>MDTG01254604.1_pt1 | contig 16095 bp, 13 predicted proteins | sample 811421 | NCBI WGS metagenome assembly MDTG01 (sample SAMN05326645, study PRJNA326480) | marine metagenome | isolation source: seawater | place: Pacific Ocean: South East | collected 2011 | reverse complement strand
TCACAAAGTCCAATTTCACCACAACCTAGAAAAAATTTTATTTTAGCTTTACTTTTATCTTTTATGGGTTTCTTTTCTTTAGTTTTTTACAAGGAGTTAAATCTTTCTGTTGTTAAAAGTCCTGAAGCAATTGAGTCTCTAGATATTCCCCAAGTGGGCGTTCTGCCAAGAGTTACAAAAATTCAAAAAGGTTATCACATTTTACAAATGTTTTTAGAGGATAGCGACTCAAATTTCTCAGAGTCGATCAGATCAGCAAGAGCTGTTATAGAGTCTAAATTCGAAAAAAATTCTAGTTATATGATTACTTCTAGTAACCCATCAGAGGGTAAAACCTCTTTCGCATTTAATTTGGCATTATCACTTGAGAAAACAAAAAAAGTTCTCTTTATTGAAGCCGATATTAGACGACCATCAGTTTTAAATAGTTTTTATAAATTTGACAAAGAAATTTTGGGTTTAGGAGAAATTATTACTGGATCAGCTTCTTTGAAAGAAACTATTTTTAAAGCACCTGGTACGGATCTTGATATTATTACTTCAGGTGAAAAACGATTTGATATGTCGGATATAGTAACTAGAAATCAAGTTAAAAAATTCTTAGATACTTTAAAAATAGAGTATGACTATGTAATTATAGATTCTCCACCAGTACAACCGGTGTCTGATACTCTTATTTTAGCACAGGCAGCGGATTATAATTTATTTTTAATAAGGTCCGAAGAGACCCGAACAGTTACATTTATTTCAGCCATTAAAAAGATTCAAAACGTTGGAGCTAAAATTCATGGAATAGTTATAAATGATTTAGATACTTCAAAAGATAGTTATTACTCATATTATTATAATTATTCTCCTGCATATTACAATTACTACTCAAATAAAAGATCTTAAATACTCATGAATAGACTTGAAAAAGTTTTACAAAATGATGATTCTGCTTATATCTATTGTGTTAAAATCATTAAATCATTTGTTATCATCATTAGTTTTTATATTTTTTCCATACTTGAGAAAAATTCTGTTTACGATCTTTTAAATGTGGAAATTTATATCTTATCTAAATATTTTTTATTTTCAATTTTATTATTCTCAATTTATTTTCTGATAGCAATTTTTTTTATCCAGAATAAAATTTACAAGTTTAATTTTATTTCATTTATAAAAGAAGATTTGCTTATTATCCTTATCTCAAAAATAATAATATTTAATTTATTTTTTTTACTCGATAAACCTTTTGAAATCGACAAAGAATATTTCTATTCATTTATTTTTTTAGTTTTAAATTTATTTTTATCAAAAAAAATATTTAATTCTATTTATCATTATATGGTTAACAATAATATTATTCATAAAAATATTATGTTAGTAGGTAATTATAAAGATCTGGCTTATTTTTTTAAATACAAGAAAGAGAAAATAAATGTTTTTAAATGTTGTATAGTTAATGATTTAACTGAACAAAATAAATTATTAGTTCGAAATGAATTAAGAATTCCTGTATTTAGTAAAGATGAAGATATAAGATCAATACTTGAATATCATGAACTAGGTCAAATTTGGGTTCTCGAAAGTAATGTTAAAAATACAGAAAAACTAATTTCAAATATTATAAAATTTTCTGTTGATATATTGATAGTTAATTTATCAGATAAGGCAGATGTGCTATCTGAAAATTTATTATATGGTAAATTTCATTTTAGAAAATACGAAATTTCTAAATTTTATGGACCTAATTTACTTTTAAAAATTTTAATCGATAAAATTTTTTCATTAATTTTTATAATTTTATCTCTACCTATTTTATTATTCTCTTCAATTTTAATAATTTTAGAAGACGGCTTTCCATTTTTATTTACCCAGGATAGAACCGGTTGGGACGGAAGAAGATTTAAAATTTTTAAATTAAGAACTTTAAATAAAAAAAAATTTGACAAAACAACACAAGTTACAAGTAATGATGATAGAAAACTTAAATGTGGATCTTTTATTAGAAGATTTAGCATAGATGAGATACCACAATTATTTAACGTATTGTTTGGAGATATGTCAATTGTTGGACCAAGACCACATATGGTAGAACATGACATTAAGTACTCAAAACTATTCATGAACTATTTAAAAAGACACAAATGTAATCCTGGATTAACTGGGTGGGCTCAAGTTAATGGTTTGAGAGGTTCTACCTCAGATGAACAAATGAAAAAAAGGATGGAACATGATCTTTGGTATTTAAATAATTGGACAATAGCTTTAGATCTTTACATTATTTTTAAAACATTTTATGTAATTTTTAAGCATAAAGGTGAGTAATTTTTTATTAAATTGAAAAAAAAAATTAAAATATTGAGAATTATTCACTCCTTAGATCCTAAATGGGGTGGACCACCAAATGCTGTTATCGATCATTCGAAATATTTAATCAGCTTAGGTTTAGATGTTGATATATTGGTAAACGATAATCTAGATAAAAAGTATCCAAAAGTTTATGGTCTTAAGATATTCAAAATGGGCAGAGGTCAATTAGGACAATATGGATTTAATATAAAACTTTTTACTTGGTTATATAAAAATAGAGATAATTACGATTTTTTTATTATACACGGATTATGGTCGTTTTATAGTTTAGCTGCAAGAATATTAGTTCCTAATAAATTTTTTATTTTTACTCATGGACAATTAGATCCCTACTTTGGATTAAATTTCCTGAAAAGTTTAAAAAAAAAAATATATTGGTTATTAATAGAAAAAAAAAATCTTCATAAATGTAAATCGATTTTAGTAACTACAAAATATGAAAAAACACTTTTAAATAAAACATATGTAAATACAAAAAAAATAAAAAAAAGAATTATTAAGTATGGAATATTTAAAAAAAAATTAAATAAGAAAAAAATAAAAAATATATTTTATAATAAGTTCCCATTAATAAAAAATAAAAAATTTCTTCTTTTTTTAGGAAGATTTCACGACAAGAAAGGTTGTGATATATTGATTAATTCTATTAAGTCTTTAAAAGAAAATAAAATTGAGTTAAATTTTTTGTTAGCAGGACCAGAAAGTAAAGAAAAAAAATATTTGAAAAAAATTTCTAACGATTTAGGGTTGCAAAAAAATATTTTTTGGTCAGATGGAATTTATGGTGATATTAAATATGGTGCAATTCTAGCATCAGAAGGAATGGTTTTACCGTCACATGGTGAGAATTTTGGAGTTGCTTTAGTGGAGTCTTTGAGTATGTCAAGACCTGTAATCACAACATATAAAGTTAATATTTATAAAGACTTGATAAGATCTAAAGCAGGAATAGTTTCGAAGGATGATTTAAAAAATTTTACAAAGTCATTAAAGTATTTTAATTCTTTAAGTAAAATCCAGTGGTTAAATTTATCTAAAAATTCACTAAAATGTTTTAATGATAATTTTAATTTAGCTCTAAAAGATAAGAACACACTTAGATTATTTAAGAAATAATTAAATTATTAATTAAATTGATTAATCGTTTTTATAATTTTTTCAATTATTGAAAAATAATCAGCCTTTAAAATTTTTGTTACTTTGATATTTCCATTTCTTGAGATTGTTTTTAATTTTTTTTTATTATTTAATAAATAAATACATTTTCTATAGCAATCTTTTGCGCTACTAAAAAAAATTGCCTCTTTATTTTCTAAAAAAATGTTTTGATGTTCCTTAGTTTTTTTTGCGCACAACAAAGTACCTATTGCAGGTATTTCAATTGATCTTCTTGTTATACCATCAATATTTTCTACAGAAGGCAAACAAATCGAAATTTTTGCTGATTGTATAATTTTTGAGTACATTGGATGATCGACGTGTCCCAATATAATATTCGATTTAATTTTTGAGAAATTAGGATCTTTATCCCATCTATTTCCATAAATTTTTACTTTAAGACCATAGTCAATTAATTTTTTAAAAAAAATTCCTCTTTCTGGAAACCAAGTACAAATAATTGCAATTTCACAAGATAGTTTCCTTTTTTCATTTTTTGTTAATTTTTTTTTGCAATGAACATCTTTTTCGTAGGGATAATTTGTAAGTAGAAAATTTTTAATTCCAATTCTTTTGCCCAATCTAATCCTTGATTTGTGAGGTGTTGCTGTAAGATCGTAATATTTTGCAGACTCTAAGTATAATTTCCACCTTTTATTATCTCTATTAACAAATGGATTGTCATTAATTTGAACTATAATCTTTTTAGTTTTTTTTTTTAGATTTAAAATAAGTTTTTTACCGATATAAGCTGCAGATGATGAATTTACATATATTAAGTCATAATTTTTTGTTACTTTGGATGAAATAAAATTATTTAAAAATGGCTCAAGTATTTTTGGCGAGATATGATGAAAAATAATTTGTGTTAAACTATTTAGTAAATAAAATTTTGTACAATCTAATATTTCTATATTTTTAAAAATTTTTCTTAATGCTAAGAATTCAAAATAAGAATTATTTTTTGTTGAATCTGGCCGTCTAATACTACCAATATACAATACTTTCATGACTACTTTTTATTTATAAAATTATCAATAAGCAAATCCAGCTCTTTAACATAATTTTCCCAAGTATAATTTTTGGCAAATTTTAATGAATTATCTGAAAATACTTTCATTAAATCTCTGTTGTCTGACAATGATGTTAATTTTTCAGCAATTATTTCGGAGTTTCTTATTGGAATTACAAAACCACATTTATTATTGTTAACAAATTCAGCTGCCCCAGTATTATTAGATACTATAGTTGGACACCCAGACGAACAAGCTTGTAGAGTGACTGTTGCCAACCCTTCCTCTAAACTTGGAAGCACAAAAACATGAGAGTTATTTAAAAAATAATTAATTTCTTTATGTGATTTTGTACCATGAATAAAAATATTATTATTATTATTTTTTTTTATTACATTTAGAAAAAAAGATTTATCTTTTGTATGAGGACCGATTATGTGTAATCTTTTATTTGGATGTTTAAATTTTTTAAAACCCTCAATCAAATAATGTAAACCTTTTCTAACGGATATTTGACCTACAAAAAGTACATTAAATTCATTTTCATCCTTTTTAAAATTTTTTATTTGAAAAAAATTATCCTGATATGACCCAAAGTTAATTACTTTGGATTTAAGATTGCCTTTTTCTTTAAAAGTATTTTCTACAAATATTGAAGGTACTAAAATAAAGTCAGAATTTTCATATTCTTCTAGTTCCCTTTCTATAAACCAATTATCTATTGGTAAATATTCTAAACCGAGGTAATTGTACTCATCTTTGAGAATTTGGTTTTGAAAAACTATATGTGATGACGATCTTTCACAAATATAAATCTTATTTTGATTTTTTATTAACTTTCCTGTTTCCAAACCTGTTTTAGATAAGCTCAAAAAAACATCAGTATCGTCAATGAATTTCCCGGCACGATAGTCAATGTATTTTACATTTAATTTATTTAAATAATCATGAATAAATTTAATTTTGTTGTTTTTTGGTAAAAAATATTTTATTGCATTTATCATAAAATTTGAGTCAATTAAATATTTTGGAATTTTTTTATCTTTTAATTTAAACCACGGACTTCCACAAACTAATTTTACTAATTTATTATTATTATATAGAACTTTAGCAACTTCTGGATGGTGAAATTTTCTTGAATTCGAAATTAAATATTTAAATTTATTCATTTTGTTTTTATAAAAAGAATATCCCTTTGCTCAAAATTAGTATTTTTAATTGTTGTCCATTTATTAGATTTAAATATTTTAAAATTATTTTTTCTTAAGAAATTAATTATTTTTCCCTCTTTTGGTTGATTCTTGTACATTTCATTTTTTGAAACTTCCAAAAGTATATAATCAGTCACTTTTAATATTTTTTTTGAACCTTTTAATACCTCAAGCTCAAAACCTTGCACATCAATCTTAATTAGTATTGGATGATTGAGATTTTTTTTGTAAAGTATTTTATCCAATGTATTAATTTTAATTTTTCTCTCTTCTTTTACTAAATAGTAATCACTATAATTTTTTTTGTTTTCAATCTCCAAAAAAGAAGAGCTATCAGTTCTATTTGTTATTAAAAACTTATCAAATTTCGCAGTATTACCTAAAGCTATGTTGTAAAAATTAATATTTCTTTTATATTTAAAAAATTGTTTTTGCTTATCTAATAATTCAACAATAGGTTCAAATGAAAAAATTTTTTTTCTAGGAAAAATTTTTTCTACTAGTAAAATAAATTGACCTTTATTTGACCCAATATCAATTATAGTTTCAGGTTCATCAATATCCTTAATAAGACTTTCAAGTTCAATATTTGCAAGTATTCCATTTATTAAGCCCATTCTCCAAAGTTTTGAATTCAATAGTTTTAAAACTTTTTTTATTAATCTCATTTGTTTTTTAATTTTCTTAAAAATTGTAAGGTAAAATAACTAAAAATAAAAAATGACACGATTGTAGATAATAAATTTATTAATAAAACGAATTTAAAATCATAACTTAAATTTAAAATATAATATGAGATCAAAATTGCCACAAAGCAAATTATTGCTTCAAGAATTATTGGTATAAAAAATTTATTTACAGACTTTAAAATTGTATTAATCGTGGACTGTAACATATAAAAACTGGCATCAAATACAATTATCAAAAGAATTATCAACTCCAGTTCATAATTATTATTTGTCCAAAAATTATAAATTATGCGACCAAAGTTTAAGGAGAATAAAATGAATATTACGATAACAAATAGTGAGATGAGAATTTGTAAATTAAAAATTTTTTTAACAAATTTAAAAAATTTTTTACCTATACTTTCAGAATATTCGTACATTCCTGTATGATTGAATATAGCTATAAAAAAAATTGGTAAAAAATAAAAAAGAGTTTTTGCTGTTGAAACTAAACCTATTGTTTCTGCTGAATAATAAACACCAAGCAAAACTATTACCCCATTATGTTTTATTATTTGCACAAAACTTTCTGCATAATAGCTAAAGGACAGTTTAAATAATTTAATAGATTGTTTTAAATTTAAGTATCTTAAAGACAAATAAACATACTTTTTATTTAATGAAAAATAATAACAAAGTAAAATAGTGCGTGCCACAGATATAACCAAAAAGCCCATTGACGCGTATAATAAACTGTCAAAAAAAATTCCAATTATTAAAATAAATATTTTTAAAAGTATTTCAGAAACAAGCTTAACATAAGTATAAATGTATAGTTTCCCCCAATAAGAAATTCCAGTTGATAAAATACTATCAAATATAGTGAAGTAAAAAGAGAGTATTACTAAAAAAATCGTTAACTCAAGCTCATTTAATGGAATATTTTTAAAAATTTTAAAATTTAAATCTGTAAGTGTATAAAATAGAAACCAAATAATTGTGAAAATGATCATATTCATGATAATCAAACCAAGGCCATTTTGAAAATTTATATTAACTAATTTTTTATTTTTTCTTGCGTTATTTAATGTCATTTCAACTCTAGTAGCTTGGCTAAAATTAACGTTTAATATAGAGAGTGAAGAAGGGATAGCTGTTAAAAATATCCAAATCCCAAAATTTTCCACACCCCAAATTAAGATCATAAGAGGTGGGTAGGCAATTTGTATTAAAATTTTAGAAGAAAAATTTGAAAATAGTGAAATAAAATTTTTTTTAATCCTTATATTTTGTTTAAACGAAAAATTGGAAAACGGTGTTTTAATCATAAATTTATAATATTTAAATCACTTGTTTTAAATGTTATTTTGTTATTGATTCTTGCTATGAATTTTACAACAGAGAAATTAAATAAAGTGCTTATACAAAATATCATGAAATGAATAATAAAATCGACATATCAGTAATTATTTTAACATACAATGAATCTCTTCACATCAAAAGATGCATAAATTCTGTAAAAAAATTTGTAAGAGAAGTAATAGTAGTAGATAGTTACTCAACAGACAGAACTTTAGATATTTGCAAAAAGCAAAAAGTTAGAATTTATCAAAATAAATTTAAAAACCAAGCAATTCAAATGAATTGGGCATTAAAAAATATAAATATTAAATCTAAATGGATATTTAGAATCGATGCTGATGAACTGATTGATAAAGACTCATTAATTCATATTGGAAACATAACAAAATCTATTAAGAATATTTCAGGAGTTATTGTTAAAAGAAAAGTTAAATTTTTAAATAAAATTATTAATTATGGTCTGACCTCTCCTCATAAAACTCTTAGAATTTGGAAAAAAGGAAACGGAAAATATCCAGCTCTTGATGTTGATGAACAGGTTAAAGTAACAGGGAAAGTCTTTGTTTCAGACGCACTGATAATAGACCACAACTTAAAAAGTTTTAAATGGTGGATAGATAAACACAAAAATTATTCTAATAGAGAGGCAATTTCTTTCTTTAAACTTAAAAAAAAAAAAAAATCTTTTTTATCTGATGATGCTATTAATAAAAAAAATAAATATAATATTTATTATAAAACACCAATTTTAATAAGACCATTTTTTTTATTTATATATAGCTATTTTTTCAAATTAGGTTTTTTGAGTGGCTGGCAGGGTCTTATTTACAATCTATTCCAAATTTTGTGGTATCGATTGCTGGTCGATATAATGATAATTCAACTATCAAAAAAAAAATTGTAGTAAAAAAATTTACTTAATTACTTTTAATAAAATTCTATTTTATCAATAGTTAGATCAAAACCCTTTTTGACAAAAACGAGATTTTCTCCATTAATATAAGTTTTGAAAGAAAGCTTATTTCTTTCAAATATTTTAAATATTGATTCAATCACAAAAGGGTAATGTTTATCTACCTCGATAACAATAGAATTAATTTTGTGAATCCAGGCATCTGCTGAGTTATCAAAAACATATTGTTCGGCTCCCTCAATATCTATTTTTAAAATATCTATTTCGGATATAGAGTGAAAATTAAGAATATTTGTAACTGTATCTGCTTCAACTAGACCTAAAGTTTTTTTATCATCTAAATTAGTTGGTAGATTGTAAGAAAAGCTCTCAGAATTTACATCTGATGATCTTTTAGGTTTAAGTTTTGTTTTTTTATTCCAAACAGCAATATTTAAATGAATGAGATTATTATCATTTTTAAGATTTTTTTTTAAGATTTCATAATTTTCTTTATTAGGTTCTATTGAAATTATTTTAGCCCCAGGAAAAAATTTTCTAAATCTTATGCTTTCAATCCCAATATTTGCTCCAAGGTCAAAAATATGATTTACTTTATTATTTAAATTAAAAAATATTTCTTCTTTAAAAAGATGAGAAATAGCACCAAAATCAACCTTTGGTCTCCAATATATTTCTCCAAATTTTTTAGAATTAATTTTATGAATTTTGTTGGAAGATATAATTTTTAAAAATATAATCTTTAAAGTATTTAAAAAACCTAAATTATTAATTGCCAAAGTATATCTTGGAAAAGCTTTCAAAAATCTTACAAGTTTTTTCATCTATAACGAGAGGTTAAAGCAATTAATAATCATTTATATACTATTTAAAATAATATAAAAATTTTTTTATGAGTCGTAATAATTTTAATCCTGGTGAAAATCTACTAGGTAATTATCATGAATTAGATGGAACTATAGAGTTCTATGGAAGAATAAATGCCATAATAAAAAAAACTGACCATGTTCTCGATCTAGGCGCTGGAAGAGGATCGTGGTACACCATAGACAAAAGTTCATATAGACGAAATCTCAGAGATTTAAAAAGTAAGGTCAAATATTTTGTAGGAATAGATGTTGATAAAGCTGTTTTAAATAATCCAACTACAAATGAAAATTTCGTAATGTTAAATAAAAAAATCCCACTCGAAAATAATACAATAGATTTGATAGTTGCTGATTGGGTTTTGGAACATGTGAATAATCCAAAAGAATTTTATTATGAAATAGACAGAGTTCTAAAACCTGGTGGATTTTTTTGTGCAAGAACCCCACATAAATACAAATATGTTTCTTTTTTTGCAAAACTTTTTAAAAAGTTGAATTACTTTAAATTTTTAAAATTTTTACAACCAAAAAGATTTGAACATGATGCATTTCCAATTGAATATAAATTAAATACAATAGGTACCATAAAAAAATATTTTTATGATTATAAAGATTTCAGTTATTTATACGCCTCACACCCATCTTACTTTGCAGGAAATAAATATTTATTTAAATTGATGAGTCTTTTTCATAAATTTTTACCTGAATTTATGGTTTCTGAAATATTTGTTTTTTTAAAAAAAAATAATGCAAATAAATAATTTGTACATTTATTTAATTTATGTATTTTTATCTTTTATAATTTTTTTAATTGATTCATATGCAGGTTTACTTCTAGTTGTATTTAGTTATTTATTACTGTTATTTTTAAATTTTAAGAAAAATGGATCCATATTTAACTATGTACAATTCTATCTATTGGTATGCTGGATTTTAACATTTAACCAGATTTTTAATTTATTTCACTTTGATGAAAATTTTTTTTATGAAGAAAGATTATACTTTTTTTCTTGCGTAGTAATTTCTGGAATAATATCAATTTTTTTTAAGGTACCTGAAAAAAACTATCTTCTATTTGAAAAAAAATTTAAGAAAATTGAAAATCCTTATTTGTCAAAATATATCATATTTTTATTCACTATATTAATATTCGGCATCTCAGGACTTTTTGGTGGCGCTATACAATATATTTTAAAAGCACTTCTATTTATTGCTCCAATTATTTTATCTGGGTTATATTACCTTAATTCAACAAAAAAATTAATTCCATTAATACTATTTATAATATCATTTCTTTTTTATACTTCTATAATGTTCAACAGAACAGGGTATTTACTAGTTCCAATTATTTTTTTTGTAACAGTATTAATAGATAAAAAATTTGAAATTGACTTAAAAAAAAATATTAATTTTGTTTTAGGTAGTATTATTTTAATATTAATTACATTGTTATTGGCAGACATATATAAGTCATCTGAATATAAAAATTTTTTTGATTTTGTTTTGGAATTAAAACTAACGGATTTTACCAATTATTATTCTGAGTCTTTATATAAAATTAATCCTACACACAATATTTATGATTATTTTTCTATTATGGACGCTTTGACAGATGACAGAAAAGAAATTGGTGGAAATATTTTTACTCAATTTCTAAATATTTTTAAACCCAGATTTTTTTTTCCAGACAAACCTATACAAAATATTTCTGAATTAAATTATATGCAGGGTATACACCCAAGCTCATTGTTTGTAGCTGTTTTTATGGAATCCACATACAACCTTGGATTAATTGGTGTTTTCATTTACCATTATCTTATTCTTTTGATTGGAAATTTAATGTTTAAATCAGTTCTTGTTATAGAGGATGAATTACTATTTAAGTTTTTTTCTATAAATTATTTTTTTTATATCATACATATGTACACACTCATAAGAGGTCCTGGAATTCATTTTGTTCCTTATTTTTTTATTAGCTTTATGATAATGATGTATTATTTAAAAAAGAATAAATAAAATAAGAATTTTAATTTAATTACTTTGTATGGAATATACTGTTCATTCAAAATTAAGAGATCAAAAAGTTCTATTTCAAATTTTACAAAATAAATTTCCACGATTTGACGACTCAGTAGTGAAATGGAAATTTAAAGATGAATCTTGCACAGCTGATTTGTTAGAAAAAAAAATATTTACCAATTACACAAACAAGATATATAAAACTGATCATCAAAGAAAAGTTAATTATCTTGACTGGATAAATATATTTGATGAAAGTTTAAAAAAAATTCAATTATTAAATAAAATACCTATTCTTTTATTTTCAGGCGGTAAAGATTCTACATTTATAGCACACAGATTACAAAAACTTAAAATTGATGCTTTATATTTTTCATTTGCATCAGACAACGCAGAAAAAAAAGTTATAAATGATTTGGCAAATAAATTAGGTATTAAAATTTTTTTTACTAAAGATAAATTAGAATTTTTAGATTTAGAAAATATTTTAAAAAATATTAAAGAACCTTGTTTAGATCCGGCAGGTCTATCCATTCTACTCTTACTAGATATTTGTTTATTTATAAATTATAATTTTTCTGATGTAGTTTTTATTGATGGTATGGGAAATGATTTGTACATGGGGCATTTACCTGGGAAAAGAGAGCTTCGTAAGGAATCTCTTCAAAGATTAATTAACAAAACAAATCTACATAATATAATTTCTAAAAAACTCTGGAACTCTCTTGGAAAAATAGGTGACTTATTAAGGCCTGATTATATCGCTCATTTTCAGGGATCAACAATTAAACTTGATAATTATAATGAACAAATTTTATATTTTAAAAAATATGCTGATTACAAAAATGTTTTAATTAGAAGACCTATGCTTAGACTACACCAAGATTTTGGGGCCACTAATAAAATTATTCTTTATTTAAATTCAATTAATGAAACATCAAAAGTGTATTTTCCTTTCTTAAATTCTAATTTATTTGATTTTTACGAAAAAAATAAAGTTATGGATTATGATTATTCAACTTTTACTAATAAATTATCTATAAGAGAATATCTAAATAATGAACTAAGTTTTGATCAAATTTCTAAAAAAAAAAGAATTTTTTATCCAACTTTTTTTAAATTTCAACTTAATTATAAACAATTAGAATTAGCAAAAGCGCTATCTATACCTATTTATAGATTAAACATACGTCAATTTAATGATTATTACCTATGGTCAAAATATTTGATTAATAATGACATAAATTATGATATTATTTAAAATTATGAATGATAGATATTAGCAAATTATCTTATTTTAAAACAAGTCTATTAAAATTTCTATTTAAAATAGGTGAAAACTGTCCATCTTGTAATTCTAATGAGTCGTTCACTCTAGAAACTAAATTTTTAATCACATCACTCAAAAGATGTAAAAATTGTTTTTTATTATATAGAACACCGACAACATCAGTAGGCGAAAATAAAGATTTTTATCAAGAAGAATATCAGCAAGGTTTTACAACAGATTGCCCAAATGATGATGAATTAAAAAAATTGATAGAATCAAATTTTGAAAATCATGAAAAAAATTACTCAAATTATTTAAATGTTTTAAATGTACTAAATAATAAAAAAGATCATAAATCTAATTTATTTGATTATGGTTGTTCATGGGGATATGGAAGCTTTCAGTTAAAAAAGCTATTTAATGTAGTAAGTTATGAAATATCTACTCCAAGAGCAGATTATGCCAGAAAAAAACTTGATATAAATGTTTTAAATACATCGGAATTAAAAAAAATCGAAAATAATAAGGATAAATTCGATTTTTTTTTTATGTCACATGTCTTAGAGCATCTACCAAAACCTTCTGATACTTTAAACTTTGGCTTAAATATTTTAAAAAAAGATGGTTATTTATTAAGCATTACCCCTAACGGATCGCTTGAACATAAAAAACACAATCCTAATTGGTCAAAATTATGGGGAATGGTTCATCCAAATTTAATTGATGAAAAATTTTATCAAAAATTTTTCTCTAATAAAAAATATTATATTGGATCTAATCCATTTAATTTAAATAATATTAATAATTATATTATAAATAATAAAAACTTTATTGACGATCTTTCAGGAAGTGAGTTGATGATAATAATAAAGAATATATAAAATTAATTGTTTTAAAAAATTTTTTGTTAAACATCTATTTTTTCAGCAACAATTGCAATAGATATATTGTTTATATCATTTTTGAAAAAAATATTATCCAAAAAGTTAAATAAAATTGATAATGGAATAGTAATTATTTTAGAAAAAATTTTTGAAGGTATCAATCTTTGAAAATTTAATAAGTTTCTGCTAAATTTGCCACTTAAATAATCTACAGAAATAATATGTAAATTATTTTTTTTTAAAATTTTTTCCAATCTTTCTTTTGAATATCCTCTAATAACATGCCCACCGTCTTCAACTGGTGGATTGCTTACTAAGCTATCTTTATAGATACTTTTATAAAGTATACTTGGGGTAGTTAAGTATAAAAGACCACCATCATTTAATAAATTTGAAATATCTTTTATTAATTTGTCTGAGTTAATTATGTGTTCAATATTTTCGGCATTTATAATTGCATCGAATTTTCCATCAATCTCTAACTCACCCAACTTTCTTGCATCACCAACTCTTAGTTCAATATTTTCAAAGTTATTTGTTCTACTTTTTATTCTTTGTAAATCTTCTTCGTCCCAAGATAGGCCTATCGAATTCTTGAAGCCCATCTCCTGACCTATAAATAGCGTCCAGCCGTTTCCACAACCAACATCTAATAATCTAGAATTTTCGTTTAATATAACTAAATTTTTCTTCAACCAGACATATCTGTCATACATTGTACAATCGCCATTGAATGCAAGACCAAATATTTTAAAGAAAAGTTTTTTCATGATTTTTTAAATTTTTAAATTATCTATATTCACCTTATATTTTTTTAACCATATTTCAAAAGTAATAATTGAAAATAATAGCTCTAACTCCGTACTTGAGGACAGATCAATATTTTTCCATATTTTTATGATATTTTTAAAATCGTATAAATTATTCATTTTAATCTGTGGAATAATTTCATCTTCAATTGATTTTCTAAATTCACTACTTTTTAAAATTTTTTTTAGTGGAAAAGAAAACCCACTTTTAGTTCGGTAAGAGAATGATTTACCAAAATATTTTGTCGATATTTTTTTTAAATATTTTTTTGTGTTTTTGTTAATGTTTGGATAAACTGAATAATCAAAATTGGAATTTATTAAGTAAGAGAGAGAATATTTAACTAAATTATTATCTAAAAAAGGGACTCTATTTTCTATTGAGTGAGCCATAGTCATTTTATCTGCCCTAATAAGCAAGTCATGCATATAAGTTTTCATTTCATAAATTAGACTTTTGTGCTTATTTGGTAAATTAATTAACCTGATCATATTTCTTCTAGAGTCCAAGCCATTTAATAAATTTATTTTAGGTAAGAGATTAGAAATATCTTTATACGAGTGAACAGAAGATGATAAAATAATTATATCATTTAAATCTAAACTAAATATTTTGTTAAATTCAAATATTTTAAATTTTTTACTAACAATATTTGAAAGAACTGAACTTTTTTTCAATATTTTATTAATTAAATGAAAAAAAATAATCCTAGTAAATCTTGGATAACCACCATGGGTTTCATCTGCTCCTTCACCAGTCAAGAGTACCTTGACTTTCGGTTTGGCTAATTTTGCTAAATTATAAACACCAGTGGAATTAATTTGACTTAGTGGTGCATCAAAAGACCAAATGCTATTACATAGATCATTATAAAAATTTTTATAATCGAATTCTGATGAAAAATTCATTAAATCAAGTTCATTAATAACTTTTTTTATATAGCTTTTTTCTGAAAGATTTTTATCCTCAAATAAGATAGAAAATGTTTCAAGTTTTTTTGTGAATTTTTTAGCAAACAGTGTTATCAGTGAAGAATCTATACCTCCAGACAGTTGACATCCAAGATTAACATCTGACATTAATTGACTTTTTACTGATAGCTTTAGTTTTTCCTCTAATACTTCTAATTTATTATCTTCATTATCAATTTCTTTATCAAAATTTTGAAAATCAAAATAAATTTTTTTTTTTATTTCACTGTCTTTAAAGATTAAATATTCACCTGGTTGTAGTAAATTAACGCCACAAACAAGTGTATTGGGCGGAGCTAAATATTTAAAAATAAAGTATTCTGATAGATGTTCTTTATTCAATTTAAACTGAAAGTTATTAATAGCTAAAAATGATTTCACCTCAGATGAAAATGAAAAAAATTCTTCATTGGATATATAATAAATCGGTTTAATCCCAAATCTATCTCTTGCTAAAAAAATTTCATTTTTTTTAAGATCTAAAATACAAATTGCAAACATTCCATTAAGTTTTTTTAAGGTAAACTCTAATCCATATTTTTCATACAAAGCTAAAATTATTTCAGTATCAGTCTTACTTTTAAAATTA
>MDTG01103447.1_pt1 | contig 16097 bp, 16 predicted proteins | sample 811421 | NCBI WGS metagenome assembly MDTG01 (sample SAMN05326645, study PRJNA326480) | marine metagenome | isolation source: seawater | place: Pacific Ocean: South East | collected 2011 | reverse complement strand
TGGATGACTTGGTGTCGTAGTCAAAGAGAGTCACGGATTGTCAAGATCCGCGCCTCGAGCTCCTCGACCAGCGAGGCATGGGTTTCGTAATGCATGGGGGAATGCTACCAGCAGGAGTCGGAGGAGAGAGTGGCTTCAGTCGGCCTGCATCTTGACACTGGTCGAAACGACTTCGTCGACCAGTCCGCCGACCCGGCGACGCCAGCCCTCGTCCGCGATCGTCCCGTCTTCATCGACCACCTCGTGGGCGGTTCCCACCCCGAGCTGGGTGGGAATCACGTGGACTCCGATACCAGAGAGAAGGGTGCGAAGCTGGATGAGCCCCCGAACGCCTCCCATTCCACCCGGCGTCGCGGAGAGCAGGCCGGCGACCTGTCCCCGCCAGGCCACCAGGGGAGGGTCCTCCGGGCGTTCCGAATCTCCTCGAGTCGTCCAGTCGATCGCGTTCTTGAGGACCGCGGAGAACGAACCGTTGTATTCGGGGCTGGCGAGGAGGAGGCCGTCGGCCTCGATCAGCAGGTTCCGCAGGGTTCGGGCGCCGGCAGGGAGGCCGGAGGCGGTCTCCAGGTCGCCGTCGTAGAGGGGGATCGCGAGATCCTTGAGGTCCACCATCGTGGTCTGCGCGCCCGCCTTTTCGGCCATCCGCAGGGAGGCCTCGAGGAGTCGTCGATTGAGGGACTCGGATCGCGTACTGCCTGAAATTCCAAGAAGCTTGATGGACATGCTGTCGGTTCCGTGAGGGCTGGTTCGAGGTGGATAGGCTACTCCGGCATGAAGATCTCCACCAGAGTCGGATCACTTCGTGGTTCAGCGACACTTGCGGTCACCGCACGAGCCAAGACCCTTCGAGCCGAGGGACGTGACGTGATCGGCTTCGGAGCGGGCGAACCGGATTTCGACACGCCCGCTTCCGTGAAGCAGGCGGCCTGGGAAGCACTCCGGGAGGGGGCCACGAAGTACGCGCCGACGCCGGGAACCCCGGCGCTCAGGGAGGCGGTCGCCGATCGGATGCGAACGCACAACGGGATCGAGTGCGCGGCTTCCGACGTCGTGGTGACGGTGGGTGCCAAGCATGCGGCCTTCGAGATCATGCAGTGTCTCGTCGATCCTGGAGATGAAGTGGTGGTGGTGACCCCCGCCTGGCTGAGTTACCGACCGATGGTCGAGCTCGCCGGTGGATCGGTGGTCGAGTGTGCGGCCGGCCTTGACCAGGGCTTCAAGGCGACGCCCGAACGATTGAAGGCGTGTCTCACCGAACGAACCACGGCGGTGGTCCTCAACAGTCCCTGCAATCCCACCGGAGTCGCATACTCCCCGGAGGAGATGAAGGCCCTCGCGATGGTGGTGGCGGAGCACCGGTCCGCGGTTCTCGTGTCGGACGAGATCTACGAGGATCTCATCTATCCCGAGATCGATCCCGAAGCGGCATCCTTCAGCCCCGGTTCGATGCCCGAACTGGCGGAACGGACCGTCACCCTGAACGGCCTCAGCAAGTCCATGGCGATGACCGGCTGGAGGATCGGGTGGGCGGTGGCGCCGGGTGGCGGTGGCGTGATGGCCAAGGCGATGACGAGGCTGCAAAGCCAGATGACCAGCGGGATTCCGACCTTTCTGATGCCGGCCGCGGTACGTGCGATCGCGGACCAGCCGTCGGAGAGCGCTCGCATGCGGGAGGTGTTCGCCGGTCGGGCTCGCCTGGTCGCCCAGCTGCTGGGGGACATCCCCCGGTTTCGAGTGGTACCTCCCTCGGGAGCCTTCTACGCATTCCCCGACATTTCGGCATGCTTCGGCCTTCGGTCACCGAAGGGCCGCGAGGTCGATTCCGCGGGGTCCTTCGCCGAGGCGCTGTTGGAGGAGTCGGACGTCGCGGTGGTGGCTGGGGACGACTTCGGCGAGGTCGCTCGGGATCACGTGCGAATCAGCTTCGCCTGCAGCGAGGAGCAGATCCGTACCGGTGTCGACCGCATCGCCCGATGGGTCGGCGCCCTGCATTGAGAATCCAGCGAACGGCGTTCTCAGGATGAAGGCCGCTTCATCCGGCTGTACGTCGTACTCCCCCCGTGCCCGGAATCTCCTCACGCGGTGACCGGAATGGTCTTCAGGCGGTCGATCCGATCGATGTAGTCGGCGAGTTCGATGCGGACCCTATCGGGTTCGAGGCCGTGGTCTTCGAGCCGGTACCGATGGCGGCCGAAGTGATGTTTCGGACGCCGGCGGAGGTGAGCGGTGACCGAATCGGCATGATCCCCGTCGACCGGCAGCCCGGCATGACCGTGCACCCTGTCGATGAAGCCCATTGGATCGGCGACCAGGTCGTCGTAGTGGACCTCGAGAATCCGATCGTGATGCCTCGGCATCGCCTCGTCTCCCTTGGACTGCCACTCGGTGAAGATCTCGAGCAGTTCCTCGCCGTGGTCTGGAGGAAGCCCCGGCGTGAGGAGCTGACCCGTGGCGTCCACCAGGCTCGCGACGGACCCCATCGCCGCCACCGGATCGCGGTGCATCCTGATCACCGTTGCTCCGGGAAACGTCTCCAACAGGTCGTCCAGCTGGCAGAGGTGCTGTGGGGCCTTGAGGACCCAACGATCGCCGCGATCCGCCGGTGAGCGATCGGCGACGATCGCGTTCATCGATCGAACCTGCCATTCGTATCTCATTCCCTTCCGGACGGCATCGCGTTCATCCAGCCATTCCCGATACCCCCTGGCCGGGCCGATCAGAGCGAATGACTCGGTATCGAACGCGAGCTCGTGAAGGTGGGTGCACTCTTCGGGGCCGTCGGCGAGGATTTCGTGGATCCGCTTCAGAGATGGCGACATGGAGTTGGCCAGCCGGATCGCGAGTCGCCACTTCGCGAGTCTTCGCCTTCTCTGTCTTCCCGGCTCGCCGGGAAGGAGGCCGGGTTCCATGAGTTCGCACCACTGCGGGGACCGGGCATCGTGAGCGCTGGCGAGCAGTCGATGGGCCAGCGTGGTGCCGGTGCGGGGAAATCCCGTCACCACCAAAGGTGGAGACGATTCCTCGGCGACCGGCAGGTCGCCCGCCGCTTCCCGGTCGAGCAGACGACGTCGAGTCCTCAGGGCATCGACGTACCTTCGTCCCAGCAGGAGGTGGGCTCGAGGCGAGAGACGGATGTCCTCGTCGAGCGACCGGCACATCGCGGTCAGGGGCTCCACGGCGTCGGGGTCGTCCTCGATCGGCACTCCGGCGGAATGAAACAGCGACTCGGCATCGAAGGGTGGAATCAGGCCGATCCCGCCTCCGGCGATGGCAGCGACGTCGAGGGAGGTCTTGAGCAGAGTATGGAGCATGACGCCGGGCGGCCGGAGACTCTGGCTTCAGCTGGCCCCGATGGAGACGTCCACCGGCTGGGGAGCCGGCTGGAAGTTCGGTTGGACGGCGATCTCCAGAGGGAGACGCTTGCCGTCGGAGTCACGTGGCAGGTTGTCGTTGTCGATGATCCGCTGGATTGCCATGATTCCCTCGATGAGCATCTCGGGACGGGGCGGGCAGCCGGGGACGTAGACATCGACCGGAATGAACTGGTCGACCCCCTGGACCACGGCGTAGGTGTCGAAGACCCCGCCGGTGGAGGCACAGGCTCCCATGGAGATCACCCACTTGGGTTCGGCCATCTGCATGTAGATCCGCTGGAGGACGGGGAGCATCTTCACCGAGATCCGGCCGGCGACGATCATCAGATCGCTCTGCCGCGGGCTGAACCTCATGACCTCCGCACCGAAGCGTGCGAGATCGAATCGGCTGCAGGCGGTGGCCATGAGTTCGATGCCGCAGCATGCGGTCGCGAAGGGCATCGGCCAGACGCTCGATCTTCGGGCCCAGTTGGCGACACGGTGGAACTGGGTGGTCACCAGGCTGTCGGTTGGAAGAGCGGCTTCGATACCCATGATGCTTTGGCCTCGATGTTGGGTTCCGACCAGGGGCTTGGTCGGTGCTGGTTCCTGGTCTGGTCGCCGATCCTAGTCGACGTAGTAGGAACCCTTGTTGGTGATGGTCCTGGTCTTGAACAGCGATTCGTTTCCCTCTTCGACGTTGGGCTCGTAGGTCGTACCGGTGTATCCGGCGGCGTTCTTCGTGCCCACCACGTGCCGGTAGCAACCGACCGAAGCGAGGGAGACCACGACCAGCATCCCTGCACCGATCGCTCTGGCGAGGGTGGGGTTGTCTGGGGTGCTGTGCAGGTCTGGTCTCATGGATACTCGATGGATGCTAGGGCGGGTGAAGCCCGGATTCCATCCCGGAGCTAGCGGACGGACTCCGCGAGGCGGCGTCCGCTCCGAGCCATCGTATACCGGCCGTCCAGCTTGAGCATGCTCAGGACTTCCCGGAATTCCGGCTCCGTGGCCACTTCCAGGCTCGCATCGATGCTGGATGCCAGTTTCGCCATTTCCAGGAGCAGCCCGATAGCCATGCTGGAGGGCACGAGGACGGATTCCAGGTCCAGCAGAACCCTCTTGAGGGGTCGGTGGCGACCAGCGAATTCCCGCCTCGCGGCACTCATGATGGTCGCGGCCTCTCGAGCACCGACACCCGGACCCGAGGGGCGGATGTAGATGGCATCGGGGCCGTAGCGGAATTCGGCTTCGCAAGGCCGACTCCCGAGGTCGCCGTTGATTCTGGCGGGGTTCGAGGTGCCCTGGAGCACGACGTCTGTGACTTGGCTGTTCATGTCCAACAGATCAGATTCGCCCCTTCGCCTGTCCAGTCGATTCCCGTCACCTCCCGAAGCACGGGTCGCATCGGACGGTCTGTATCGATTGGGAGGCCCATGGCGATCTCGGGCCCGCCTCGGAGGAGAGCGGTCTATCGGACCGCCGGCCAGCGCATTTGAAACGGGTGAGCCGCCGCATCGATCCTTCCGCTGGACCCCGGGGTTCATGCGGTCGACGCCATGGACATGCGAATCACATGCCTGCTGCTGCTGATCGTGGTCGGGGGATTCCCCTTCATCGGGGGGATCTTCACGAACGCTCCGGCGGGGCCTCCGATCGACATCAGGATCGACGGAAGCCTCGAGCCGGCGTTGGAGCAGAGGATCCGGAGCATTCGTGCCGAGCACCCGTCCCTCGATCGCCATCGGACGAGGGGATTCGAGATCCTCTCCGATCTGGACGACGACGTGGTCGCCGAGCATGGCCAGTTGCTCGAACGGACCGTTCGTGCCGTCGATGAATTCTGTCTGGCTCTGGGGTATCCCCCCGGAGAAAGTCTTGGTTCATCGAGCGACCATCGGCATCTCGTGATCGCATTCTCGAATCGAGATGCCTTCATCGAATTCGCAGCCAGACGCGATCGAGTGAACGCCAGATGGCTGGGTGGGTACTTCGCTCCCGGCCCCGGTTATCTCGTCTATCACACCGTGGCCGACCATCCCGACGTCAGGAAAATGACCAAGGACCTCGTTGCCCCTGATGGCGAAGCTGGAGACACGAGCGGCACCGATGATCGGCTGCACAGGTTCGTGATCGAGGCCGACGCCTCGGTCGTCGTTCATGAAGCCACTCACATGCTGCTGCATCATCGGGGCGTGGCCCCTGCGACGAACGGCCAGTCGATGTGGCTGCTGGAAGGACTGGCGGGAAGTTTCGAACCGATCGAGGCCACGAGGCGATTCGGGCCCATGCGTCCCGAGAACGCTCGAACCCGGGACTTCCGTGATCTTCTGCGGCGGGGACGGGTCCCCCGGCTCGTGGATCTCGTACGGGAGCGTGATTTTCCCGGGGCGCGGGGGACCACACACGTTCACTATGCCACCAGCGCGGCATTGTGCAGCTGGCTCGCTCGTCATCGCGCGGAGGAACTCCGGCGGTATCTCGACACCGTCAATGCCCGGGTCGGCGGTCGATCCGGGGATCGGGACACGACCAGTCTCGATGCGCATCAGGGCGGCGGGGAAGAGGACATCGATGGTCGGCTCGGGGCCCGTCGACTCGCTGAATTCGAGAGTGTCTTCGGTGAGGTGAGCAGGCTTGAATACGCCTGGCTTCGGTACGAGATGGCCACGGCTTCGATGCCGGTGGAGGATCGCGAGATGTTCGTGTCTCGTGACTGAGGAAGACTCAGCCCGCCTTCGCCCCGGACTCCTTGCGATCGGGCGTCGGCGAGACCGAATCGTTGGTCGCCTGGACCTCGACGGTCACCTCTCCGATCACGGATCCCTCCTCGGATCGCGAGGGTCTTCGGGAACCCTTGATGCGGGTCTCGATCTCGTCCGCCAGATCTCGAAGGATCGAGGGGACGACTCGATGGGGAGCACCAGATTCCGAACCCACCTCCTCCAGTGTCGCCCGCAGCATCATGTCGGCATGCTCCGCCCGCTCGACGATCTCCGAGAGGGCCGTGGTGGCGGATCGGATGGCTCGGAGCTCCGATTGAAGATCACCGCGGATTTCGTGGGCTCGATCCTCGATCGGGGCCTCCGATGTCTCCGATTCCCCCAGCGAGAGGCTTCCGCTGCTGGTTCCAGACGACCGGATCGTTTCGATCTGCAGATCCAGGCGTCTTTCCACGGTGTTGATGGTGGCTTCGATCTCCTCGAGCCTGGTATCCATCGATTCCGCGGCGGCCATGCGACGAGTCAGGTGACGGGAAGCATCCTCTTCGGCCCTGATCAGGCGTGTCGCCCTCTGGAGCTGGTTCTCGAGGGCCTCGATCATGCGGGCCCCGAGCCGGAGTTCGTTGCGGAGTCCCTGAATCGAATCGGGGGTCTCTTCGCGAGTCATGGATGATCTCTCTGCGTCCGGCGAATTTGGATTCATGGATTCGGTCCTGGTCCACGGGATGGGATCTCCAGCCGACCCCGGTCGACCGCTCCGCCTGCGTCGAATCGTACGGTCTCATCGATCATCGGGGGGGAAACAGCGTTCTCCATCATCCGCCGGATGCTTGGGACCGAGTGGCATCAGGTGATCCGGGAATCGCTCAGGCCGGGATCATCCGAGCCTACATCCGACAGGCGAAAGCCATGCAGGGCGTCGTGCTGGGCCTTTCTCAGTCGATCGAGAATCGGATCTTCGGCACCGGTCGATCCCTCCGCCATTTCGAATCCGATCTCCAGGACTCGTTCAAGATCGATGGATGCCGCCGGCCTGGCGAGCGTGATTCGATCGGAAGCATCCAGGCGGGCGAGCACCTCGGCTTCGACCAGTCGTTCGATCAGGCGATTCATGACGTCGGGTTCCATCCCCAGTTCGTTGGAAAGCTCCTCCCGGCTCGGGGGGCGTCCCGAATCGAAGCCGTTCTCAACCCTCGTGACCACCTGGATCGCAACCGAAGGGGAGAACAGTCGGCCGCCGCCGTTGACCGAGGACAGGACCTCCACGCCCCGGCCCCGCAGGGTCTGCATGATGGAGGCGACCTCCAGGCCGAAGAGTACGAACACCCACATCAGGTACATCCAGAACATGAACAGGGGAATCAGGCCGAGCGATCCGTAGAGCTTGTTGAGTGTCAGTGCATGGGTCGTGTAGATGCCGAGGAGATGCTTGGCGGATTCGATGAGGATGGCGGCGACCAACGCTCCGGTCATCGCAGGCTTCACCTCGACGCGGGTGTTCGGAACCCAGAGATAGGCCATCACCAACAGCGTCCAGCTGAAGAATCCCCCCGCCGCGATATCGATCAACGATCCGGCCCAGTTCCAGTCGGGGAGGCCGGCCTTGATCGAGGCGACGCCTCCGGTCAGGTAGGGCAGGACGCCTCCCAGCAGGGCGGGAAAGGTGAGCAGGAACCAGTACACCATCAATCGTTTCAGCCAGGATCTGCCCCGGGGGGCACGATAGATCCGATTGAAACCGTCCTCGATGGTCACGAGCACCCACAGGGCGCTGAAGGCGACCACCCCGAAACCGACCCACCCGAGGGCTGCAAGGTTCACATGGCTGGCATTGGCCACCAGCCCCTCCATCCAGGTTCCGAGATTGGACGCTCCGCCCTCGGTATCGGCGGAGAGGCTGACGGAGGCCAGCCCCAGCCGCGAGATGATCGAACCGACGAAGGACGGAAAATCGTCCTGGAGAAAGCTGCGACTGACCACCGTCACCACCACCAGCATCGGGACCAGGCCGAAGAGCACTCGGAAAGCGAGGGCGGCGGCCAGAACTGGAGCCTGATCCTCCCCCAGGTGCCGCGTGCAGTACCTGAGGACCTCGAACCAATGGCGAATCGAGGCCTGCATGGCCGTCAGCTGGCCTATCGGCTGGGTGATTGCAAGTCGGATCCACTCGATGGCTTGTCGGATCGATCGAAGCATGGGCGGGGAGCCTCCGGGATCGGGGGGGGCGGATGGGATCTGACTGTAGAATGATCGGAATGCCAAGCCCCCGCGACGGAAGGAAATCATCGGAACCGAGTCGAATCCGCATTCAGCGCCTGCTGGCGGATGCGGGGGTCGCCTCAAGAAGGGCAAGCGAGGCCCTGGTCGAAGATGGGTCGGTGACCCTCAACGGGAAGGTCATCCAGAGCCTTCCCTGCTTCGTGGATCCCGATTCCGACGACATCAGGGTCAACGGTCGCCGGGTCGAGAAGCGACGCAGGAACCATTACATCATGCTCTTCAAGCCGAAGGGCTACGTCTGCACCGCCAAGGATCCGCAGGGGCGAAAGCTCGCCCTCGACCTCGTGAGGCATCCTTCGGGCTCGCGGCTGTTCTCGGTCGGACGCCTCGACCTCGAGAGTTCGGGGCTGCTTCTGCTCACCGACGACGGAGAGCTCGCCAATCGACTGACCCATCCTCGCTACGGCGTGCACAAGGGGTACGACGTCACGGTCCGAGGTCGACTCGAGGATGACGAGATGGAGAAGGTCAAGCGAGGCCTCTACCTCGTCGACCGGAAGACCGGCGAGGCGACTCGCACCGCGGAAAGTGATCTGGTCATCCTGAAACGGGATCGAGACCGAACTCGTCTCTACATCGCACTGCGAGAAGGCCGCAATCGACAGATTCGTCGAATCATGGATCATGTCGATCACCCGGTCCGCAAGCTGCGACGAGTGCAGATGGGGCCCTTGAAGCTCAAAGGCCTGGCGGTCGGGGAGTGGCGTGAACTGACTCCCGGCGAACTCGGCGCGCTCCGCCGGGCAGCCTCCGGGGGGCCGACGGCATCCACCAAGGTCGGCGCCCGCGCTGCAGGTGGCCGCAGAAAGAAGACCGGAGGCGCCCGGGTCGGCGGGAAGACCGAGAGTGCTCGAAAGGGCAAGAAGGCCGAGGGCGGCGGGAAGACCGAAAGTGTTCGAAAGATCAGAAAGGCCGAGAGCAGACGGATCAGCCGGAAGGCCGAAAACGCTCGGCAAACCAGGAAGTCCGAAGGCGGTCGCAAGGGCGGGGGAAACCGTCGTCGCTCCGCTGGATCCGGTCGGTCGTGAACAGGGAGGAGACCCGATGCCCATCTATGAGTACGAGAGCGAAGAGGACGGCGAGGTGATCTCGCTGCTTCGGCCGATGTCCGATGCGGATGCGATGGTCGAGGACCCCTCGGGCCGGGGCCGGACCTTTCGTCGCCGCCAGAGCGTCTTCGGAGTCTCCTCCGGGACCGCCGCCATGCCTCCGGCGGGCGGACGCTGTCCCTGTGGAGTCGATTCCGACCGCTGCGGCCGGATGAACTGATAGCACCTCCGGGTCTGGGAACCATGATCGAAAGCCCCTCCATCATTCGGCACGGCGTCGATTTCTCCGGCGCGACCTCGGGAGGCTCCGGCATCCGAATCGCCACTCGCCGGGAGGGAGACGCGGTCCTCGAGATCCGACGGGTCGATCGACCGGAGCTTCGAAGGGAGATCCTCGCCGGCCTCGCTGGTGAAGCCGGGGAGAGACATCTCTGGCTCATCGACGCGCCGTTCGGTCTTCCCCTCGCCACCCTGGATGCCTGCGGTGTGCATGCCGACTGGCGGTCATCCCTGGAGTGGATGGCGACCTTCGCGAGCCCCCGCGACTGGAGAAGAGCGGTTCGCAAGATGAACCGCAAGGAACCGAAGCGATGGACGGATCGTGCCTCCCGGACTCCGCTGGCCTCGATGAACCTTCGGGTCTTCAAGCAGACCTGGACGGTGATGGTCGAGGTCCTGGCCCCGGTCCTGGCCGCAGGGGTCCGTATCGCACCCATGGCGGGCCCCAGGGATTCGAGGGTGATCGTCGGGGAAGGGTGTCCGGCCTCGATTCTCAAGCGAGGCGGTGATTCCGCGCGTGGCTACAAGGGGACCAGTGACGCCAATCGCATGCGACGGACGGAGATCCTCGAGCGAGCGGTCGCGGACTGGGGGCTTCGAATCCACGATGCGGTGCCGAGCCGATGTGTTTCGGATACCGGAGGTGACGATCTCGACGCCGTGCTTCTCACGCTCGATCCCTGGCAGGGGGCTCCCCCGGTGGAGGCCCTCGTGGAGGGTTGGGTGTGGTGACCGGGTCTCGCTCCAGGCCCGCCGATGCGTTTGCATGAAAAAGCCCCGCCCGTGTGAAGGGGCGGGGCTTTGAATGCCCAGAAGAGGACTCGAACCTCCACGGGATTTTACTCCCACCAGCACCTCAAGCTGGCGCGTCTGCCAATTCCGCCATCTGGGCGACGGGCTCCGTGGGGTGCCACGGAGGATCGAGAAGTATACAGCGGCACCGGTCTCTGTCGAGCCTTTCCGCAAACTGCCCGTAGGATGGTGGGATGACCGATTCGGACCACGACTCAGCGACCCGCAGGGGATCCTCCGACGAGCTCGGGAGTCTCAGGCTCAATGAGATCTTCCACTCGATCCAGGGGGAATCCACGTGGGCCGGAGAGCCATGCATCTTCGTCCGTCTGGCCGGGTGCCATCTCAGATGCTCCTGGTGCGACACGGAGTACGCCTTTCGAGAAGGCGTCCGGCGTCCACTGATGGAGATCTTCGAAGAGGTCACCGCGATCGACTGCCCGGTGGTGGAGCTGACCGGCGGGGAACCGCTGCTTCAGAAGAACGTCCACCATCTGGAGCGGATGCTGCTCGATGCCGGCCGTACCGTGCTGGTGGAGACGTCCGGGGCCTGTGACATTCGCGCGTGTGATCCGCGCACCGTGGTCATCATGGATCTGAAGCCTCCCTCCAGCGGGGAGTGCGATAGGAATCTTCCCGGGAATCTGGAGGCCCTCCGCCCGCATCACGAAGTGAAGCTGGTGATCGGTGATCGCAACGATTACGAATGGGGGCGGGACGTGGTCCGAAAGGAACGGTTGTCGGAGAAGACCGCGGCCGTGCTCTTCAGCCCCGTGTTCGAACAAGCGGCCGGGCTGGAGATCGCCGGTGCTCGCGGCATCCAACCGCGGCTGCTTGCGAAATGGATCCTCGAGGATTCGCTCCCGGTTCGCATGCAGCTTCAGATGCACAAGTTCATCTGGCACCCGACGACCCGAGGGGTCTGAACCTCGCCTGGTTCCCAGGCAAGAAAAGCGGGGGTCGCCGAAGCGACCCCCGCTGTTTCACGCTTTTCTTCCGTCCGCCTGAAGGTCAGGGGCAGGAGCTTCCGAAGGCTGCAAGCATCACGCCCAGGTCCCCTCCGCCGACGATGCCGTCGCCGTCGAGGTCCCCGATGCCGCCGGGCTCGCCCCAGAGGGAGACGAGGATGCCCAGGTCCCCGCCATTCACGGCACAGTCACCGTTGAGGTCGCCCGGAAGGGATCCGGTGTCGTCGCACTCGACGGACTCGACGCGGAAGGCGTCGAGGCCGGCTTCGGAGATCGAAGCCGTGCCGAGGTCGCAGGCCCTGAACCTGACTCGGACCGAGTTCGTGTTCTCCACGAAGTCGGAGACCAGGAAGGAGACCTCGTACCAATCGCCCGAACTCTGGGCGACGGGGCCGACGGTTTCCAGCGAGACCCAAGAGGAGCCGTCGTCATCGGAGATGTCGACGTAGAAGATCTCGTTGTTGGGATCGGATCCTGCACCATCGCCGTCGTTGCTCCACCAGCGTGCGTAGCTGATGGTGGTGCCTCCGGAGGTGGCGTCGATGGTCGGGGAGACCAGGGTGGTGCAGCCTCCGTCGATGTCGAAGTTGCCGCTGCCGTTCTCGGTGACGAAGCAGGAGGAGCCGTCGAAGGCCGGGTCGGCCTCGCCACGGGTCCGAGTGCCGCTGGGGTTGGCTCGTTCCCACGCACCTGCGGTGAGGCCGGGATCGTTGATCACCGACCAGTTGATCGACTGCTGTTCGAAGTCGTTCGCGTAGGCCACGATCAGTTCGGACGCGCTGATCGCGGAGTAGGAGACGCTGGGAGCGTTGGTGGGACTCGAGAAGACGCTGCCGCCATCTGCCTGGGCCGTGACGTAGTACTCCACGGTCGACTCGCACTCGGCGCCGGGGATGGTCGCCAGGTAGGAGTTCGAGGAGGTCGCGTCCATCGCGATGGTGTTCCAGGCTCCGCCGTCGACTCGATAGACCAGCCGGCCGCTGCCGGGAATCGGCTCGATGGAGACCGCGGAGACCTCCACGCCGAAGGTGGCTCCGGTGTTGGGATCGACCTGGTTGGGCAGGCCCTGGGGGAAGTCGAAGGCGATGAAGTCCAGATCCGGTCCGGGAACGCCCTTGATGGTGCAGCCGGCGTTGATCTGGATGTAGTTCGGAGTTCCGTCGTTGATGTTGCCGTTGTCGTCGTCGAGCGTCAGCCAGTCGATCGTGATGTTGCTGTTGATGCTGGTGCCGTTGTGCAGCGGCATCGAATTGATGAAGAGGTCGTTGATGATGTCGACGGGCTTTCCGGCGGCGATGAGCTGTTCACGCACTTCCCAGACCATTCCCGAGAGGAGCTGGCCACAGGTGTGGATCGCGCTGCCGCAGCTGGAGCAGCCACTCGCGGAGAAGCCGCAGGTGTTGTCCGCGTTTCGAATGCCGCTGGTGCACTGGTTGGTGTAGAAGCCCACCGCCAGGCGGGGGTCCCCGGTGATCAGGACGCCGACGCAGTCTCCCGCACCCTCGCCGTATTCGCTCTGGCCGGACCCGGCGACGGCGACGAGGTGGTGCCCGTATTCGTGGTGGACGATCACGTCCACGGTGGTGTTCGCACAGCCTCCGCCCGCGTTGTAGAAGTTGATCGAGCTGCCGTTGTAGAACGCGTTGCAGCTTCCCGAGACGCCGGTGTTGATCGTGAAGTTTTCCTGGTTCGCGATGGTGGGGAAGTTCGAGTTGTAGTCGAGGGTGAAGTTCCGGACCTCCTCCGCGAAGTACACCGCGTTGGACCAGGCTCGGTTCGTGTCGTTGGAGTTGGCCTGGTTGAGGATCAGGGATCCCGTGCCACCGTCCGCGATGGTGGTGGAGGTGTCACCCTGGCCCCCGTCGCAGTTGAACCACCGGGTCCTGGACTCGGCATTCACGGACACGCTGCCCGAGGAGTTCGGGATGTCCACGACGCCGAAGCGGTCGGCGTAGTAGACGGTTCCTCCGACGGTGACTCTGGCGTGGGGGAGCGGGGAGACGGACTCGTTGCCGCACTCCATTGAGAACTGGTCGGTCTTGTTGGCTCCGACCGTGACACTGACGTCGGCGTGGAGGATCTGGTTGTCCTCGTAGATGATCTCTCCGGTGATCGGATCGGCGATGAAGCGGTACTTCATGTACTGGCCGAGGAGGTCGTCTCCTTCGAGGATGAACTCCGCTCCGATCCGTGCGGGCTGGGTCTCGCCGTTGACGCCGGCGAAGACCACGCTGCGGATCCCGGTGATCTCGGCGTTCGCGAATCGCATGCGAGCCTGGGCGGAGAACGTCTGCTCGTCGAGGATGACCGGAGCATCGGGGGCGGCGAAGCCTGCCACGTCGGGAATCTGCGCGGAAGCGAGGACGACCGGGAATCCCGGCTCGTTTCGGACCAGGACCCTGAGAGCCGAGTCGTAGATGGGAAGACCGCCGACATGAGGGATGAATCCCATGAGCATGAACTTCGCTTCGTTGGTGATGGGGTCGGTCATCAGCGGCTGGGCATGAAGTCCGCCCCCCCAAGGACCGATGGGGAGGAACTGCTCGGGTGCGAGGCCCCACAGTTCGCCGACGTGATCACGGACGAAGGATCCAGCGGCCTCGGCCGCGTTGACCCCGCCACCGAAGGCCTTCCCGTAGACCCGTTCGATTCGACCGTAGTTCTCGGTGAAGCCGGTTCCGGGGTGGGCCTGTTGGAATCGGGCCTTGCCGGTGGTGTCGGGAGCCAGATCCCTGACCGTGAGGACCTTGCGGTCCATGTCCGGGGTGCGATCGTTCGCAGCTAGGGCACAGAGGCCCGGCACGGCGAGCAGGGTTGCAATCAGGGCGGTCTGCTTGATGAGGGCCATCTGGTCTTCCTGGTGTCAGAGGTAGAGGAGACTCGGCGAGAGACGCCGGGACGTCCATTATCTGCTGTCTTAGAGTCTTGGACAAGCGTCGAGTTCCCTTTAAGGTGCGCAAACTCGATTGTTGTGCCAGTCGCCGGCGGTATTTTTCTGCCTGATTATCGGAAGCAGATTGGGTTTTCGACCTTTCCGATCTGCTTGCAGCGTGATCTGCGGGGGCCTAACGTGGCCAGATCATGGCCAAGGCACGCCGAAAAGACGATCCGGATGCGGTGGTCATCGAGAATCGTCGAGCCAGGCACGATTACCTGATCGGGGACACCCTCGAATGCGGTATCAAGCTGCTTGGCACGGAGGTGAAGTCCATTCGGGCCGGGCGGGTGAGTCTCGCTGAAGGTTGGATTCGAGCCGAGACCGATCCGCCGAAGCTTCGCCTGCATGGAGTCCATGTCGCTGAGTATCCACCGGCGGGCCCTCGCCAGCATGAGTCCTTGCGGACCCGGGCCCTCCTGGCTCACCGAAGGCAGATCCGTGAGCTGGCGAAGGCCCAGGATGGCCACAGTGCGACGCTCGTCCCCTTGAAGATCTATTTCAAGGACGGGAGGGCCAAGCTGCTGATCGGAGTCGCGGAAGGTCGGAAGAAGGGTGACAAGCGACAGGACATCGCGAAGAAGGAGGCCCAGAGGGACATCGATCGAGCGCTTCGTCGTCGTCGCTAGCGGTTCGTTTTCGGCGGGCTTGTGAAGGGATACATGATGCCCTCTCTGCCCCTTCGTCCCCCCTCGATGCAGGCGAACACCTCTTCGGCAGTCTCCTCCGGGGTCGCGTAGGGGACCTCTTCATTCAGGGCCGCTTCGTACATCGGGGTTCGAACCTGGCCGAAGTTGATGCAGTAGATCCTGAGGCCCGAATCGCCGGCGGTCCCCTGCATCGCGAAGGTGAGGGCCGCGAGTCCTCCCTTGCTTGCGGTGTAGGTCACCGCATCCGGGATGAAGACCCCGATGCTCTGGGATCCAGCATTCACGATGCAGCCGTTCTTCGCGAACCGATTCCACAATGCGTACGACAGGGCCTGGGGGGCAAGGGTGTTGACGCGAAGGATGTCCAGGGCGATTTCGGGGTCGAAATCCTCGACCGTCGTCTCGTGGTACATGCCCGCGATGTTGAGCAGGGCGTCTACCGGACGGTCGGCTTCGATCTCGGCGTCGATCGCGGCGATGGCCCCCCGGAGATCGCGAAGATCGACGGTGATCGTTCGGACGTCCGAACCCGCCCATGGCCCGGTCTGGCCGCGGTGCAACCCGGCCGCGTCGATGTCGATGGCGATGACCGACCAGCCTCGATCGATCAGCAGGCCGACGCAGGCCTCACCGATTCCCGAAGCGGCTCCGGTCACCACGGCGAGTGGGCGGGCGGGACGTTCATCAAAGGTCGTCATGTTTCCTGTCCGGGAAGCAGGGGATGGGCTCGGCCGATTCGTTCGTCCCGACGTCCCTCGATGCAGGCGAGGATCTCCATAGCGACCTCGGAGGGGTCCATCGCGTCCCCCTTCGCCACGATCGACTCGTCGAAGAGCGAACGGAGCATCCTCGTTTCGACCACGCCGGGATTGAGAGTGAAGGCTCTGATGCCGGTGCCCTCCGCTTCGGCCATGATCGAACGAGTGAGGGAATCGAGTCCGGACTTGCTCGCCGCATAGGCGGTGAAGCCCCGGAAAGGATCGATCGATGCCATCGAAGAGACGTTCACCACGCATCCCCGGGCGGCGACCAGCATCGGCCATGCTCGGGCCACGATCACGATCGGTC
>MDTG01039592.1_pt1 | contig 16101 bp, 14 predicted proteins | sample 811421 | NCBI WGS metagenome assembly MDTG01 (sample SAMN05326645, study PRJNA326480) | marine metagenome | isolation source: seawater | place: Pacific Ocean: South East | collected 2011 | reverse complement strand
GGTGCCAATCTTTCCTTTGATATTTTCTTTTAACGAAAAATCATTCACAGAGTTGATTTTACCGTTTTTTTTCCAAAGGTAATAAATTAATCCTAAAGCATCGTAAGTCAGTATTGTTATTTCACTTGGGTAACTCCCAAATGTTTTGAAATAATTCTCTTTATATTTTTTAAACTCCTTGTAATTTACTGAGGGATAATACAAATTTTTTACTGTGTTTTCGTAAAATATGCTTTCATCAAACCATTGATTTACCGTAGTAAACAAAACTTTATTTTCATCTACATCAGTAAATGCCAATGAAGCTAGAACACTTTTAAGACCATTGCCAAAATCTATTATTATTAGAGAGTCGAAATTTACTTCTCCTAATGTGTATCTTTGTTCAAGTTTTTCTAGTTGACGTTTAGATTGTTCATCATCTTTATCTTCAAATAATTTTTTTCTTAATTCTAAATTTTTTTTTCTTTGTGAATAATTAGTTAAAATTTCAATTTCACCTGTTAAAACTTTTGGGTCTGGATCATATTCGAAAATTCTATAATTTTTTAAATCTATCTTATTCAATTTTTCTTTAACTAATTTGGTATATTTATTTTTTGGAATTAATATTACAGTATTATCTCGTTTTTGTTTTTTTATAAATTTCATCAAAGACGACATTTGGGATTCTAGACTAATACCTATACTAATTATATTATTCTGAAATTCATGATTGATATTAGAAGGAGAGATAAAAATCATGTCATTGAATTTTTGAACGTCAACAAATTCTTCATTATTAATAGGGCCTATTACTATATTCGCCCCCTCTGCTCTAATTTCTTTAATTGCTAAATTAAGCTTTTCTTTGTTGGCATAACCTGTGTCCCTTGGAATTATATGTATATTTTTGTCACCAATTTCTTTTAGAGCTAATTGCAAAGAATACAGTAGTGAGTCGCCCAATTCTTTGTATTCACCACTTAAAGGAGCTAAAAGCCCCACTTTAAGAATATTATCATTTTCTTCACTAAACAAATTAGAATTAAAGATAATAAAAAAATAAGATAATATAATTAAAAATTTATTTTTCATAATATGAAACTATCTACAAACAACTTATATATTGTTTCAACACCTATTGGAAATCTTGATGATTTAACGTTTAGAGCTATAGAAGTGCTTAAAAATTCAGATATCATTTTATGTGAAGATACCAGACATTCATTAAAATTATTAAATCATCTAAAAATAAAAAAAAAATTGATCTCATACCATAAATTTAACGAAAAAAAGAAACTCGAGATGATTATAAGATATATAAATGAAGGCAAAATTTTGTCCTTGATTTCTGATGCCGGCACCCCTGCACTTTCTGACCCAGGTCGTTTGCTAATACAATCATGTATTAAAAACAATATTAATATTTTACCTATTCCTGGGGTTTCTTCTGTTACAACTGCTATGAGCATATCCGGATTTAAAGATCAATTTTTATTTTATGGGTTTTTGCCAAAAAAAGAGAATGAACTAAATAAAATTTTGCTTCCACTCTCTAAATTGAGCTTTACCCAAGTCTTTTTTATACCAGCTTTAAAAATTAATTTTTATTTAAGAGTTTTTAAACAATTTTATTATGAAAGAAAAATATTAATAGCTAAAGAAATGACCAAATTACATGAAATATTTTACAGAGAGGATATTGATAAAATTGAGATTTTTAAAGAAAAGTTAAAAGGAGAATTAACTGTTGTAATATCAGATAAAGATATTAAAGATCTGTATTTTGATGAGGAAACAATCGCAAAAAGGGCAAAAAAATATTTAAAAAAATATAGTTTGAAAGATGTAGTAGAACTGTTGTCAAATGAGGGTAAAATTAATAAGAATAAAATTTATAAGCTTTGTTTAAATATAAAAAAAGATGAAAAAAGTAATTAGTTTTCTTTTAATAATCATTTTAACTTCTTGTACGTCTGTAGGACGGTTTGGCGCTGGGGTAGATATTACATTTGATCCAAGAACATTGGGTATGCAAATTGATGATACCATTATGCAAAAAAATCTGAGTGCTAGGCTAGCACTAACTGATAAGAGATACTTTATATCCATTCAATCCGAGGTATTAGATGGAAGAATATTTTTAACTGGTAAAGTAGATGAGCCCGAAGAAAAAATCCAAATTACAAAAATTGCTTGGGAAACTAAAGGCGTAAGGTCAGTTAAAAATGCCATTACTATTAAAGGACAAAGTAGTTTCAAAAGTACGGCAAAAGATATTTTAATTACTAGCCAACTGAGATCTGCATTAATATTTAATAAAAAAACCAAAGCTAGAAACTATACTTTAGAGACTATAAATCAAAATATTTATATTTTTGGAATAGCAATGGACGAAGAGGAAAAAAAAGAAGTTTTAAACGAAGCTAATAAAATATATGACGTAAAAGAAATTTTTCCATCTATATATTTAGCTACAGAGTTAAGTCGTAATAAAATTTAATTAGAATAGTCAATTATATTAGAGGAATAAGCAGCTATAGAGGCTAAATTCAAAATATCTGAAGTGCTTGATCTTAAAGGTGCCACTTCTATTGGTAGACCAAGCCCAATTAATAACGGTCCGATTAATTTTGCATCTCCATAAACCTTCATTAGTTTAGTTGAGATTGCTGCACTATGTAAGGCTGGCATAATTAAAATGTTTGCTTTACCAACAATTTTTGAAAAAGGATATATATCTTTATAAATCGGATTAAGCGCAACATCTGGCTGCATTTCTCCATCAAAATCAAAATCCACTTTTTCTTTTTTTAATAATTCAATCGCATCTCTGACATGTTTTGTATTTTTTGAAACTGGCTTACCAAACGTTGAATGAGAAAGAAAAGCCACTTTGGGCTCGAAACCAAATAATCTAGCTACTCTTACGCAGGATTTAGCTACCTTTACTAGCCTTTCTGCAGATGGAAACTCTTGTACATTTGTATCTGCTACGAGAATAGTTTTTGCTTTAGCATTTATCATTGTCATGCCAAAAATTTCTTCACCTGGTCTTGAGTCAACAACTTTTTTAAGTTTTTCTATTGAAGCTGCATAATGTCTAATATTTCCTGTCACCATTGCATCAGCATCTTTACAAGCAATCATAGAAGATCCCCATGCGATACGGTCATTCCTTACCAATCGATCAACGTCTCTTTCCAATTGACCTTCTCTTTGGAGTCTTTGGTATAAATGTTTTGTATATTTCTCTCTTTTTTGTTTGTCAGTAGAATTTACTATTTGAATTTTATAGTTTTCATCTAGGCCAATTTTTTTTAACTGTTCTTTAATTCTTTTTTCAGTGCCTATTAATATAGGTGTGCCAAGTTTATTTTTCCCAAATTCAATAGCAGCCTTAAGCATATTTTCATCTTCTCCCTCGGCAAAGACCACTCTCTTTGGACTATTTCTTACTTTCGCATTAATTCCTTGCATTAAAGACATGGATGGATCTAAGCGATTTATTAATTGATCTTTGTACTCATCTATATCTTTAATTAGCTTTCGGGCTACCCCACTTTTCATGGCTGCCTGGGCCACTGCTGACGGAATTACACTTATTAATCTAGGATCAAAAGTTGAGGGGATGATATACTCAGGTCCATATTTTGGTCTATCTCCTCCATAAGCAGAAACCACTTCATCCGGGACATTTTCTCTTGCCAATAAAGCTATCGCATTAGCAGCTGCAACTTTCATTTCTTCGTTGATCACTTTAGCTCTTACATCTAAAGCTCCTCTAAAGATATATGGAAATCCAATCAAATTATTAACTTGATTAGGATAGTCAGATCTACCAGTGGCTATTATTGCGTCTGATCTGACTTCTTTAATATCTTCTGGCTTGATTTCTGGATCTGGATTTGCACAAGCAAATATTATTGGTTTATTTGCCATAGATTTTATCATATCTTTAGAAACAACATCTTTAGCGGATAGACCTAAAAACACATCAGCGTTATTCATTGCTTCTTCTAATGTTTTTAATTTTGAGTTTGTAGCAAAAGCAGACTTAAATTGATCAACATTTTTTCTACCTTTAAAAATAACACCTTTACTGTCACACATTATAACGTTCTCTTTTTTTACTCCCGTACTTATAAATAAATTTGTGCACGCTTGAGCTGATGCACCTGCTCCATTTATAACAACTTTTATTTTGTCAATTTTTTTTCCAGATATGTCCAAGGCGTTAATTAAAGCAGCAGTGGTAATTATAGCTGTTCCGTGTTGATCGTCATGAAAAATAGGTATATCTAAAACTTCTTTTAGCTTCTGCTCTATTATAAAACAATCAGGCGCGGCAATATCTTCAAGATTAATACCTCCAAATGTATCCCCAATATTTTTTATTGTTTCAATTATAGAATTTACATCATTATTATTAATTTCTATATCAATTGAGTCGATATCAGCAAATCTTTTAAATAAAACTGACTTACCCTCCATAACTGGTTTTGAAGCCAAAGAACCTAAATTTCCAAGGCCTAAAATAGCTGAACCGTTGCTTATTACAGCTACTAAATTCCCTTTACTTGTATAGTCATAAACTAAATCCGGATTCTTAGAAATTTCTTTTACAGGTGCTGCCACGCCTGGCGAATACGCCAATGACAAGTCTCTTTTAGTTGTTAAAGGTTTAGAGGAATTTATCTCAATTTTGCCTGACTTTCCCTTTATGTGAAAATCAAGTGCTTCTTTATCTGAATAATGATCGATTTTAGATTTTTTTGTCATTTAAATTATCAGCATGTAATATAATTTGTATTAGAGCATTATTTATTTATTATTTGTGGCTTAATTTAGAACTTATATGAACTTATTGTCATCAACATATATTTTTAGTTTTTTTACCTTATTAAGTAGAATTTTAGGTTATCTCAGAGATATATTAATTGCAATATTTTTAGGTGCTTCAATTTTTGCAGATGCTTTTTTTGTTGCTTTTAGACTACCAAATACTTTTAGACGATTATTTGCTGAAGGAACCTTCAATGCTGCATTTATACCAAGTTATGTTTCTATAAAAGACAATAACAAGGATGAAGGAAAAAAATTTGCAGATGATGTTTTTAATTTTTTAGTTTTAATACTTTTATTTATAATAATTCTTGTAGAAATATTTGCACCATTTTTGGTTTATCTAATAGCACCAGGATTTGTAGAGGATACTCAAAAATTTAATTTAGCTGTTGAGTTTACTAGAATAACATTTCCCTTTCTATTATTTGTAAGTTTGTCATCTTTTTTTTCTGGTGTTTTAAATTCTAATAATAAATTTGCAGCTGCTGCGTCAGCTCCAATAATATTAAATATTATAATGATTTTGAGTTTGTTATCTTCTTATTTTTTAGGCTTAAGTTTTGCTAAACAATTATCATACAGCGTTACTTTTGCTGGTATTTTACAGTTATTATTTTTAATATTTTTTACTAAAAAGTTTTATAATCCATCACTTTATTTTAAAATTAAATTGAGTAATAAAGTAAAATTTTTTTTTCGAAAACTTTTACCAAGTATTTTTTCTTCAGGAGTTACTCAAATAAATATCTTGGTTGGCACAATTATAGCTTCTTTTGAGGCAAGTGCAGTCTCTTATCTTTATTACGCAGATCGTATTTATCAAATAAATTTAGCATTAGCAGGGATTGCTGTAGGGACAGTTTCTTTGCCAGTTTTGTCAAAAGCCTTTAATGAAAAAGATAATTTAAAAATTTTTAATATCCAGAATAAATCTATTGAATTATCACTGTTGCTTTCTATACCAGCAAGTTTAGGTTTAATTTTAGCTTCCGAGGAAATAGTTAGCGCTTTATTCGGGTACGGATCTTTTAATGAGGAGAATGTTAAAATGACAGCATCCGCATTAAAATATTTTGGCTATGGTGTCCCAGCATTTGCTTTAATAAAAATCTTTTCTAATTTCTTTTTTGCAAGGAATGACACAAAAACTCCATTTTATATTTCTTTCTTTATTGTATTACTGAATATTTTTTTAAGTATTAGTTTTTTTAAAGAGTTTGGCTTTATTATCATCCCTATAGCCACTTCAATTTCAACATGGATTGGAGTATTTATTTATTTAATAATATTAAAAAGAAAAAAAATTTTATTACTAGAGAATTATTTATTAAAAAATATTTTAAAAATAATCTTAAATACTGTTTTTATGTTAACGGCTCTTATTTTTGCTTTAGATTTATATGCAGACAATTTAGACTATTATTACAAATATAAAGCAGTTTATTTAATGTTAATTGTTTGTTTTGTTGCAAGTATTTATTTGATATTGTGTTACTTAATTGGTGTTTTAAAAAAAAGAAATTTTAAATTTAATGACTGATAAAAAACTAGTATTTTCTGGGGTACAACCAACCGGCAATCTTCATTTAGGCAACTATCTTGGTGCTTTAAAAAGTTTTGTTTCTCTTCAAAAAGAAATGGAGTGTATTTATTGTGTAGTTGATTTACACGCTATTACTACTTTTCAAAACCCAAAAGAATTGAAACAAAATATTCTGGAAACTACTGCTGGGTTCTTGGCGTCAGGTCTTGATCCAAGTAAAAGCATAATTTTTAACCAATCTTCAGTTCCAGGACATTCTGAATTAGCTTGGATTTTAAATTGTGTATCAAGAATTGGCTGGCTCAATCGAATGACTCAATTTAAGGATAAGGCAGGATCTAACAGAGAAAAGGCAAGTGTCGGACTTTACATATATCCAAATTTAATGGCTGCAGACATACTGTTATATAAAGCGACACATGTTCCAGTAGGAGCCGATCAAAAACAGCATCTAGAACTTTCTAGAGATATTGCTCAAAAATTTAATAAAGATTTTAAATGCTCTAATTTTTTCCCCTTACCTGAACCTTTATTATCTAAAAATATTTCTAAAGTAATGAGTCTCAGGGACGGTACCAAAAAAATGAGTAAATCCGAGGAATCAGATTATTCTAGAATAAATCTAAAGGATAGTGCAGACGAGATAGTTAAAAAAATTAAAAAGGCAAAATCTGACTCCGAGCCAATACCAGACGATGTAGACTCCTTGAAGAAGAAACCTGAGGCGCTTAATCTATTAAATATTTATTCTGAAATAACGAAATTTGATATCGAAAAAATTTTAAAAGACATGGGTGGTAAAGAATACTCATACATAAAATCAAAATTAGCTGAAGTTTTAGTTGATGAAATATGTCCAGTAGGCAAAGAAATTTCAAAATTGATGGATGATGAGACATTTTTGCTTAATACATTGAGAAAAGGCAGTGAAAAAGCTAATATTAAATCTGAGGAAAACCTCAAAAAAATACGTGAAAAAATAGGATTGATATAATATAAAATTTTTATGATACAAGTAGAATCCACACCCAATCCTGATTCATTAAAGTTTTTGTCTGAAAATACCATTTCAGCTATTGGAACAGAGGAGTTCCAAAAAAATAATATTGAAAATATAAATAATCAATTCATTAAAGAACTTTTAAATTACGAAGGGATAGAATTGGTTTTATTATCAAAAAATTTTTTATCAGTAAACAAATCAAAAGAAGCTTCTTGGGATGAGCTAAAGCCATTGATTATATCTCATTTAAATCATTTCTTTGAAAAAAATAAAGGCCCTATTTTGGAAATTAAACTAAAAAAAAGCAATACAGGGACAGAAGATGATGATACAATTAAGAAAATAATTGATGTATTAGACACAAAAATAAGACCAGCAGTTGCAAGAGATGGTGGGGATATAAAGTTTAAATCTTTTAAGAAAGGTGTAGTAAAGGTAGAACTCCAAGGAAGTTGTTCTGGTTGTCCTAGTTCTGTAATGACTTTAAAACAAGGTGTTCAAAATTTATTAAAGCATTACGTCAAAGAAGTAAACTCAGTAGAAGCAAATTAATATGAAAAAAAAATTGAATTATAGAGAAAAGCTTATTGAGTTAGCAGGCATATATGATGTTAAAGAAATTAAAGAATATACTAAAAGAAGGAAAAATTTAACTACAGGCCAACTAGAACTAATTTTAAGAAAAAATAAGATTATTATACCTAAAGATTTCAAAACAAGTTTTTTTAAAGAAAATTTTTCTAAGCCTATAAATAAATTTTCAAAGCAAATTGATAACATTAAAGATGGTAGCTCTAAATCAATTAGCAAATTATCTAGAAGAGTAGAATATTTCAAAGAAGACAGTCATAGAAAATTTAATAGTTTTTTATTAAATATCTGGAGAAAAGTTGGAATTATTGGAATAGAATTTTTGAATATAATTCCTAAATTAGGAAAAACTTATTATAATTTTTTTGCAAATTTTTTTACCGAGCTATTCAACGGAATTTATAATCAAAGTTTTAATAAAAATAAAGTTGGTAAAGCTTTAATAGTTTTATTTATTACAGTTGGATTAGGCACAATTATATTTTCAAGCATTGATACACTTAATATAATTAAAACATCGAAAGAAAACAATTTAGTTAAAAAGGAGAGATCAATAAAAAAACCTGAAATAAAAAAGAATGAAAATGTTCAGAAAAAGCAATTACAGGTAAAAAAAGAGATAGAAAAACAAAAACCCAAGTCAAAAAAACAAAAAGAAAAAGTTGCTGAAATCATTTTGCCAGATTTGAATTTAAAGACACAAACAGTGCTAAATTTATTTGAAGATGTAGACTACAATTTAAATAAAGTAAGATATGAAAAAGTTGTTAAACCTATTTATTTTACACAATTTCCGAAGGATTTAGATGAAATTCAAAGTGTTAAACTAAAAAAAGAAACATTCATAAAGATAGTTTTGCCGCTAATAGTAGCTGAAAATGAAAAAATATTAGATGATAAATACAAATTAAAAAAAATTACTTCTAAAAGAAATACAACAGATAATGAAAAACAATGGCTAAGACAAAAATTTTTGGAGTACAAGGTTAAAGGAGGAGATGTAAAAGAATTGAATATTAGAATGGATATAATTCCAGTGTCTATAGCTTTGGCACAAGCAGCTAAGGAAAGTGGATGGGGTACATCTCGTTTTGCTTTGGAGGGTAATGCGATTTTTGGTCAATGGACTTGGAATGGTAAAGGTATAGAGCCTTTGCTTAAAGATAAATCAAAAAGCCACAAAATTTTAAGATTTCCAATTTTAAGAGCCTCAGTTAAAGCTTATCAAAATAATTTAAATACTCATAAAAGTTACGTAAAGTTTAGAGAAAAGAGAAAAAATTTAAGAGATAAAAATAAAAAAATAAATGGTTTAGAACTGTCTAAAACATTAAGCAATTATGCGCAAACAGGTAGCGAATACATTAAGATACTTGCAAAAATTATTATACAAAATAGATTGATGGATTTTGAACCAGTGAGATTAGCTAACTCAGTTAAGAGACAAGAATTAAATTTATAATATTTATTTATCAGCAACTACGAATTGAATACCGAGCCAACGCCAAAATCCGTTTCCTGCATTTAACGAGCAATTAATTCTACCTCGTTCACTTATAAATTTTTCAGATATGTCAATATCTAGAACATTATCATCAATAAAATTTATTTGTGAGGATTTCCATTTATTACCTTCATTTGAGAAACAATTTATACGATCTAAATTTTTAATATTATCATAAAATTCAATTTGTACTTTAGGCGGATTTTCTATGTTAGTTAAATATCTCTCTTCTGGTGTTATTTTTTTAAATTTAAAAGGTAAAGTTTTTACTAAAGTTTTAAATCTTTCTATTTTCCCATATTTTTCATTAATAGGAAAACGTGGTAATTCATGAAAATTTTTAGTTTCATCAATTACACCTGAGTGTTGACCAAAAGCGTATTCAAAACCAAACTCTTTAATAATTCTTTTAAACTCTACGCTATATTCTCCAAAAGGATATGAAAAAAATTTTGAATTTTTTCCCAATTTTTTCTTAAAAATATTAATAGACATTTCTATATCTGCTTTTATTACAGAAGATTTTTCATCAACAAGATATTCGTGAGAATGGCTATGATTTCCTATTTCTACAAAATCTTCAGCAGCTAGTTCTTTAATTTGTGCCCAATCCATATAATTAAAACTTCCGACTTCTCTGGTATTTATAAATATAATAAATGGAATTTTTTTAGATTTTAAAATTGGCCATGCATGGTTATAAAATGATAAAAGTCCATCATCTACTGTTAATAAAATTTTTCTTTGTTTTTTATTCGATGATAATTGTTTTTTCAATTCGGATGGTTTAATAAAAACAATTTTTTCATTTTGGATGATTTCAAGTTGTTTTTTAAATACGTCAACTTGTATATTGGTAGAGGGATATTTGCTTTCATCAAATCGATGATACATGATAGATATAACTCCATAATCTTCAATTCCACTCCCATTTATGCTTGCAAAACTTTTTATCTGATGAAATAAAATTAAATATGTTATAGAGAAAAAAATGATTAACGAATTTTTAATAATTAATTGCACAGGCAAAAATGATAAAATTGGTTTAAAAGTTAAAAATAATTTTTTCATTCACGTTTTTCAAAACAAAATTCACAATAATGAAATTCTAGTCTCAACCATATTAAATTTTATCAATAAGCACAAAGTAATTATTGATGAAAACTTTACTGTAATTGTAAATAATGGACCTGGTAGTTTTTCAGCTATTAGGACGGCCTTGTCTGTGGCTAAAGGAATTAAAATATCGAAAAAAGTAAATTTATTTGGATTCATGGATAAGGATTTAGCTGATTTTAACCTTGAAAATATTGAACTTTTAATTAAAAAAAATTTAATAGAAAACAAATTGATTAAACCGCTATATATAAGTTAGATTATTATTAAATGAATGCTATAGAAAAAAAATGTAAAGATAAGGGAGTAAGGCTTACTGATCAAAGAAAGATAATAGCCCAAGTAATGTCTGACTCTAAGGAAAAATATGGAGCTAAAGATCATCCTGACGTGGATGAGTTGCATAAAAGAGTAAGTGAAATTGATAACAAAATTAGCATAGCGACTGTTTACAGAACTGTAAAATTATTTGAAGAGTCTGGAATTGTAGAAAAGCATGATTTCAAAGGAGGCAAGGCAAGATATGAGCAGTCACCTGATGAACACCATGATCATCTAATCGATGTTAATAGCGGCGAGATTGTGGAATTTGTAGACAAAGATATAGAAAAATTACAATATGAAGTAGCAAAAAAATTAGGATATAAACTAATCGACCATAAACTTGAATTATATGGTTCAAAAATTAAAAAATAGCTTGTTCAAAAAAATCTTTATCAAAACACTAGGTTGCCAAATGAATGAATACGATAGCAATCGTATTATAGATTTTACAAAAAAAATTAATTATACAGCAACATTAAAAATAGAAGAAGCTGATTGTTTTTTGCTTAACACTTGCCATATAAGAGAAAAAGCTACCGACAAAGTTTATCATGAGGTTGGAAGAGTTAAAAAAAAGTTTAGGAATAAAAAAAAACCAATAGTTTTAATTACAGGATGTGTAGCTCAAGCAGAAGGAAATATTCTTTTGAAAAAAGAAAATTATATTGATGCAGTAATTGGCCCCCAGTCCTATCATGAAATAAATAAAATTATTTTATCTTTAGAAAATAAAAAATCTAAAATTAATTCAACAGATTTTGAAGTTATAGAAAAATTTGATAATTTAAATTTAGTTAAAAATTCGAATAGTAAAATTTCTTCTTTTTTAACTATACAAGAAGGTTGTGATAAATTTTGTAAATTTTGTGTTGTTCCATATACTAGGGGGCCAGAACACTCTAGGTCTTTAGAAGAATTAATATGTGAAGCAAGACAACTTGTTAAAAATGGTTCGAAAGAAATTATTTTACTTGGTCAGAATGTAAATGCTTACAATTTTAAAAACAACAGTCTTTCTGATCTAATTTATTCCTTAAATGAGATCAAAGATCTTAAGAGAATAAGATATACAACTTCACACCCTATTGATTTTACAGATGAGTTAATCGAAGCTCATAGTAAATGTGAAAAATTAATGCCTTTATTACATCTTCCAGTACAGAGTGGTTCATCTAAAATTTTAAAAAAAATGAATAGAAAACATTCAGTGAAAGAATACATCAAATTAATTGAGAAACTTAAAGAAAAAAATCATTCAATGAAGTTTTCAAGTGATTTTATAATTGCTTATCCAGGAGAAACAAAAGAAGATTTTGAAAAAACTTTATCTTTACTCAAAAAGATTCAATTTATCAATTCTTATTCTTTTATATATAGTTCAAGACCTGGTACACCTGCAGCAAACCTTGATAAAATAGATCATACTATAGCCAAAGAAAGATTATTTATTTTTCAAAAAAAAGCGGAAACAATTAAAAAAGATTATAGAAATAGTCTTGTAGATACTATATCTAAGGTCCTTTTTGAAAATAAAGTTAATAATGAAAATAAATTTTTTGGAAGGGATGAATATTTTAACTCAGTAATTGTTAGTAGCGATGAAAATTTGACTGGTAAAATCAAGAACGTAACAATAAAAGAATGTAATCAAAATACTTTGTTTGGTGAAATTCTGTCAGAGAAACAAGAAAAGGATTGTGCAGCTTAATAACAATGTCAGAAATAAGTAGTTTAAAGCAAAATTTAATTTTTAAAAAAATAGATACAGAAACTATCAATGTTCAGATCAATCACAATCCCACATTGATGGCAATAGTTGGTGAGTTTAATAAAAATTTAAAGGAACTTGAGAAGATAACCTGCACAAATATTTTCTTTAGAGGCAACTCGATTACATGTAAGGGAAAAACAGTAAATTTAGAAGAATTTACCCATGCAATTAAATTTTTGGTTGATAAATATTTTTTAACAAAAGTTATTGAAAAAGAAGATATAATACTATCAGTTAAAAAAAATATGAAATTTAAAGAGTCAAACATAAAGTCATTTACGCAATTAATTAAAACTCCTCGAAAATCTGTTATAGCTAGATCAGATAAACAATCTGATTATATTAAAGCTCTTAAAGAAAATGATATTGTGATGGCACTTGGACCGGCTGGAACAGGAAAGAGTTTTTTGGCGGTTTCGGTAGCCGTTACTTTATTAATGGAAAAAAAAATTGAAAGAGTAATTTTATCAAGACCAGCGGTAGAAGCAGGAGAAAAATTAGGTTTTTTACCTGGCGACATGAAGGAGAAAGTAGACCCCTACTTGCGACCACTTTATGATGCATTATACGAATTATTTGGAGCAGATAAAATAGATAAGAAAATTGAAAGTGGTGAAATTGAAATCGCCCCCCTAGCTTTTATGAGAGGCAGAACACTAAAAAATTGTTTTGCAATATTAGATGAAGCGCAAAATGCAACAGAAACTCAAATTAAAATGTTCCTCACAAGAATTGGTGAAAATTCAAAATTAGTAGTTAATGGGGATCCATCTCAAATAGATTTAATTAACAAATCTCAATCTGGATTAATAAAATCAAGAGATATTCTTAAAGATTTAAGTGAAATTAAAATTATAGAATTTGATCATACCGATGTAGCAAGACATCCACTAGTTTCAAAAATTATACGAGCATATCAAAAAATAAACATTGATGATAAAGATTAATGTTTTTTTAAATAATATTATTTGGAAGAAATATTTAAAAAATCCAAATGGTTATATTGGAAAAAAAATACGACTGCTTAATAAAAAAAATAAAACATACAAAAAAAAAATTCTAGTATGTTCACTTCTCCTTTCTGGATCATCTGAAATTAAAAAATTAAATAAAAAGTTTAGAAACAAAAATAAACCTACAGACGTACTTTCTTTCCCTTTTTATGAAAAAAAACAACTAATCAAAACTATTAAAAAGAATAAAGAGGTTTATATCGGAGATATTATTATAAATCTTAATAAAATAAAAAACAAACAACACAAAGATAGATTTAAAGATGAGCTCAATAAACTTTGGATTCATGGATTAGTTCATCTATTTGGGTATCAACATAAAAAAGATCAAGATTTTAATACTATGAATAAAATAGAAAAAAGATATCTAAAATATATCAATTAAATGTTAGATAATATTTTAAATAATAGGACAGTAGTATTATATGTTTTGCCTTTTCTTTTAGGATCTTTAACTGTTTTATCTTTTCAACCATTTAACTTGTCATTTATTAATTTTTTTGTATTGCCAATTTTTTTCTTCCTAATTGTTTATGTAAAAAAAAAATCTAAGAGCGTATATAGAAAAAAACCATTTAAAAAAAATTTATTCATAATTGGATCTATTTTTGGATTTGGCTTTTATCTTAGTGGTATTTTTTGGATAGCGTATTCACTTACTTTTGATGATAGTTTTAAATATCTAATTCCTTTTGCAGTAATATTAATACCTCTTTTTTTAAGTCTTTTTATTGGTTTAACAATTTTAGTAATAGGGCAGTTTTTAACTTATAATTTTTCCTCAATTTTATTATTTTCAGGATCACTTGCCTTATCTGATTATATTAGGGGAAAAGTATTGACTGGTTTTCCATGGAATCTTTGGGCCTACAGTTGGTCTTGGCTTACAGAAGTATTGCAAGTTCTTAATCTCATAGGATTATTTGCATTTAATCTTTTAGTTGTTACTATTTTCACATTACCCGCTGCCCTATTTTTTAAGACTAATTTAGTTAAAAAAACTCTTACTATAAGTTTAATGTTTTTATTTATCTTTCTAATTTATATATATGGCACTTATTCAATAAATAAGAATAAAGGTTTAATAAATTATCTTGAAGAAAGTAAAAAAAATTATGTTAAAGTTATTTCTCCTAACTTTGATTTAAAATATGATCTAACAATTGATGATGTAGAAAAAAAATTAATAAAATTAATTAAATACAGCAATCCAGACAAAAAAAAAGAGACATTATTTATTTGGCCAGAGGGCGTTTTCACAGGTTACCATTTAAACGAAATTTTGAAATTCAAAAATTTAATAAGTGATAATTTCGGAAGGAAACATTTAATTTTATTTGGCATTAACACAATAGATAAATTCTCTAACAATTATTTTAATAGTTTGGTTATTATAAATAATAAATTTGAAATATTACATCAATATAATAAAAAAAAATTAGTACCATTTGGCGAATTTCTGCCTTTTGAAAAAATTCTAAATAAATTTGGTTTAAAAAAAATAACTCAGGGGCATGGATCTTTTTTAAAAGGTGATATACAAAAAAATATTGAAATCAGGGATTTAAATATTTTACCTTTAATTTGTTATGAGATTATTTTTCCAGAAATTTCTCAAAAATCAAACACCAAAACAAATCTGATAGTAAACATTTCAGAGGACGGTTGGTTTGGGAACTCTATTGGTCCTCACCAACATTTTGCAAAAGCAATTTTTAGATCTATAGAAGGGAATTCTTTTTTAGTTAGATCAGCAAACAAAGGAATAAGCGCTATAATTAACAATAAAGGGCAAATTACTAAAAAGTTAAATATTAATGAGACGGGCAGTATTGAGATGAACGTACCTTTGCTGGAGTCTCAAAATAAAAACAAAAATGATTTGATATTTTTTACTCTTTTATTTACATATCTATTAATCTTTTTAATTTTTAAAAACAAAAGTAATGCAAAATAATAAATATTTATTCACTAGTGAGTCTGTATCAGAAGGTCACCCAGATAAAGTTTGTGATAGAATTTCTGACATGGTAGTCGACTCATATTTGTCGCGTGATCCATTCTCTCGGGTAGCATGTGAGACTTTAACAACTACTAACAAAGTAGTGTTAGCTGGTGAGATACGAGGACCTAAAATAGAAAAAGATGAAATTATAAATAAAGTCCGCGGTTGTATAAAAGATATTGGCTATGACCAAAAAGGTTTTAGTTGGAAATCAGCGAACATAGAAACTTATTTACATGAACAATCCACAGATATAGCCATGGGTGTAGACTCAAAAGGCAATAAAGACGAAGGAGCAGGAGATCAAGGAATTATGTTTGGATATGCGTGTACAGAGACGGAAGAATTAATGCCAGCTCCAATTCATTTTTCACATAAAATTTTAAGATTAATGGCTGAAG
>MDTG01357484.1_pt1 | contig 16103 bp, 12 predicted proteins | sample 811421 | NCBI WGS metagenome assembly MDTG01 (sample SAMN05326645, study PRJNA326480) | marine metagenome | isolation source: seawater | place: Pacific Ocean: South East | collected 2011 | reverse complement strand
GATTGCGCGGACACGAAAGTTGGGAACCAGTTTTTGAAGGGCTTGTCTGGCGGGCAAAAAAGACGTTTGTCCTTGGCGGTGAGTTTGTTAACCGATCCCAAGGTTTTGTTCTTGGACGAACCAACTTCCGGGTTGGACGCCGCGGCGGCGGCGGCGATTATGGTGTTTTTGAAAGAACTCGCGCAACAGACGAACATTGCAATTGTATGTACCATTCACCAACCTTCGACGGCGGTTTTCAATGGTTTCGATCGCGTCATGTTGTTATCGAGCGGGAGAGTCGCGTATTTGGGTACCTCCAAAGACGTCTTGCCGTACTTTGAGAAAATCGGACACAAGATGCCGGCGAATACGAACCCAGCGGAATTTATGCTCGATTTAGTCAACCGAGAGTTTACCGATCCGAAACAAGTCGATGACATTCTGGAGAAGTACGAAAAAGCGTACACTGGGTTACCGTGTGGGAATTACGAGGACGATTTGAAGGAAACCGGTGGGATGGGCAAGAATGAACATTTGGGCAACTCGTTGTTCACGGAGACGATGGCTTTGTTTCGCAGACACGGTTTGTTGGTCTTCAGAGATCCGACTTTATACGTCGCGAGAGCTGTCATGTTCTTGATCTCGTGCATCTTCTTTGGCATCATTTACATCAAGTCTAGAGAGAGAGACCAAGACCAAATCTTTTCGAGAATGTGGCTCCTAGTTTGGCACATCGCTGTCCCAGCTCAGTTGGGCGTCGTCGCCGTGTATAGTTACAACGAAGAGTTTGCCGCTATAAAACGAGAGATTAAGAATGGCATGTTAAGGCCATTTTCCTATCTCTTCTCGAACGCGTTGATTCAACTTCCGTTGATGCTCTTCTTGGGCATGTGCGCGGTTTCAGTTTCCGGTTACGGCATGGCCGATTGGTACGCGCCGCATTACGTTCAAACCTTGTTGGTGTACGCGTTGATGTTGTGGGCGTACGAAGCTGCCGCGCAAGTCTTTTCCATTTGCTTTACGAATCCATTGATTGGTATGCTCGTCTACATAGGCTTGTGGTTTGGCGGTTTCCTTTTCAGCGGTATCCTCATCGACGAGAAGGACGTCGTGTGGCCGTTCAGAGCGTTTATGTACGTGAACATCATGAAGTGGGCGTTGCGCGCGATCATATACTTGGAATACGCCGACGCGACTTTCAAACCATGCACCGAGTCCGATTTGTTGTGCTTTTCCAACTCTGCCGAAACGGCGTTGGGCACGGGGGCGAAAGTTCCCGGGTCAGAAGTCTTGGATTCCATGGGCAAAACGTACCGATTGTACTCGAACGATGACACGGTTGCGTTTGACGCCGCGGTGACTTTAGCTCTCGGCGTGGGCTTTAAGTTGTGGTACTTCTACTTATTCTACACGAAAACGAGAAAAGTAAAGGAGATTAAGGCCCAAATTGGAAATGTTGCCGCGGGATTGGCGAGGTAATTCTTTACTATTCACGTTCTGATTCGCAATGTGACAAGGACAAAACAAATTTTATACATTCTTTCGATTGGATATGTGCTAAATGCAATGTAAATAGTTTGAAATGACATTTCCTATCCCCCCCCCTCTCTCTCGCATGTACTACGCTTTCTTCTTTATACCACCTATAGATAAGAGAGGTGGGGCGCGTCAGTAAATATTTATCATTGTACACATTGCTCACGTGCGCGCGCGAATAACTGCTTTTGTTACTGCATTATTACTATTTCTCCATTATTGCGCATTATGCGTCATAACACTCGTCGCACTATTCGCCAAAACGTTCAAAGCGGTGTAACCGATCGTAAAATAGAAAGCCGGTCGAATTAACATGGACATGGCGTTTTGTGCATTCCCCGCTATACTATTCCCATCGATTACCTTGGCTTCTTTCTTATCGCACGCTCCTTCCACGTATTTCACGGACACTGAATTCACGCAGTGCCTTTCAGCGGTCGGGGTGAACCCTTCGTTTTCAAACACGTGGCCTAAATGTCCGTCGCATTTCGCGCAGACGATTTCGACTCTTCTCATTCCGAACGTGTTGTCTATATTTGTATCAACAGCTCCTTCGTAGCACTTATCGAACGCCGGCCATCCGCATCCGCTGTTGAATTTGGATTCCGCCGAGTACAAAGGATTTCCGCACCCGGCGCACACGAAGTGGCCTTCCGATGGGTAGAATTTATCGTATTCTCCGGTTCGTGCCGGTTCGGTTCCTTTCAGTCTCAAGACTTGATATTGTTGAGAGGTCAGTTCGTTTTTCCATTCGGCATCGGATTTCGTTATCTTTTCGGCACTCATGGCGGTGACTTTCACGGACGCCGATTTTGTTCTTTTGATAGATCTGAGCGCCCTTTGTGCTTTGCGGGTGATGAGAGAGACTTCAGAGGTCGATGCGGTACGCGCGCGCATCTTTTTCTGACCAAAAGCGGTCGAGGATTGTATTAGAAGTGACGATGTTATTGATGACGTTTTCGCGTATCTATTTTTTAAAGCGAAAAAATCTGTTCGACGTCTGCGTGCTTTTGCGGTACTACTACTTTCGTTTACATCTACGTTCTGCTAATTTCCTTTGTGCTCGCACCCGGGTACTCTGCACGCCCACTTACAATTATTGGTCATAAAACCTGGATTCTTCTCGCACTCTCCCGCGTTAGCCCAACCTTTACACCTCGAGTCTTTGTTTTCGCATCCCTCTCTCGGAGGTTTCGGACCGGGGATTTTATGATGAAAGGGTCTCGCGTGAATCCATTTGGTCATGGTCCATTTCTCGCCTTTGACAACTGGACACCCGGAGTGCATGCTCCTTTGATCGATGTCTCCTTCCGGAGTAATAGAAAAGAAGAGTAATCCATCGCCGCGTTTCGGCTTAAAGGCGACCCCGTTTTCGGCGCACTTTGAGAATTTTTGCCGCGCGTATTCGCTCTCTGGTTCAATCCAATCGGAATCCGGAAATGCGGTTTCTCCTCCTTCCTCCGTATCTTCTAAATACAGCAAAACAGTCGCGACCCGATGTCCACCTTCCGCACTCAACTGCGCCCCGGATTTAGTATTCTTCTCTCCCACATCGTGGTGCGCCGAATACTTCTCGCCGACGCCGTAGGAGAGAATCTGCATGTCTTCGCCGTTATACCAAGGTAAAAGGGTAAATCTCTCTAATCTTTCCTCCACTTTCGTCACCACGGGATATTTCCCTCGTTGCAAAAAAGTCTGTCTCGACGTTCGAATTGGATCCACTTTGATTTCCCCGGTGACCGAATCGACCACCGTACTTCGTTTCATCAATGGCTTCGCGATGCGCAACACCTCATCGCATTCTTCCTCGGACATGATGTCGTGCAGAACGAACGCTCTCGGTTCCCAGCTGATCGGTTCCACCCACGTGCCGAGTTTTGACTCTTTGTTTATCGACGGTCGGTGTTTTTCGCCCAGCCAGCCCGGGAACCGGTTCGAATCTAACGCCTCGTGTTCGAATTCCAATTCGTTTGTGTTTGGAATCATCCCCGTCTTCGGCACGTCTCGCGCGTGCGCGCAAAACCACCCTCGTTTCGACAAAAGGTAACTCGCAACGACGCAGTACCTCATCCACGCAAAGAGGACAAAAAAATAACGCGTCGCGACCCCGCGCCGCTGTTGGTGTGCCCGACGACGCCCTTTTCGTTCAACGAGTGTACTCATTATTATTATTGGTTTTGTGGAGATACTTTTTTGGATGTGTCTCTCTTTTGAGAGAAGGTCGAAGGTGCCTCTCTTTTCCTCCAAAAATAAACCCTAAATGAATGTTTGGAAAAAAAGAGGGGGCATTTTTTATATCAAAATGCCACGTCACTTTTGATTGTGCGCGTAAACATACGTCGTCGTCGGTGGTGTTATCGGTGTTGGTGTCGTCGACGCATGGCCTTTATCCGGCACGCGGGAAAGGCGCTCTTCTCAAACGTGTTCTTCGAAAAAACGTCTTCCGTTCCTTTCTCTGGACGTCGCCGCTCTTTGTCGTCGTCTCGAACGACTTTGACGACTTTACTACTATCGCATCATCATCGGGTTCGACGAGGAACACAAAGCGCATTCGAAAGAGCTTCTTCGTCCAATACCACAACCATGTCGTCGTCCGAAAAATCGAACGACAACGACACCAATAATCGAAAAAACGTCGTGCTCGTCACCGGCTCGACCGGCCGCGTCGGGAAAGAAGTGCTTTCGTTACTTTCGACGCTCCCCTCGGAAAAGTGGACGGTCAGAGCCGCCACGAGAGATAAAAGTGACTACGCGAAAAGGTTAGGGGCGAGCGAGACGGTGGCGTTCGATTTAACGGAGAAAGAGACGTGGCCAAAAGCCATGGAAAACGTGACGCACTTATTCTCCTCGACGCAAGACAAATACATCAAAGAACACATGGAATTTGCCAAGTTTTGCGCGCGAGACGAATCGATAAAAAAGAAGTTGCGACATATTGTTCGGATCTCGTGTTTCGGCGCGGATACGAACACGAACAAGTACGATAAGGATACGCACGCGTCTCGAGAGAACGCGCAGATTCCGCTGATGTTGCAACACTACTGGTGGAGCGAGGAATGTTTCATTGAAAATGGTTTTAAGGATATACTGACATCGATACGCGGGAACTTTTACATGAACCATTTGCTAAAGAACGAGTTAGATTCAATTCGAGAGAACGGCACGTTTACGAGTCCGTTAGGCGAGTGTAAAAATTCGTTTGTTTCCTGCAACGATATGGGAGAAGCCGCCTTCACGGTGTTGAAAGAAGGACCGGAAAGACACGGAAATAAATTTTACGACATCTGTGGAGCGGAATCGACGAGCATGCGCGACGTGGCTCGAATTTTAACCGAAGCGTTAAACTCGGACGTTGCGAAAGACTTGGACGTCGCCAAAGACGTTTTTGGTAAAACCATTTCGTACGTTCCTCAAGATCTAAAAAAGTTCGAGGAAGATTTCGGATCGACTCGAGCAGAATTCTTTGAGTATTTACAAAATGGATTCTATACTCGGTGTTCGCCAGATTTTTACAACTTGACTGGCAAACGGCCGTTAACGTATTACGAATACCTTACCACGAAAGGCGCGGCGGGCGATACGGGCATCGAGGAATTATTCAGCGCACAAGGTGCCTTATTTACCAAAGGTGTTGACGAGTTTAAAGATTTGTCGAGCGTTCAAAAGTAAAAAAGCGGACGCGTAGGAATAATAATATATAATAATAATACGGTACCGTGGTACCATACCACTGGTACACTTGGTACCAGTGGAACAGTAATAATACGTGTTGTTGTAATATTCAAGTCGTTACTTCCACTGCAGATACAAGCGTAAAAAAAAGAATTACACCAAAGAGAGAAAACAACGGCATTCATTTGTGCACGTCTTTGTCCGTTGCGTGCACGCGTAACACGCCTCGCGTTGAAAGCAGATACGGATGACGTCCACTACTTCATCCACGACGTGGCTCAACCATCCAATCTTGCGCCCATCGAAATCCGAGCGCGAGAAGTCTTCTTCGTTAGCGAAATCCCCTAGCAGTAATTCCCGATTGAAAACCGGATTGAAAACTATCCTATTAATCGTACACGGACAGAAGATTAAGGCGAAAAAAGGGCGAAGAGAGCTACAAATCGTAAGAGATGAAGCGAAGAAGTACTCTATTGATTGTTTAATCGAGAAAGAAACATCGTGTGAAGGGGATTGTATCAACATAGTGCGCGATTATGTATCCGGTGGTACCCCGACCAAACCAGATGCGATTTTCGTTCTCGGCGGCGACGGGACGTTGCGAGAAGCCGTGCAAGGATACGTTGAAGGGAGGAAAATAAAGCCGCTAATGGAAAACGAGAAACATGTACCGATAATGGCGTTACCGTGTGGAACTGGGAACAATTTCGCGAGAGATTTGAAATGTTTTAGTATTCAAGATTGCTTTCGATTGGCGTGCGAGAAAGGCGAGGCGAGAGATATGGACGCAGTGGAGATTGAGAGTCTAGGTGAAGATAAAAAGAAGACGAAAACGACGATGAGTATAAACGTCGTCACGTGGGGCCTGATACGAGACGCGGCCGAAACGGCAGAAAAAATGCGCTTTTTAGGCCCAATTCGGTACGATTTGGCTGGGTTTTATCAGATATTGAAAAACAAATCCAACGTCGCTTCGCTCACCGTCGAAACGCCTTCATCACAAATGAAAGGCTCGTGCACCAACGAAGAGTTCCTCATGCTCTGCGCCCAAAACACTCGCTGTTGTGGTCGAGGGTTCCACTTCACCCCACTCGCGAAACTCGACGATGGTCTCATCGATATCGTCGTCGCCAAAAAATGTGGTTTGATGAAAACCGTTGCGCTTTTTGACGACTTAAAAGCGCCGAAAAATGGCGCACACGTAGAGAAAGATGACGTGCTTTACATCCAATGTAAAAGTTTAAAAATTGACACCAAGGACAGAGAAGGGTTGGTCGGAGTGGACGGAGAAGTGACGTTGAAAACACCGGTTAAGTTGAACTGTTTACGAGGTGCATTTTGTACTTTCGTCTAGTCTAAAATACCTCATTTTTCAAGTTTTAAAAATCATGCGTTCGAAAGTTGTAGTAAATGGCATTGAAAAGGGGGTCGTGCCACTCAATCGCCCAAAAGTTATGAAACGCATCCTTCCAAGACGTTCAAATCGTATCCCTAATTCTTCTAGCCTAGATTCAATCTACTTATTCGACGGAGATGAACACTTGTGTCCTTTAATCCAAACGAGAATTTCTTTAGATGATGATGATAAAAACGAGTCGAGTTATGCCCTCGATGTCGTCAAACCTCCATCAGTGGACGAGTTATACGACTGGTACCGGAAATACGATGGAAGAGATACCGAGGCGGATCCCTCTTGGGCAGACATTTGGCCAACGGAGATGGAATTGATTTTGAAATTAGTTGAAATCAAAAATTTGTCTCGTTCTTTCATCGAAGTCGGTGCCGGTTTATCTTTCGCAGGATTAATCCTAGCGAAACATTTTAGGAAGAAAGTGATGCTCTTAGACCGAGAACCGTTGAGTTTACACTGCGCGTTATCGACGGCGAAAGTGAATGGGGTGGAGGTTGTTTCGTGCGATATGTTTGAAGACGCGCAAGATGGGTCGGTTGCGGCCGCTGTCTTCGATTGGAGTAAAGAAGTAACGAGAGAGAATTTATATTTAAGGAACAGAGTTCAGATAATTATTGGAGCCGACGTTCTATACGATCCAGACACGTGTCGAGATTTGGCGTTCGCGTGTTCGATTTTAGGCGAGAAAGTGATTCTGTGCGAATTGAGAAGAGAACGCGCAATTGGTTTGCAATCGAAATTTTTCGACGAGTGCAAGAAGTTGGGCGCGACAAAGTGCAAGATTGACGAGGAGATGAGTAACGAGGAGCACGTATTTTTAGTTGTAGAGTTTTAGAGTAGCGCGTGGCGTTGTGTCATATATTACACTCATATTTATTGCTTCTTGCAGCAAAAGAGCCATTTCTCATCTTCGTCTTCTTCATTTCCTTCCTCCTCCTCCTCCTCATCTTCGACGAATGGAATCATCCAGTACCCATCCTTCTCGTCTTCTTGTATGCACGTGGTAAACACCGCCGGTTCGTAAAGCTCCACCTCGCCTTTCGTGACGCTAAACCTCACTTGGTGTCTCTCTTTCCATCGTCTCAACAAGTTTGGATCCGGAAGCATTTGAAACACGTGGTCGCGCATCTCGTCGTTGGAGATCAAAACGGCGTTCTCTCCGGCAACTAATGCGGCATAGAGCCAATACCAATCGTCGTTTGAACCGTGCGGAGTGACGAATATTTCTTTATTTTGTCGAAGTTTGGTTAATATTTTTTCTCCGAATTGGTGTTTCGCCGCTTGGTCTTGCGTGCGGCGTTGGTGGAGGAAGACGACTGGTCGTTGTTTCGATGCCTCGCTTGTACCATTTTCTTTATTCGACGTTGTCATACAGTATCTTCGTCGACACTCGTCCACGACGTTATCCAATTGACCGAAATGAAACTTTGCTCCGGCAAAATTCTGGTTCGCCATCCCCACGTTCGCCCCGTCGATGATGCATTGCACCTTTGCTTCTCTCTTCTTCAACCAATTACAAAACTCGTCAAAGTTTGCTCCGGCTTCGCGTTCACGGGCGAGTTTCCCCACCGACGCGATCAACTCCTTTGATTCTACCTCGTCTAATCCTATTGGTTTTAATTGAAACTCTTTTTTGTTATGTTCACCAGCACTAGTAGTTTCAAATCGTCCAGAGTTACTTTCCACATTTTCTATAGTTTCGCACCGCCACGCGTTCGGTTCCGCTTCGAAAAATCTCTTGATACTTTCAATCAACTCCTTCCCACATGTCCGCACTTTCGTCTTCATTTTCCGCAACATCTTCAATCCTTTCTCTTCGCACGTTTCCTTTTCTCTCCCGTATAAATCCATCATCGCCGTAAACTCAATCTCCGTGCACTCTAATCCTTCTTTCTCAATAGCCTCAAAGATATCTTCGGCTCGCGCAACATTACCGCTCTTAGCAAATCCGTGTAAAGAAGGCGTAAATGTCCTCAATTTCGGCGTCAACTTCTGCCCAGACTTTTTCCCATCCCCATTCTTACACAAATGAACCATTTCGAAACTTTTCTCGTTCTCATTCAATCTGGCGTATAATCTCGCCATCGCCGTAAAACTCATCTCTGTTTTTTTCACGTCCGTTCGTTGTTCCAGCACTTCGTAAAAAATCTCTTCCGCTCTCTGCTTGTCGTTTTGATCCTCTAAACGTTCATTTACGTCATCGCCATCTTCATTCTGACCATTATCTTTTGTCTTGGACGACGAGCAGAGGTGCAACAAAACATTTAAAGTGTGTATTGGTAACACAATCGATCGATCGTTTTTGGCGGCATCGTAGGCGGTAAATGCTTCCAAACGGTCGTTTTTTTGCGCGGCGTCGTCGATTTTTTTTCTCGTTTGGAAAGTGAGAGCTCGATTAAAAGATGGCTGATCGTCGTCGTTATCGGATTTGTGGCGCTTGGACGGAGGAGACATTTTGATTTGCTTTGAGGTTTATGATGTTTAACGCGATCGGTAATGCGCCTTTTTTATGAGCTCGTAAAAGGAACTATTTTAGAGACGATTTAGCTCAGAAGACCTCCAGATGATGATGATGATGATGAATACTTTCTTTGGTAATATTACAATCAGAATGATGTTCAATACTAAAATCGTTAGACTGTTTTTGTTGAATCTTCTCTCTCTCTCTCTCTCTTTCTTTTACTTCCTTTCTCTTGCTATGTGTTCATTTAAAACGAATCGGCGTCTCGAGCGACTCGATTTTCTTCGCTCGGGACAAACCCGGGCGGCGGTTCGACAAAATTTTCCGGCAAGTGACTCTCGCCTTTCACAAATGGGTTCTTTTGCGTCGTACCCATGCTAGAAAATGTATGATTGACGTGTGCGTGACTGGCTTCGTCCGCTCGGACGGCGAGCAACACGTCTCTTACGGTCGCGTCTTCGTCCATTTTCCAATACTCGATGGCCAATTTCGGTGCTCTTTCTTTCGCCCATTGCCTGGCATCCGTCCCTCCAGTGTCGATATCGCTCAGCGCGTGCGTGTACGTTCTCACTGCTTCTTCCTCTAAATATCCAACAAATCTGTGGCACGTTCTTGGCGAGAATAAATAACTAAAGAAAAATGCGTTAAAAAAAACCCCTTGCGCGGCCAACACGCCCGCTCTGAATAGAATCGACGGTTGTTTCATATTCAAAAACGTCATCAAGTGCATTCGCTCATTCTCCGCTTCTTCTAATAACGTGTGAATCCATCCGTTATCGTGTCTCAACAACCTCAACGAGTGCATGTGTCTCAACATCCCCGCGACCATCCCGGGAATCCCCGCTACCGTCTCTAAAAATATAAACCGAAACAACCACTCGTCTTTCGTCATGCTCTTCTCGTGCGAGTAATTGGTGACGGCGTCGAATCCTTTCCTCGCCGACCACACGGCAAACATGCTCACGTAATCTCGCGCGCCTTGCGGCTGCCTGTGCCTCGGTCGAATCGATTCGATGTATTCAAAATCGTACACCGGGTGCGCTAACATGTACGTCTGCGCGACGGCGTCTTTTTTCTCCCTTTTTGTGTGCACCCCGTCACTCGTCTTCGGCACCTTTTCTTCTTGGGAGTCCGTAATAATCGTTTTTGATGCATCCGTTCCGTCCTTCTCCTCCTTCTCCTCGGTGCTTGCACTCCTCATCGCGTCGCTCGCGAAAGAGCGGTGTTGTTGTTTTCCTCGTCGTTTTGGGGGGATCGTTTTCGTCGACGCGTTCTGCGTCCACCTCGGCTCGACCTCCTTTTTGCGCGCATCGATTGGAAACGTCGCGGAGCGATACACGTCGTTGTGCATCGTCGTCGACGACACAAAGCGCTCTGCCGTCGCGAAACGTCGCGCCGAAAAGGCGCACAAGCGGCGCGCGAGCGATCTGGTGGTACCATTGCGACACGCCATGAGTGCTGCGAGGTGTTGTTTTTCGCGAGCTCTTCTGCGGACGACGCGAGGACTCTCTCGCGCGCGCTTTTATAGTGGCGTTTCCCGAGTGGTCTAAAAGTGCCTTCTTTTGACAAAACCCTAAACGAATGTGAAGACGCGATAAAAGGCGGAAGATCAAAAAAGCCACACAACGTCGAATTCGAGTCTCGTATGGTACTCCCGAGAACACACCAGCGCTGTGTGTTTTTTTGTGACGACGGTGTCTTTCTTTCGTCTCTCACCGAAAAGAGCGCGAGAAGGAGGATGCTATCTAGTAGTATGTGAAAATATCATCAAAAGAACGCGTTGGATCGAGTCGGCGCGGCGCCGTACTGATGCGCGGCTAACGCTGGGTTTTGCCGTTGTTGGTCCTGTCCTTGGTGCTGTCCGAATATACCGCCGGTGTGTTGGTGTTGGTGTTGCGATGGTTGCTGAGACGGATCGGACGTCGCGGTTGTGACCGGGGGTAAACCGTACGCTAAACACATTCTGGTTAAATCTTCTCTCATGGATTTGATGTTTCCAGCGAGGCGGTCGACGACGTCCTTGTGCGATGCGAGGTCTTCCAAGTCGGTTTTTGTGACTGTAGTGCGCTCCCGGTCGTATGGTTGGAGCAGGACTGGTGTGTTGGATTTCTTCGTATTCCTTCGTTGTCCGGAAGACGACGAAGGAGGAGATGTCGTCCTGTTATTATTCTCGTATCCACCGTTGGCAGTACCTGCTAATAAACTTCCTCCTCCTCTCAATGGCGACGTCGCTAACTGTCTCGATAATTCTTGCGTTTTCACTCGCACGGTGGTGGTTAGCTGTTGCGCTTGTCTACTCAAACTTTCCTTCCCGGAACCGTCCAACGCTCTCTTTAAATTTTGCAAAACTTCAAACAATTCTCGTTCCTCTTTCGACACGAACGTGGATCCACCATTTACTACTCCTCGATTGTATGTACCACTACCTCCTCTTCTAGAAGATGTGCTCAGTTGCGGGTTCACTCTTCTGTGATAAGCCGCTCTGAAAGATTCTAATTTTCGCATGACTCTCAACACTCTGTGCGCGTGTTCTTCGCGTCGGCGTTCGCATTGCGTTCGCCTCACTTCGTACGAACCTTCTTTCCAGCTGTTGATTTGGCGTATACACTGGTTGTACGCGTTGACAAACGCTTCTTGCGATTTCAGCTCTTCTTCCTGACCTTGTTCTCGCTGATATAAACCGTCAAAACCGTCAACTCGACACGGCCACAATCCGTTTTCGTTTTCTTCGCCGCCGACTTTATCGAGCAACTCGTGCCACGTTCGTTCGTCAATGTTTTGAATTTTCACTTTCTGTCGAGGATCTTGTGCGATGTTGTAAAAGAACGCCTTAAATCTATAATCCGGATGTTGCGGATTATACGAGTTCATAACGTCTTGTAACTCTTTGACCGGTTCTAAAGTTGTTCCGTTTGCAGGAGGTTGGCTGGCTATGTGTCTTTGTTGTCGCGCTCTGAGCAACGCCTCCGACGGCGCCAAGTTGCCGCCAAATAAAGTCGGTCCACCTTGCGCTTGCGTCGTGATCGATTCCGGAACGTTATAGAAAGCGTTGTGTTGTTGCTGAATCTGTGTGAGTCCTTGTTGATTCTGTGGTTGCGTGCCGCCGAGAGGCGAAGGTCGATTGCCAAACAACGAGGATGTCGTTTGTTGTTGTTGTCCTCCTCCAAAGAGGCCGCTACCTTGATTTTGTTGTTGTTGTTGTTGATTTCCACTGGCATTAGTGGTGGTGCCAAATAACCCACCACCAGCGCTTGCTCCTCCTCCGCCAAAGAGTCCTCCTCCTGACGTCGTCGTCTTTCCAGCTGGATTTCCGAACAAACCAGATCCTCCTCCTCCTCCTCCTCCTCCTCCACCGAAGAGGCCTCCGCCTCCGCCCGCGGTAGTAGCGTTCGTTTGATTTTGTTGGGCACCGTTTCCAAACAGTCCACCACCACCACTTGTTCCTCCTCCAAACAACCCTCCCCCTCCACTCGCTGGAGGTTTCGAAAACAACCCTCCTCCTTGCGTGCTCGTAGTATTCGCATTCGCATTGCCGAAAAGCCCGCCTTGTTGCGTCGCGTTCCCGTTCGACGTCGCCGCACCAAACAATCCACCACCACCACCACCACCAGAGGATGGCGCGGACGCGTTTCCGAACAATCCACCACCACCACCGCCTTGTTGTTGTTGTTGTTGTTGAGTGCCAGTCCCGAATGCTCCTGCGTTTGCGGTGTTCCCAAACAACCCTCCTCCTCCTCCTCCTTGATTTACCGATGCGTTTCCAAACAGTCCTCCTCCACTCGCGTTCCCCGATTGACTTCCATTCCCGGCGTTCCCGAACAGTCCTCCACCACCTCCTTGTTGTTGTTGTTGTTGTTGTTGTTGAGGCGTCCCGGCGTTGTTTTGATTCGCCAAAGGTGTCGTCCCGCCGAAGAGATTTTGCGTTTGATTCGTCGCAGAATTCGGAGCGCCAAACATCTCTTCTTCTTCTTCCTCTCGTGTCCGCGTCTCCCTTTTTCTCTCTCGCGTCTTTCTCTCGCCTCTTTCTTTGCGACGTGGACCGACCGCGCACAGAAGAAAAGCGGCGTTGGTCGCCTTCGCTACTCTCTCGTGCAAAGAAATAAACGCGCGTGTTCTGCGTGTTTTGTGTGAAGCGAATCCGGATCAACGGGAAAAAAAAGGACGAAAAATGTCGCACTTTTTCTGCGCTTTTGTTTTTCGAGAGACACATCATGTCGACGACGCTCCGCGAGGACGACAGAAGCCGCCTCTCGTGCGCGTGGCGCGTCGACGTGACCGTCTCCTCCTCCCAGGCGAAGCGCGTGCTCCGCCCGACCGTGCTGATGACGCTGTCGAGAAATCGGGATCATCGATTGGAGGAAAAGACGTTCGAGATGTCGCTGGAAATGTTTCGAGAACTCCGCGTGACGGTGACGAAAATGCTGACGGAAATGAAATGGACGAGGGAGGAAATGGAAAGAACGGAAGACGACTAACGACCGGCGGATCCCGTGGAGACCAAAGCGCGCGAGGGAAGAGGTCGCTCTCGTGCTACCTTCTTCTTGGCGCATTCGAGGACAAGCTGATGAGGATTTGAGAAGAAGAAGAGCGCGCAGCAAAGTCGTTCACCCGTCGTGTAGGAGAGCAAAGTAGGAATAGCTTTAGCATAGAGGATGCGTGTGCGTGGAGCAGCAGCGATGCGCTGTGTTGTGATAGAATAGTGTTAAAACGTGTATATCAGAAAGTAAGAACGGGAACAACAACTTTTATAAATGCTTTCGAGAAGGGCGATTTATGCCGGAGTCATCGAACTACTTCCCAGCTTATACTTCTTTGACTCCTCTAAATACTCGTTCATTCCGACCGCATCTTTTAATTCCTCGAAAGTTGGCAACAACTCTTCGTCCGGGTACCCCTCGAACATGATTCCTTGCAAAGCAGTTTCCATCGCTTTCACGCTGACGGCTAACATCGACAACGGGTACGCGACGATTTTAAACCCCATGGCGTGTAACTCTCTCGGTTTACAAATCGGCGTCATGCCTCCACCTTCCAACATGTTGGCCATTTTTGGTGTGTCTGGGCACGCGTCACAAAAGCGTTGCATTTCCTCTTTCGATTGTAAGGCGTCGATGAACACGGCGTCCGCCCCAGCGTCCACGTACGCTTTCACTCGCTCCAGAGCCTCGTCCAATCCCATGGAACTCCTCGCGTCGCTTCTCGCAAACACCACGATATCTTCTAAACTTTCATCTCTCGCGTCACACGCGGCTCTCACTCTCGCTATACTCGTCTCTCGATCGCACACCGGTCTCGGGCCGGTGTGACCGCACCGTTTCGGCGCCATTTGGTCTTCGATTAAAATTCCAGCGAATCCAGCTTTGATGTACCCTTCTACGGTTCGCTTTGCGCTCATGGCGTTGCCGTACCCATCATCCGCGTCGCCGATGACTGGGAAGTTTGGGGAGACGGCGTCACATATGCGTCCTCCAACGTCTTGCATTTCAGCGTATGAAATCAGGCCGACATCTGGTAACGCCAGATGCGACGCGGAGACGCAAAAGCCACTCATGAATGCCGCAGAGAAGCCCGCTCGTTCGATTAATCGAGCGGATAAGGCATCGTGCGCGCAGGGCGCTTGAACAATCGCCGGGCCATTCAAAAGTGTTCTCAAGACCTTCGCCGGTTCTTTCCGCTCTTTCGAAGAGGAGGTCGCGCGCGTTTCGACGACGACTTTCGCGGTGCGACACCGACGACTGAAACCATATCTAACAGTCGACATGGAATTGGAACCTAACTGTCGCGCGTTGTGCGCGTCGCGACTTCGACCATCGCTTTTGATGACGATCCCACGCGCGGCGCTCGAAGCGAACGGCGACAACAATACCAACGACGACGACGACATCGCGTTTTGTTCTTTCGTCGCGGGTTGAGAAGAGACGCAAGCGCCCGTGTTCAGACTGAGTAAAAAGTGGGGCAATGCTGAATTTGGGGGGGGGGCGAAAAAACGAGTCTCGTAAACTACCTCTGTATTAAAATACGAGCTGCTTTTGCGCGTCGCGTTTTTCTCTCTACTCGTCTTCTTTTTCTTTCCCTCCTTTCCCTTCGAACAACCAAATGTCGTCGACGTGCATCCACGGTAATCTGCTTTTCGCGTTCTTTTCTTCCTCTCGTTCTTCTTCTTCTTCGTCGTCGCCCAGCATGAAAAAATCGCTCGATCTCTTCCCGTTCCGTTTCAGCCTCTCTCTTCGTTCCATCTCGTCGTAGTGGAGTAACGCGGTCAAAGGGCCGGGAGAAATGAATCCGACTCTGTGAGGGATGGGAGAGAAGAGAAAGGAGGACGTTGGTGATGCTTTCAGAGCCGACGACGCGCGGCTGGAATTGTTTGCGTCGGTTTTTCTGAGTCTTTCAAACCCTTTTTTTCGGTATGAGGAGATGATATTTTGAAAATTATGCCTTCTCGGTAGCTCATTATTCTTTGAGTTAGGACGAGAAAAAAATATTTTGAAGAAGTTCGTATTTATTAAAGGTTGTAAAAAACTGCACGAACACTGGCGTTCCTGAAGACTATGAAGACCTCTGAAGACCTTCCTCGACAAAGTCTTCAGCCGTGATTTGGTTTGAGTTGTGTATGCCCGTGACCTTTAATGAAGACCCTGAAGACCTTTTTATATTTTATAATAATATTGATAAAGAAAGAATAAAAAAACACTTCTGCTCTTCAGGGTCTTCAGATAAGTCCGGGGATACATGACATCAAACCAAATCACGGCTGAAGGTGTTTCGATCTGGTCTTCGGAGGTCTTCAGGATGTTCTCAAGTCGTGATGTGAAGTGAAAAAGTTGCAAAAACCGAAAACTTAAGGAGTGTTTTGTGTGGTAGTTTCGGAGTTTGAAGAAAACGAGAAAAAGTGCGTGAGCTTTCTTTACAACTGTTTGCAATTCTTCAATCATAAACACAACTTCCAAACCATCACACCACAATCATTCAATCATACCACTTTCAAACCATCATACCAAAATCATACTACTTTCACACAAACTTAGAAACATATATATATGT
>MDTG01101209.1_pt1 | contig 16103 bp, 13 predicted proteins | sample 811421 | NCBI WGS metagenome assembly MDTG01 (sample SAMN05326645, study PRJNA326480) | marine metagenome | isolation source: seawater | place: Pacific Ocean: South East | collected 2011 | reverse complement strand
TTAAAAGCCTGTCTCCAAACTATCGACTTAGAACTCTCAAATACACTTTTTGTAACTTCAAAACCTACTTTAGCAGGTAGGCAATGCATGAAGATGCTGTCCTTATCAGTCTTAGAAATTAAATCATCATTTACTATGTAATTTTTCAATAAATTTACTTTAGATTCATTATTTTGGTCATTCATTGAAATGAATACGTCAGTCATAACACATTGAATTGAGCTTAAATCAATATCACTTATCTTATTGACGATATTAACATTACTATTTGTATTCCATTTTAAATTATCAGATATTTCTTTTGGAGAACAAACTGTTAGTTTAAATTCCTCAATTAAATTTGCTACCTCAACCAAACTAAAACAAACATTATTCATGTCACCAATCCACAAAACACTTAAATTTAAGGAATTAAAAGTTTCTTTTAGTGTATATAAATCGCTAAGAGCTTGGCATGGATGCGATATATCACTTAAAGCATTTATAATTGGCTTATTAAAATATTTTGATGCCCTTATAAGTTTATTATGATCGCTAGTTCGATAAACTAATCCATCTAGATAACAACTCATTGCACTAAAAGTATCTTCAAAACTCTCATCTCTAGCAATATTTAAATCTTCAAATTTTATGTCTATAGTATTTCCTCCTAATTGAGATACGCCTACATTGAAAGATAATCTAGTTCTTGTTGAATATTTTTCAAAAATCATACCAATAGATTTATTTTTTAAAAAATTAGAACTATTTGCGTCTATATTTAAGATATCTCTTAAATTTTGAGATTTTAAATTTGAGATATTTAAAAAATTTTTCATTATAATATATTGATATAAAAGAATTAATTTACAACTAAAATTATCTAATCAAATATCAGAAAGATTTTGTAACTATCAGGTCAATAATCTTATTTTTGTTAAATACTTTTTCTAAAGTTTTATTACTATTTTGTTTAATTTCGATAAGTTGATCAATTTTATAATTTTTTAACGTACGAATATTATCTGCCAGTTTATTATACTCATTTGACATAGCAGTTAATCCTAAATTATTTTTTTGTACAAATTTACTTACTTCACCACTTGCCAAAGTTAATACAGGCTTTCCATAATTTAAGAAATTGATTATTCGGGAAGGCAATACTTTGTTTATTGAAGGGCTATCGACAAGAGTAACCAAAAATGCATTAGAATTTTCATAAAAGTTATTTAGATAAGAATGGTGAACTTGGCCATAGAAAAAAACATTTTTATTTAAATTATTTTTTATTATCTGTTTTTTAAAAGAGTCACACTCTGAACCATCTCCAACAAATAACCAATTTATTTGAATATCATCAGAGGTTATTTTAATAGCTTTTAATAAATTATTTAAATTTTGTGCTTTACCCATATTGCCTGCAAATAAAATGTTAAAATTATTTTTATTTTTTGTAGGTATTTTAAATTTATTTGATTTTAATACTTGAGTATTGTCACGGACCCATTGTGGTGCAAATTGTATTTTTTTTTGAAAATTGATTAATGATTTACTTTCAGCAAAACCCTGTGAAGAAATAAAAATATTATTGCACCTTGAGTATAATATTTGACTTAATTGAAAAATTTTTTTTATAGTAAATTTTTTTAATGGAAATTGAAAATATTCAAGAGTATCAGGCCATAAATCAAGAACCCAAATATTCATCTTTGTTCTTCTAATAAAGTTAATAATTAATGGTGATATAGCTATAAATATTGGGGAGGTGAGATAAATAAATATATTATCATATCTTTTTAATAATAGGGCTGGTGTTATTACCAATGAGGATATTAATAGAGATAAATAATTTAGAAATAAAAAAAAAAGATTATTTTTTTTTCTATATATAACTGGCAATCTAATTATTTTAATGTTTTGAAACTTTTTAGAGTAAAGATCTTTCCAGATTTTATAGTCTTTAAATTGTTTTCTATCTGGGTAATTTGGAAATGATGTAACAATAGTAAATTCATGATTTTCATTATTTGAGAATATTAAATCATTTAGAATTTGATTCTCTGGATAAAAATGTGGAGTAAAAACTAAATTTTTCTTCATAATATATTTAATGATTTATTTGTTTTATTTTCATTATACGAGCTGTTCAAAAAAAATAATTTATTTTTTCCAAACAACTCGTTTTACATAATCAGTATAACTATGAATTATTCTTAATACTTTTTCACTGACATTATCTGTATTATAATCTGACACAATTTTTAAGACCGTTGAAGCTCCAACATCAGAAGAATCAAGTATATTTAAACATTGTTCTATTCTCTCAGTTTCTAAACCTGGCATCATAACTGCCCCCTCTTCCATACCTTCGGGTCTTTCATTGGTCTCACGAATATTCAATGAAGATAAGTTCAAAATTGATGACTCTTCTGTTATAGTTCCGCTATCGGAAAGTACAGCTTTAGACTTAAGTTGAAGGCTTATATAATCAAAAAATCCTAATGGTTTTAAAAGTTTTATATTTTTACTAATTTTTATCTTTTGAGATTCTATTTGTGATCTTGTTCGTGGGTGAGTAGAAACAATGACAGGATAGGAATATTTATTCTCAAGAAAATTTAAAACATCAATAAATTTCTTAAAATTATTCAAATTATCAATATTTTCCTCACGATGGGCGCTAACTAAAAAAAACTTTTTTGTATCAAGTGCTAAGTCAGTAACTATACTTGACTTATTTATATCATTTTTAAAATAATTTATGACTTCGAGCATTGGACTACCAACTTTGATGACCATGTCCGGTGGAATACCCTCTGATAAAAGATAATTTCTGGATATATCACTATATGTCAGGTTGATATCAGCTGTATGATCAACAATTTTTCTATTAATTTCCTCAGGAACTCTTTGATCAAAACATCTATTCCCAGCCTCAATATGAAAAATAGGGATTTTTCTTCTTTTAGCTGGAATGACTGATAAGCAACTATTAGTATCTCCCAAAACTAAAAGAGCATCAGGTGATATTTGATCTAAAATTTTATCAAAAGAAATTATAATATTGCCAATGGTATTTGAAGGGCTTACGCTATCTTCAGCGCTATTCAAAAAATAATCAGGTTTTCTTAATTTCAGATCATTAAAAAAGATTTGGTTTAATTCATAATCATAGTTTTGACCAGTATGAACAATAATATGATCACAAAAGATATCTAACTTAGATATCACTCTTGATAATCTAATAATTTCTGGTCTTGTTCCAACTACAGTAATAATTTTTAATTTTTTCATATTAAGATTTCATGACAATTGTATCAGGATTTTTTTTATCAAATATTTCATTAGCCCATATAAATCCTATTAGAGTTTGGCTTCCAATATTTTCAATACTATGTGCCCAACCAGGGATTGTATCAATAATTTTTGGAGAGTTAGCATTTGTCAAAATTTTTACACTTTCATTAGTAACTATATTTTTAAATAAAAATTTTGCTTTACCGTTTACAATAAAAAACTTTTCTGTCTTAGTGTTATGGTAATGCCCCCCTCTAATTAAACCTGGCTTAAGAGTAAAGAAAGAAAATTGTCCATTATTAGATGTTTTTAACATTTCAACAAATATACCTCTTTTATCTAAATTTTTTGGGACTTTTGTAGCAAAATTATCTTTATCTAAATAGCTCATAAAAGTCGAATATAAAGCGCGATTCAAACCATTACCAACATTATTTATATAATGATGTTTTCTATTAAGATTAAAATCGTAAATCTTATCTGCCAAATCTCCAAGAGATATTCTATAGACAGGTTTTATTTTCGGCCAATTTAATGTTTTTTTATGTATTCTTTTTTTTAAAACTAGCATGAAACAACTGATAAGATCGTCTACATGACTTAATCCAATGACTTTTGTTTCATCATCAATTTTTATAGGTAGGTTCTTTGAGATGTTGTGGCATAAAGTTGATACTAATGAATTATAGTTTGGCCTGCTCCATTTACCAAATATATTAGGCAGCCTATAAATATAAATGGGATTCTTATTTTTTTTATTTAAATCTTGTAATAAAGTCTCAGCCTCAAGTTTAGATTGACCATAAAGAGTATTATCATTTACCTTAATGGATGAGGAAAATAATATTGGAATTGTCTTGTCTGCTAAAGAAATATATTCACATAATTTTTTTGTAAAATCTACATTGCCTTTAAAAAAGAGTGATTTTTTTTTTGGCCTACTTTCACCCGCAAGATGAACAATAACATCTGAATTATTAACTTTATTTTTTAATTCATTAATTTGATCGCATCTATTAAAAGTAAGAATTTCATATTCTGTATAACTTTTTAAATAAAAATATAAATTTTTACCTATAAATCCCTCAGAGCCTGTTATGAGAACTCTCATTTGATTAGTGCCCTGACTTATTATGGGTATTTATGATTTTTTTAATATTTGGCGTGTTTAACAATAATTCTTTGATTTCTTTAATATTTAGTAATTTAGTATTATGAGAATTATATTCATCAGTTTTTTTATATGGTCTAGCACCTTTTTCAACAAACTTATCATAGTTTAAATCACGGAAATCTGGAGGAATTTTATAAAATCTACCTAAGTCAATTGCTTTAGACATTTCTTCTTTTGTTAAAAGTGTTTCATATATTTTTTCTCCATGACGAATACCAATCTTAACAATTTTAGAGCGGGTTTTAGAGAGTAACTGAAATAATGCTGATGATAAATTTTTTATAGATGCAGCTGGTGATTTTTGTACAAAAATTTCACCGGATTTTCCATTTTCTAATGCAAAAAATACTAACTTCACCGCTTCCTCTAAAGACATCATAAATCTAGTCATTGAGGGATCAGTGATAGTTAAGGGCTTATTTTTAATTAGAGAATTTATAAAAAGAGGAATTACTGACCCCCTTGACCCTATAACATTACCGTATCTTGTGATACAAATTATTGTCTTCTGACTATCCAAAGATTTTGAAATAGCGACTTTTTCCATTAAAGCCTTAGAAATACCCATTGTATTAATAGGATGAACAGCCTTATCAGTACTCAGACAAATAATCTTTTTCACTTTAGCATCTATTGCCAAATCAATTACATTTTGAGTCCCCACAATATTGGTTTTGACTGCTTCCATAGGATAGAATTCACATGATGGGACTTGTTTTAATGCAGCAGCATGGAAAATATAGTCAACGTCTTTGATAGCTAGCTTTATAGATTCTTTATCTCTAACATCCCCTAAATAAAATTTTATTTTTTTAGAGGAGTAATTTTTACGCATATCATCTTGTTTTTTTTCATCTCTAGAAAATATTCGAATTTCTTTTACTGCAGTTCTAAGAAATTGCTCCAATACTGCATTTCCAAATGATCCAGTGCCACCTGTTATTAATAATATTTTATTTTTAAGTTGCATTTTAATTAAATCCTAAACAATTAAAGGTTTTATATATTTTTATACTATGAATTATATATTTCAAAAGTTTAAATTTTTGACTTAACAATATCTAAAAAAACATTAGTAGCCGATTCATAATTTATCATTTCTGTGGCTCTTTTGATGGAATCTTTTTTCATATCTTTTAATTTTTGGATATTTTTTGATAATTTTTCTAATTTAAAGTGCAAATCGTCTTCATTATAAGCATCAAAATATTCCACTGCATTTTTACAAGTAAATGGAATTGCTGTTCTATCTGATGCCAAAATAGGAGCACCACATGACATAGCTTCAATTAAAGTATATCCACTACTTTCACATAATGATGGAAAAATAAATAGTTTACATTTTGAATATATGTATCTCAATTCAAATTTAGTGGCAGGTCCAGTGAAAATAATATCTTTTTTTATATTTTGAAGTGAAAGTGTTTTCTGTAATAAACTATAATAATCTTCATCCATAATTTTACCAACAATATATAGCTTACTTTTATTCACTTCATTTCTTTTATACTTAGAAAAGGCATTTATTAATCTTAAAATATTTTTATAAGGATAAAGATGTGAAACGTACAAGTAATCTTCATTAGAAATTTTATAAAAGGGATTTAGCTCTAAAATATCATTGAACCTAGGTTGATAAAAATCATCCTTACCGCATTCAATTAGATATTGTTTAATTGGCTGAAAATAATATTTTTTTATAAATAAATTTTTTGAATATTCAGATTGATGAATCACTACGTTGGATGAGTAAGATGATAAAAGCATAAGATATTTATTTATAATTAATGAAAACTTCGAAGTAAATTTTACACCCTTATACATATCTTTACAAAAAGGTCCTATGGTTGCTATCCATTGAGCTTTGACTCTAGTTGTTTTTAGTATTGGAGAAATATTTCCTGGACAAAATAAAACATCTAACTGATCTAATAAAGAAACAAAAGGAAGTATGAATTGGCCCCAAAATATTCGACTTATGTTATTAAAAGATGTTATTTTAATGAATTTGAGTGTGCATTTATTTAAAATTGCCTTATCCAAAATATCTGTATTTTCTTTTTTTAAATACAAAATAATATCCGATCTAGGATAAAATTTTGAAATATTTTTAACAAAACCTTCAAGGTGTCCATGCGAACCACCATGTGGAGTAAAAGTAGCGTCAATACCTATTTTCATAATAAAAGATTATGCATACTTTTTTTTAAAACATATTTTTCTATAAATGTCTTCATATTAAACAAATTATATTCAACCCACTAATAAAGTTTAAGTTTTAATTTATTTTGAAGAAATTATCATCTTTGTTATAAAATTAATCAAATAATTTTCCTTGAAATAGGGCATTTTAAACCATTAGGTATTATATTAAATGAATTACTACTTTAATTTTATTACCATCTAATAATAATTGAGAATTAAGTATTAATTAAACCTAAAATTTTATATAAAAAAAGTATACACAATCTAAATATATTACATCAATCATAATGCAGTTAATAATTTTTGCTGGTGGTCTAGGTACACGAATATCAGAAGAGACAGATAAAATTCCCAAGCCAATGGTCAAAATCGGTAGTAAGCCGATTTTATGGCATATTATAAAATATTACTCTACGTTTGGTATCTCAGAATTTATAATTTGTGGAGGATATAAATCCAATATTATAAAAAAATATTTCAATAAGATAAAAAATAATAAATGGAATATTAAAGTTATAGATACTGGAAAAAATAGCAATACAGGTGAGAGATTAAAAAGAGTTAAAAAATACATTAATGGGGTTTTTTGTTTAACATATGGCGATGGATTGAGCGATATAAATATTGATTCGTTGATACAATTTCATAATAGAAATAAAACAATTGTGACTTTGACGACTGTTAAACCCATTCCACACTTTGGAAGACTAAAATTTGATGGTAATAAAGTCACAGAATTCATTGAAAAAGATAAAAATAAAGAAAATTGGATAAATGGTGGATTTTTTATTTGCGATAAAAAAGTATTTAATTTTTTAAATAAAAAAAACACTATATTTGAAAGTGATGCTTTAAGTCTTTTAGCTAAAAAAAGGCAACTTTCAGCTTATAAACATAAAAATTTTTGGTACTGTATGGATACATTAAGAGATAAAAGATATTTGAATAAACTTTGGTTATTAAACAAAGCTCCATGGAAAATTTGGTAACATGTATCAATATCAACATTTAAATAAATTTTGGAAAAATAAAAAAGTATTTTTAACAGGTCATACTGGATTTAAAGGTACTTGGCTTTCTATTTTTTTAAATTTACTTGGCGCAAAAGTTATGGGTTATTCTCTTAAGCCTCAAACATCACAAAATTTATATAAATTAACGAATTTAGATAAAAATATTTATAAATCTACAATTGGAGATATTAGAAATTATAATAAAATGAAAAAAAATATTTTTGATTTTTCTCCTGATTTTATAGTTCATATGGCAGCTCAGCCTTTAGTTGGTCAATCTTATATTGATCCCATATATACTTATGAAGTAAACACTATGGGAACTATAAATATTTTAAATATTTTGAATGATCTAAACATAACAAAAACAGCTCTTTTTATTACAACAGATAAAGTTTATGCAAACGATAACAAGAAAAAATATTTTAAAGAAAAAGATCCATTAGGTGGTAATGATCCTTATAGTAATTCTAAATCTTGTGCTGAATTAGCAATTAATTCCTATAATTATTCTTTTTTCAAAGAGAAAAAAATTTTCATATCTTCTGCTAGAGCCGGAAATGTTATTGGAGGAGGAGATTTTTCAAATGATAGAATTATACCTGACTATTTTCGTTCACTTGAAGGAAATAAAAAGCTTTTATTAAGGTCACCAAATTCTATTAGGCCTTGGCAACATGTTTTAGATCCTTTATACGGATATATCTTATTACTAATGAAATTATATAAAAAACAAATACCTTCTGGTAGTAACTTTAATTTTGGTCCAAATAAGTCAAGTAATAAGTCTGTAGAAGAGGTAGTTGACTTAATAAATAAAAATTTTGATAACTCAGTAAAAAAAATTATGAATAATAATTCAAATTCTTATCAAGAAAGTAAAGTATTAATGTTAAATTCTGATAAAGCAAAACAACAACTAAATTGGAAAACAAGATACAATCTACAACAAAGCTTAGATCTCACCTCAGTATGGTACAAAGAATCTTTTAAAAAGAAAAATATTTACGATATAACACAAAATCAAATCCGAAATTATATTAATTGATTTATGTAATATAATTTTTGAAGTTTAAAATTACTATTTAAATTTTACTTAAAATTTTTACTTTAGACTTTTAATTTTTTTTTAAGCTCGTTTAGAAATTTATCAGAATCTCCAAAAACACCAGTGTAAGAATTTGTTTTTAAATAAGATTTTTTATTTGTTAGATAGAAAGGATAATTGTAGGTAAGACAATTAACATTATTAAAATAACATTTTTCAGAAATTGTACCAAATGGCATAGACACAATTAACTTGTATTTATGATATATATCCTCAAATTTTTCATTTTCAATTGGTAATTGGCATTCTTCTATCGTAAGCGGGCCACCGAAACCTGATATATGATCAAAATTTTTGTATCTTATTTTAATTTTCAAACCATCATTTATTGCGCTACTAAGTAAACTTACGGTAGTCTTGTAGACATCAATAAAGCTTCTGTAATGGTCAATTGAAAAAAAATCACCAACATAAGGTAATTGTCCAGGGCAAAAAAGGATATCTCCTAAATTCTCGGCCTTTTCAAATTTTGGAAGCATGAGTGCGTCTGGATTAGAATATAATTTTAAATTTGGAAATAATGATATACGAAACATATGCCAAAATTGGATACTTAAATTGCTCCCATGGCTTAATATTTGAATATTTTTATCTCCAAATTTTTCATAACTTTTAGCCAATAAGATAATTTGGTAAATATCTCTCCCATATCCAAACTTGGTAACCCATTTGTATTTTGAACTTATAATATATTCACTTACCCAAACAAACCATTTTGGGAAATATTCATTCAAATAATCAGGTAAAATAATTTCTAAAATTTTATCAAAATTTTTTACCTCATGATCCTCTTTTAAAAAATCTTTATTATAATCTGAATTATTAGACAACTTTTTAAATTTATTTTTTATTTTCAAAAATAAATACTTAAATTTGCGAAGTCTTAATTGATTTAAAAATAATGTAAAGGATATAAAAGGAAGAGTTTCATTAATAGGGTCTTTATTTATGTCAATCGGAAAATTTTTGCTTTCATCATCAATCAATATTTCTTCTATGTTTTTTAGAGAATTGCCCTTGTAATTAATAGGATTTTTTTCAACGATACTTTCTCTACCAAAAGATCTAATGATTGAAGATGAAATCATCTTCAATGGGGGAAATTCTTTATTTGATGTTCTTAAGCCATATAGCAATCTAGGATCTTTAGTTGACAGGATAGATAAATGCTCTGACATAATTGCATATTCACCACTTATTGCCCACCAAAACTCAGTAGGTAATTTAAATTTATGTAATTTGTTCATGAAATCTCTATTATTTTTTTTAATAATTGGGATTCTTTCTTTAAGATTTCTATATGAACTTGCAGGATTTAGGTCAAAAATTGTCATGAATATTTAAAATTATATCTTATGAAATAGTTTTTTTAATATCTTTCATTGCCTGATTAAAATCATACTTACTTTTCCATTTTAATTCTTTATGGGCTTTTAGAGAGCTACAATAAGAAGTTGCGCTATCTCCCTCTCTTCTTTTAACAAATTTATAGGGAATAGATATGCCAATTTGCTTTTCAAAACTTTTGATTGCATCTAAAACGCTTATCCCTTTACCTGTTCCTAAATTATAAATTTTTAATCCTTTTTTCATTTTATTTTTTTTAAGCATAGCTACATGAGCATCTGCCAAATCCATTACATGAATATAATCTCTAATACCTGTGCCATCTTTTGTTTGATAATTTTTACCAAAAACTTTTAATGATGATATTTTTTTTTGAGCTACCATTGTAATGTAGGGAATAAGATTATTAGGTATTCCTTTTGGGTGCTCTTTTATAAGTCCAGATGAATGATTGCTAATAGGATTAAAGTATCTAGCAATTCTAATACTCCATTTTTTATCAAATTTGGCCAAGTCCATTAAGATTCTTTCGATTACATATTTAGACGTCCCATATGGGTTTTTAGTATCGCCAATTTTACTAGACTCTTTGTATGGCAATGGCTGGTAATCATTATAAATAGTTGCTGAAGAACTAAAGATTAACTTATGAATTCGATGATTTTGCATACATTCCAATAAGGATAAAGTAGAGCCGATATTATTGTCAAAATAATAGATTGGTTTTTTAACACTTTCTCCAACAGCCTTAAACCCAGCACAATGAATTACAGCATCGCATTTATGTTTTGCAAACAACGATGATAATTTTTTTTTATTACTAATATTAAGATCATAAAAGATAATTTTTTTATTTGTTATTTTTTTTAATTGATTAATTACAGTTTTTTGACTATTAGAAAAATCATCAATAATAATTGGCGTGTAATTATTGTTTATTAAAGAAATAGCACAATGAGAACCTATATAGCCAGCACCTCCAGTTATAAAAATATTTTTCAATTTTAATTAACTACCTATCAAATTTATAATTATCAAAAGACGCATTTATTAAATATTTCAATATGGATATTGAAATTTGTATTCTGAATTTTCAAAGATTTTATCTTAATCATTAAATTAATTTAATTAAAGTTAAAAAATAAAGATTAATTGACCAAATCGCTATATTTTATAAGAGCATCTTTTTTTATATCTTTTTTTAAAGTTTTTCCTAGTATCCTTTTTAAATTAAAAGGCTCTATTCCTGTGCCAGGTCTTTTAAAAGTTAAGTCTTTTTTAAAAATTTTTGAATTTTTCTTTATATGATTAACTGCAACAATACTCCTTCTAGCAAATATTCTAGATTTTTTTTCAGCTTTTATCACAATTTTTTTATTAACACCCATAATCAAATTTATTTCAGCTAAAGATTTTCTTAATCTTTTTAAATCTTTTATATCTGCTGAATGATAATGATCATTTCCTTTTAACTTTTTGTTAAATGTAAAATGTTTTTCTACTAATACACAACCTAAATTAAAAGCAAGACTGGGTACAAGCATATTACCAGGCTCAGTATGATCAGAGTAACCGATCTTTATTTTTGGGAAATTAAATTTTAAATCATAGATCATACCTAAATTTGCATCTTTATTTTTCGTTGGATAGCTCAAAATACAATGTAAAAGCATAATTTTTTTTTTGGGTAACGATATCCATGATACTGCATTTTTAATCTCAGTAATATCCGCAGCACCTGTAGATAATATAATCGGTTTTTTAAATTTGGAAATGTGTTCTATGAAGGGCTTATTAGTAATATCAGATGAAGATATTTTAAAAGCATCTACCAAATTATTTAATTCATTTGCAGACTCAAAATCAAAAGGGGTGCAGAGAAAATCTATCTTCTTTCTTTTACAATGAGCATTTAACTTCTTGAAATCATTGTAAGAAAACTTGTCATGCTTTTTAAATAATTCAAATTGGGATTTTGTTTTTTCTTTTTTTAAGTCCCAGTATGCTGGTGAGTAAATAGAGGCAAGTTTTTCAGCTTTATAATATTGAAATTTAATTCCATCTGCTCCACCTTCAGCAGCTTGGTCAATCATTTTTATTGCATTCTTGATAGAACCTTCATGATTGACTCCTCCTTCTGCTAAAATATAAGGTTCTTGAAATTTATTTGTAAAAAGTTTATTGATTTTTGACATTATAATTTTTCTAAAAGCATTTTTTTAAACAGTTTGTCATTATTCTTATTTTTAGTAATATTTTTATCATGTTGCCTATATCTATAAAGTGGAAGTTCTAGTCTATATAAATTATATTTTTTTAAAAATCTGTTCATAAGTTCTTTATCTTCATGAAGTAAGAAATCTTTATTATAAAGACCTAATTTTATTATATGGTCTGTTTGAAAAATAACTCCACAGCCAATAGGTCTATCTAAACAATTAGCCCTTTCTATGATTTTTTCATTATTATCAACCAAATAATAATCAACCGCTACTGCATCCATATATTTGTTGTATTTAGTAAATTTTAATAGATATTCTAAAAAACTTTCATTTACATAATCATCTGAATCCACTCTAATAAAATATTGTGATGTTATTTTTTTTATACCTTTATTTAAAGAGCCTGGCAAACCAATACGTTTTTTATTTTTAAATTTAATAATCTCTTTTTCAAAACTATCTAAAATAGATTGAGTACTATCTGTACTAGAGTCATCAATAACCATTATATTGAATAACTTTCTGTCGAGTGTTTGACTTAATAACGACCTTATGCAACGACCTAAGTATTTATCATTATTATAAGTTGGTACTAAAACTGTTATTAGGGGGGGGTTCATAAACTATTTAATTTCTTAATATAGTAAGCTTTAAATCAATTAATACATAGATTTTATTTAATTTTTAAACAAAATATATTCAAAAAATTTAAGATTATTTAAAATATTCATTTACCTGAAAATAGAATATGAATATAAGGTACCATAAGCTAATATTTAAAAAGAAAGTAAATTTTTTATAGAAATATTTTTTTGACTAAAGTTATAAATAACATAGTAGGTATTATGATAGCTAAAGGATCTAGCACTCGACTTGCAAACAAAAACACATTAGACTTTTGTGGCAAGCCTTTGTACCAATGGAATTTACAAAAATTACTTAATATATTTTCAAAAGTTGTATTTGACTCTGATAACATTGAGATGTTAGATCATGCAAAAAAAGTAGGAGCCATACCTCATAAGCGTGAGGAAAAACTTCTTGGAGATGAAGTGCCAAGTGTTCCTATATTTCAATCGATTATTAAAAAATTTCCTGAATACTCTTTTATGATTAATGTTCAGGCAAACTCACCAACAATTAGTAACTCAACCATTAAAAAAATAAAAAACATTTCAACGTTTAATAATGTAAATGAAATATTAACTATGTTTTCTGATTTTTCTATAAATGGTGCTGTATGGGGTATTTCCAGATATCGATTAGATAACTATGGTTGTTATTATACAAAAAAGCCAGATGCTCTAATTTTAGATACTTCCCAAGACATACATACCCAGGAAGAATTTGATTCAGCTCAAGAATTTCATTTTAAAAACAATAAAGATAATTAGATTTTATATAATAAATAATAGTTTAGGATTAGTATAAAAATACTTATATTATTTTCATCTTTTTAATTTAAATAATTTAAGTTTTTATTTTTCAAACAATTCATTAAAAGTACCTTTTTCTATAAGACTTCCATTTTCTAGTTTAAAAATGACATCACAATTCTTAACTGTATTTAAACGATGAGCTATCAAAATAATCGTTATATTTTTTCTAAGGTTGCTTAAAGCCTCTATTACTGCTTTTTCAGTTTGATTATCTAAAGCGCTTGTTGCCTCATCGAGAATTAGCACTTGTGGATTGTGATATAGGGCCCTAGCAATTCCAATTCGTTGACGCTCCCCCCCTGATAATCTTACACCACGTTCTCCAACAACGGTCTGATATTGGTTATCTAATTTCTCAACAACAAAGTTATGTAAATTTGCAATTTTAGACGCTTTTTCAACTGCCTCTTGATCAATTTCATCAACGTCTAATCCAAAAGCTATATTTGATAAAATGCTGTCATCAGATAAATAAATATGTTGAGGCACATATCCAATTAATCGTTGCCAAGACCTTACATTTTTTTGATTTACCACTTGTCCATCAATTTCTAAAAAGCCCTTTTGGGCTTCAAGCAAGCCAAGAATAATATCAACAGTGGTAGTTTTACCACTACCAGTAGCACCAACTAATCCAATTGTACTTTTTGCTGAAATTTCAATATTAATATTTTTTAAAGATATTTTTGAGGAGTTGGGATAACTATAATTAACATCATTCAAAACAATCGACTTATTTAAAGATAAAATTTTATCATCTTGATCATAATTTGGTAAATTAAGATTTTTGAGGTCGTCAAATAACTTGTTTAAAGATGGACCTACAACAGCAAGGTCTGTAAAAGCGGAATAAATTTGTTGTAATGCTGGCATTAAACGATAGCCAGCAAAAACATATAAACTAATTATTGGTAGGGATTTATCAAAACTACCTGAATTGATCATTAAAAAAAGTGTAATTAATAAAATGCCTCCAAAGGCTAAGGCTTCTAAAATATACCTTGGCAATAGGGCAATAGCAAAATAAGAGGCTTGTGTTCTTGCAAAATTTTTAGCAGGATCAGAAAACAACTTTATATAAAATTTCTCAAGCCCACCAACTTTTACTTCTTTTGACGCACCAAAGGCTTCACTTACTGCTGTAAATCGAAGTTCATTATTTTTTAAACGCTCTTTTCCAATTCTCTTAAGACGTCCTTTTAAGAAAAAGAAAATAACTAAATATGTTAATGATAGGGTTAAACCAACCGTGATAGCAAGTTTTGGATTGACTACAATTAGTAAAGTTATTAATGCGAATGTAGCTAAGCCTTTGGCTATCAACTCCAACAAAGGTGCTATTCCAAATCCAGATACCACTTCTACTTCTGATAAAATTGTCTTTCCAAGATCTGCACTATGTCTTCCTAAAAACCAACTATATGGTTGATGTAAATAACCAGCTATAAGACGTTTTCCAATACTATATTCTCTCATTTTAATAAAACGCTGTTGTGCATAAGATGTGATAGCCTTTAAAAAAAGAGAAATAATAAGAATTAGGAATAAAAACAACCCTGAAACAAAAAGAAATTCTTTGCTATTTTCAACTCCAAAGATTTTAGATACTTGAAATAAATTATTTAAAATAATATTTGTTTCAATAAGACTAGGATTAGTCAAAACAGCCATAAAGGGAAGTATTGAAGCTACACCGACCATATCGATAAATACCATTATTATTATCATTACTAGTAATAAACTAGCCTCTTTTCGCTCCTTAGAGGTGAGTAAAAATAATAATTTCTTCAAGGTTTGCATTATCTAATATATTCTTGATAAGTTATCTTAATGCCATCTACTAAGCTTACTTTTGGTTGAAAACCAATTTTATTTATAAGGCTACTATCCAAAAGTTTTCTAGGAGTTCCATCAGGTTTTGCATTATCAAATTTGATTTCCCCTTTAAATCCAATCACTTTTTTTATTATTAATGCAAGATCTTTAATTGAAATTTCTTCAGAACTTCCAATATTTACATGACTAGTAATTTCTGAAATATTTTTATCATAAATTTTTTTATCTAAGTTCATTATGTAAATTGAGGCTCTTATCATATCATCAACATACAAAAAATCTCTTTTAGGCCTCCCTGAGCCCCAAATTGAGACAGTTGGTAAGTTATTAATTTTTGCTTTATGAAATCGATTAATAAGCCCAGGTATCACGTGGCTATTTTGAGGATGATAGTTGTCTCCGGGCCCATAAAGATTAGTTGGCATAATACATCTGAAATCAATGTTATGGCTTTTACCATATTGACGATTGTAGCTTTCACAC
>MDTG01346951.1_pt1 | contig 16104 bp, 9 predicted proteins | sample 811421 | NCBI WGS metagenome assembly MDTG01 (sample SAMN05326645, study PRJNA326480) | marine metagenome | isolation source: seawater | place: Pacific Ocean: South East | collected 2011 | reverse complement strand
TGGTTGTTGTTCTAATCTTGCCAAAAACTTTTGCATTGGACCATATGCCAATGGCACTCTTAACTCACCACCAGGTTGACTTGTCGAACTTTTATGTCGAATACGAATGTCATTAAAAATCGTACCAAACGCTACAACAGTCTTTCTTAATATTTGATGATAAAAATAAGTGCCTAACATTAGTATTGTCCAAATGGGTTAGTTTCAGTAAAATCAATCATGGAATCTGCCTCTGATTCTAATTCGTCATTAGAATCATACTCATCATATATATCTCGATTATCATATGATCCTAATGTGTAAGATGCAAATTCTCCAGATATTGTCGATCCAGTTCCAATAATTGTTTCACCAGGTATGAATCCAGATATAGTTGAACCAATACCAACATTTGCAACTTTCAGTATCTTTGTATCTACATCCCAAGACCTTACTCTTGCCTCTGTAAGCGATGTTTCACCTCTTATAATCTCATTATAGTAGAAAGTACCTAATCCAACTGCTGCAGGTGCAGAGAAGGATACTGCTGGAACTTGAGTATATCCGATACCAGGATTTGTGACGCGAATTGAAGTAACCTGCTTATCTGCATTGATGACTGCTTCTGCAATTGATGTGGTACCTGAACCAGTCGGACCAGCAACTGTGATTGTAGGAACAGCAGAATATCCACCACCTTGATTAGTAACTGTGTAACTGATGACACCCTTCTGTGTGGTTTCAATAGAGCATGTTGCGATTGCACCTGTTCCATTTCCACCAATAATTGTTATTGTAGGTGGTGATGTATAACCAGAACCAGCATTTGTTAGTACAATTCTATCAATAGATTGAACCCCTGCTCTTGTTGTCGTGATTGCTACCGCTGTGGCATTTACACCAGTAACACCAGGTGCTGTAGATATTGCGACTGTTGGAGTTGTTGTATATCCACTACCATCATTTGTTAAGAACAATTCTCTTACGTATCCAGTGGGTTGTGAGAGAACTGCAGTGGCTGTAGCAGTTGTTCCAGCACTCACTAAATTTAATGTAGTAATAAATCCTTCATCTTCAACTTGAGTGTCAATGTCATCAATGGAAGTATCGATAACTTCACCTTCATATTCAAATAATTCACACTTCAATTGATAAACATAATTTTTGCCTAATTGATAAAAAGGTTCTTCATGTTCTACAAATTTTATTTCAAATAATCTCTGTCCTAATGGAAAATATACAAGATCTCCTTCTCTTGGTCTTGTATCTACAATAATTTCATCATCAGGTAGTGCAGTTAAAAATGCTCCGATGAAATCTTCAAATCTTTCTCTTGATATAGTAAGAGTTAATTCATCTCTCAAACTCATACCAAATTTGGTCATAATATCTCCTTGACCACCATATCCCTCATATGTGTTTACATAAGCTTCAATACTAAAGTTATCATCAAACTTTGCTTGCTGTACTTCTTCAATTATTGTCTGTCTATTTACAAATTTTCTTGGAATATAGGTAACTTCAACACCATAAATTCCTAACTGTTCATTAATTAAATCTTGAACGAGTCTTTGCTCACTTGGAGATCCTTGTAGAAAGAAGGGATTTAAAGCCATGTCTCATTATCCTATGAAATCAAGAGGTGGTAATTCATACTCAAGCATCATCTTATCTTTCAATGCAACGATGTCTCTTTCTGCATCTTCATATATTTCTCTACCATTTAATTCAATTCCACCAGGTAACTTAACTCCCTTGAATTTAATTAAATTTTGCCCCCACTGTCTTTTAATTAAAAGTGTAAGATACAATTTAAGGAATGGATCATTGTAGACTTTTGTAAAATCATCTGGATCTAATGCTCTGAAGCAATCAATTACAAGAAAATTATCAACTGTTTGTGATCCATAATCTAAATCTAAATATAATCTATTTTGTCTTTTGTTGAATCTTATTTGTTTATCAGGTGTTAGTAAAAAATCTATATCTTCCAAATATCTTTTTGTCATGGAGTATTGTAGCAACTCCACTGAATTGAAATAGTATAGATCGTTTAGAAACAATTGATATTTAATACTGAACATTCCAGCAGAAATTGAACTGGAATCAAACTTAAATATTTTTTCAATTCCGATAACAGAATCTGGAACTTGTATAAAATTAGAGTTTTCTACAAAACTTGCAGTGGTTGTTCCATAACCACTTATTGCAGTTGATGTTCCTGTAGTGGTTACAATACCAGCAGTATTATTACTATCACTGTCACTTCTTGCAGATCCTCTATCAATATCGTCTTGAGTAAATTGATATTTAAGATACATTCTTTCGACACCATCAAAGTGTCTTTCATTAAAGAGTTGTATTGCATCATCTACTAGATCATCAATTTGATCATCATCAACATTAATCTCAAGGACTGGTGCACCAAGTTTCCTTAAACAATAATCGATTAATTGTGTCCTACTTGCTGGTTTCGCCATCTTCCTCTTCTAGATCTGCTAATAATTCGTCATGTTTATCTTGTGTTTCTTTTAGTTGCTTTAATAATTCAGTCTTTTCTTCTAAAAAATCTTGAGTTAAAGTTTGAATTTTTGCTTCTAAAAGAACATTTTGATTTGAAATTGCTGACAATTTTTGATTATAAATTTGAATCAATACGTTAATGTCAACATCATTATTTTGTGTCATTTGTTAATACGTTCAAAAAGTGCCCCCATCTAGGGTGTCTGTCCAAGTTGGAGTACCAGCAGCAGTTGTCGTTAAGACAGCGTTAGATGTACTGATACCTGCAGCAGGAGATCCAGTTGAGTTCTGAAGTCCTGTTGAATCAAAGAATACAACACCATTAGTTGAAAAATCACCTGCTTGGTAAAATATTCCTTTAATATCTAGGAAACCTTTTGTACCAGAAACCACACCATTTGTAATGGTGGCATCTGGAACATAAGTCCATCTAGAGTTTGTGTCATCATAACCAAAGAATCCCTCTTTAGTATTCGCAGTTCCAACACCTACATTATATTGGAATGAAATACCACGATCATCGTTGGTATCAAATGCATGAGTAACAACAATTTGAGTTGCAGTTGCAATACCAGCGGTTGTTACACCATCAATTGATACAGTTTTAGCTCCTGTATTATATGAGTGAACTGTTGTTCTTCCAGCACCTGGTAAAGATGCATGGGTAAGTGTATCACCAGTATTGATACCAGTGATTGAATCAAGTGTAATTACAGAAACACCAGTTCCGACAGTTGCAGTAACTGTTCTTGAACTTGTTACATCTCCAAGTCTGAATATTGATTCATTTGAAGTAACAGAAGATGAGTTAACAGTAGTCTGTGTACCATCAACTTGTAAGTCACCTTTAATAATAACGGTTCCTTCATTACTCAACCCATCAGGATATGGGTCGATATATAGTTGATTTCCTGCTCCTGATCTTGTTGCGATGATGTTTGATGAAATACCAATATTATCAATCTCAACACCACCAGTAACAACCATCTTACCAGTAAAGTTTGATTGTCCTTGATATGTTGATACACCAGTGACTAATAGTGCATCGGTTTCTAATGTCCCATTAATGTTAACACCATCGATGCGAGTCTGAAGTTTGTTTGCATTATCAAAGAATAGATTTACAGCACCATCAGGAAGGAAAGTAGCACTGTTTTCTCCAGATTTTGCTTGAATTTTTATATCATTAGTACCACCACCAACATTTTGTCTAATTGTCAAATCAGCATTTCTTGCATCAATTGAATTAGTACTACCATTTGCAAAAATTAATAGATCTCCTACTTCCCCTAAAGATCCACCAAAGTGTGCAACATCATTATCTAAAAGATGAACTTTATCTTGAAACGTAGTTATACCAGTTACATTCAGATTACGTGCAGTTAATTCATCAATATTAGTATCATCTTGAACAAATAAATCTCCACCAACATACAAATCACCACCAGTAGTTGTAATACCACCAGAACTATTCAGAGTTGATACACCTACAACTGATAATTCATTGACTTCAATCGGTACATTATATCTCCATTTTACACCAGTTACTTGTATTAAGTCAGAACCATCTTCATCATATTCAATTTTCGCATCACCACTATTTCCAAAAACTAAAAATGTATCATCAACTACAACAACTGATCCAGTTCCATTTGGATCAAATATAATATTGCCATCTGTATCAGTAGATGCGATTGTATTACCATCTAAACTTAAATTATCAACATTCCATAAATCTACTTTTCTATCACCATCAAGAATAGGTACAAATCCATTCGCAAACGTGGTTGGGTTTTGTTGTCCTGCAACTTTACCTGGTTCAATACTCAATAAATCTGTAAAATATCTACCACCAATTACTTGAGGATTTGATGCGTTATCTCCAGCGAATATTCTTCCACCTAAATTGCCATGTGTTCCTACACCAACTGTTAAACCAAGTTCACCAAAATTTAAACTAGATGGTGCTGATGTTCCAGTCGACCTTTTAACTCTTATAATACTTGCCATTAGAAGCTACCTCCATTAATATCTAAATTCTGCGTCACACCTGGTGTAAGGTCTAATGTAGTTTCAAATTTTTGTGTTGTTGCGTTAAATACTAAAACTTGACCATTCTGTAAACCACTTCCAATATCAACGTCACTTAAACTTGCCAAACTAATGGTCCTTGTTCCCGACAATGAGGAAACAACTTTAGTAGCATTTTGTTGTCCGACACGGACTTTGATGTTTGCCATTACTGCGTAGTCACTCCAGCTCTAACTAATACAGATCCTTCGACAACTCTTGTCACTGTATTACTGCTGTCAGTAATTAAAACATCATAAACATATCTTCCAGCCTTTAACCCAACGCTTGCTGTGGATGCTAATCCAACTCTTATTACACCACCTGATGCATTTAGTACAGTGGCATCAAAAGTAGTCTTTGTAGAACTACTTGGATGTTTTTTCATTTGAGATTGAACAGTAAAACCTGTTAAATCCAAAAGAGAGTTTGATTCGCTGTCCTCTAGTGTAAAAGTTTGTGAAAATGTAGTTCCAGTATTTAATACTAGATTACTCACATAAACGGCTGCCATCTATTAATAATATTAGGATCTAGGAATATTTATAATCTGTTTTAATAGTAACTTAATTTCATCAATATCTGCCTTGATTTTATCCAACTCGTCTCTTTGAGTTAGTTTCGCTGTTTTCATTTGCATATACTGATTATACCCAGATGAGTCGGTATTTAAGATGGCACCAGAATTTTCATCTCTGTACAGATTTTTATGTCCGTCAACAGGTATCATGCTAATGCTATCACTCTTAAATCTTTAAATCTTGTTGATTCTGCTTCATTAGTTCCACTTGAAACAATTTTTATTTTGAATCCTGTAAAACTTTCAAGATCATCAACACTGAATTGATATTCTTTGAATTCATCATTTTTACTTGATGTTACAAATGCATCTGATCTACCGTTATTTAATGAAACATCTACGACAGTATCACCAAATCCATCATCATCTGTATCTGTTAGATTATTAAAACCAGGAAATAGTTCGTAAGTTTGTTCAACTTCACTTGAATCTGGTCTGAATAATTGATAGAGAACTCTAAAATCAGCAGATGAATGTCTGAATGCAGATACTAAAACTTTAAGAGATGTCGCTGGTTGTTTCAAATTGATTTGATTTGAAATGTAAATTGATGCATGAGGATCACCTAAAATTTCATTTACTCTTGAATCATTTGAATAATCAGAAACAGGTTTATTAAATTTGTTTCTTTGTAAGATTAAAGTACCATTTTGTAAATCTAACATTGGTGATAGATTTGAATCGTCTGAAGTAAATTGTACTGATAAAGTTGTTGATCTATTTTTTGGTAAGTTACTTAAATGTTCTAACTCATTTACCTCTGAACAAATTATTCTTGTTGAAGATAACTTATTAAGTTGATTAAGTTCAACATTCTCATAACCCTGATCAATAAATGATATTTCAGACCCACCAGCACTTGTTCCAGATACAGATCTTAATTGTGCAGATAATCCAGTGGTTTCACCAGGTGTAAGCACATTAAATCTAGGTAGTACTGAATTATATTGGAAGTTTTTGGATACAAATATATCTGTGCCACCAGTGGTTTTTTGGTTTGTGAAACTTAATTGAGAATCACCAGTCTGTCTTACACCTCTACCAGCTGATAGATAGAATTTATCAATATCTTGAAAAACATTTAAAGAAGCAGACATATCATGAGTTGTATTAATTCCAATAAGTGATACACCATTTAACTCATACTTGTAAACTAAATCATCCACTTCATGTGGTTGAGCAATAGTGTTATCAATACCCCTTGTACCAATACCTAAAGTTCCATCTGCACCTACACTACTATAGTAAATAATTTCTTGACCAATTTTTGCATATCCAGCACTCGCTGTTGATATGCCTTCATAGTTTGCAAAATATGATGTATTTGCTGCTCCAACATTTATTGTAGATGAAGATACTGTCATCCTATCAACTAATTTAACTGGAACAGTGTCTGGATGAATATCAGAAATTTGAACTTTGTTACTATCTGCCTTCATACCATGACTATAATGCTGAACTTCAAAAACATTACCTTCATTCAATGGACTTGTAACACTTTGTCCCAAGATATTAATTCCTGCAATAGCAGATCTATTTCCATTATCTGCAAAATAATAAAGAGTTGCACCTGTGGTGAATGTCTCACCAACAACATCAGTAAGATATAAAGTATTTTTTGATGAATTAACAGCAGAGACAGTTAGTTGTGCACCACTTCCTTTTGACATATTAGCAGTTGTAATTCCTAAAACATCACCCTTAACATAACCAGTTCCAATTCCACTGACTGCTATATTACTAACAACATTATTTGTTATGGTGACAGTTGCTGTAGCAAGTTCACCATCACCTGTAATATTATATAAAGGAACACCACTGAAAGAACCATTTGAATATCCAACACCAACATTTGTTATTGAAAGTGATTGTATGGATGATCCCACTTTTTCAATAACTCCAGTTGGTCCTGCTGTCGATCCCTCACTTACTTTTCTACCAACTTCTAATGCTGCAAAATTTGTTCCATCAATAATCACTCTTAATTTTCGAGGTAAAGTAGTTATTGCATTTGGTAATAATCTTGGTGTTTGTGCGTTTCTGTTTCCAAGTTTTGGATTATAAAGATATAAAGTACCAAGATTAGATAAGAAATTACACTTATTTAATTTAATCTTCATATCTTCAAATTGATTTGCAGTCCAAATAGATCCGTTTTGTGATCTGAATAAACTACCACCCAAGTACTGATTTGTAATAATTACACTTTCAGTGTTTGGTAAACTTTGGGTATCAACAGTTGCTTCTCCCATTCTTGCAATCCATGCTTCATAATTATTTGTAGTGGGTGCAAGGAGAACAACAGCAAAAGTTTCATTTGGTTGTAAATAAATTGGAGATGAAAATGTAACTGTGGTTGGTACAGATGCATCAGGAGAAACACTAATTTGAGATGGTTCAAGAGAAACATGAGCATAATCAACAACCATTTTGTTTGTTGGAGTACCTAATTCAGTTGTCCTAACTTGAATGTGTAGTTTTTCATTCTCATCTTTTTTCGCCAAGAATATTTGAAGTGATGATAGATAACAACCTGTTTCATCAACAGTAAATGTTTGTGCTAGAGGATCATCATCATCAACTCTTGTAACTCTAGTAATATTTGTAACGTTTGTAATATTTTGAGTTACATTAGTTACATTTATTATAACAGGTACAGGGGGTGGTGGTGGAACTCTGATTGTAACCGTGGTTTGTACAAATTCATCTACAATACCACTGGTTCTATAAGTGGTTTCAGCACTACTAATTGATGGTTCACCTGCTAATGCTATTGCATTGTTTGGACTTGATGTTAATTTAAATGATCTAGTTCCATTTCTAAATCTTAATTCTGGAGCAGGTATTGTAAGAGGATTTCTAAAGAAGAATGATCCATACACATCACCGAAGGTATCTGTAATAATTCTTATATTAGATACAGTTGCCACAGCACCACTTCTCTGACCTAATAATGTCATACCAGATGCTATTCTTCCAAAAAATCTTCCTTGTGCCTCTTCCGATAAAGCAGCGATGTCAACATTTAACACTGTTGTAGATGCTGAATATCCTGTTGGTAAAGTAATTGATGTATTATATGGATTATTTTTAAATGTAGTTGTTGGATTATCAATATCACCAGTTTTATGATTTGGTTGACATATTCTAAAAATAATTTCATTATTATCAGATATTACAGTTTCATTTGATTGGAAAGATCCAGATACCATTGTAACTTCAATTAGTTTTGGTACTATATCAATTCCACTTGTTCCGTCAAAGAAAGGATAATATCTTGTAAATGGTTTTAATCCATTTGCAGTAAAGGCAACATTTCTTGAACGAATATGTTCATCAGGTTTACTTCCACTTCTTACCTCTGTAATAAATGTTCCCTGCGTATCACCAGTAACTGTTCTTTCACCACCTTGAATAGTTACATTTCGAGTCCAATTATCAGATGCTGGATTAAGAGTAATGTTTCCTTCAAATTTTACAATATTAAATGGGTTTACATTTTCAGTTCTTGATGCTAAAGGTTGATCCAAAAGAACTGTTTCATCATAATTGAGAGTAATCATATCACCAGTTTTTCTCAAATTAGTATCTAGTAATTCTAGATCTGATGATAGATCAATCTCATCAACGTTTAAAGTTGTTGAAACTGCAATTTCAGGTTTAATAGAATAAAAATCTAATGGTGATTCTAATTCTTGTTTTTCAGCGTTTACATCACATTTACAATCAGGATTTGTTATATCTAAAAGATTATTATCTTTGAAATCATCTACAAAAAATCCAGTTTTAAATCTTGATAAACCATCAGCATCTTGTATTTGAAGAGTTTTTGTATCAAGTTCAAGTAAACTTAAAGATGTAATTGTTTCTAAATTTTCAATACGATCTTCTAATTTACCAATATCTCTCATAGTAAATCTCTTATTGTCAACCATGATTACTTTTGCATCATCAGGATCATAAAGATATGGAGGCAATTCAATGGTTGCAATGGTCATTGCAGCTTCAACATTTAAAGGTTCTTTAGGATCAACTGAAGATACACCTTTGACAACTGATAAGTTTTCTAAACTATCTAAAACAACCTTATCAATTCTAGGAAGATAGAAACTATAACCTAAAATTGAACTTTCTTCTGGAGCAACCACGAGTGATGGATTAGTTCCCGCTACACCAAAATTTCTCATACTAAATGAAAATGGTGATGCAGTTGTAATACCAGAAACTGATGAAACTCTAGGTCTAAAATCAAGAGTGTCTGATGCTCTAACATTATTTTGTAATAATGGAACATCTTTCAAAAATCTTCTCTCATCGTAAGATGCAACAGTGTATACGTCTCCATTATCACTATCAGGAACATTGTAACGATTATAAACGACTGTTATTTTACGAGTGGGTTTTGGTGATCCAGCACTACGAATTATTCTAGAATAATCAAGATATTGCTCTCTATGTCCCTTATCTAAAGTAAAACGATCAGTTATATCTAAATGAATACCTAAAGTGATCGCTTGAATATTTGTAGTAATATTTGATTCTTCAAATGTAACTGTTTCGCCAGATATAAATTTTGAATCTGTCAAGTAAACTATTTCAACTTGTGTCGCAGATGATCTTTCAGTTAATTGTGCGATTGCACGACTTTGTGATCCTATAATTTTTTCACCTAAAATTGAAGCTGTATCAAGATTAAGACCAGAAATAAATGATAATTTATCAAAACTAGGTGCAGATGTATTTAATGATTCAAAAACACCAACAATATTAACAACATCAGGTATATTTAATGATATTTCTTTATCTTCAACTCTCAAACCATAAAAATTGTTTTGTGTTAATGCACCTGATGCTGTAGATGCCACGGAAACTGTTTTATCAATCGTGATTTTTTCACTTCTTATTATATCTTTTTGTTTACTTATAATATCTTTTTTCTTTACTGTTGCATTTACAACAACATTATTTTGACCTGATCTTAATCCTTTAAAATCTACAGTTGTTCCGTCTGCGGACAAAGTAAATTGATCAGATGTAAGATCTTCAATTTGACCATCAGCATAATGAATTGAATATCTATCTTCATCAAAATTTTCAAAGAAAGAACTTGTAATTCCAGTATCACTTACATTTAAAGAAAATGTTCCAGCTGCACCAGTATTTTTACTTGTTAATTGTTTTGATACTACAAGAGTTGATTCCGATAAATTAATATCAGAAACATTTTCTGCGGGAAGTGGTGCAAATAATCCAGAATTTTCATCGTTTGTGATTGATGGTCTTCCGATTGAAAAAGTTACTGTCTCTTGTCCAGTAGCAGGTATTGCTCCATTACAAACTCCTGACACAGATTCAACCGCATCAAGATCCATAGTCAAACCATCGTTTGGTATATGTCTAACTTTATTAAATACTTCATCAGAATTAGGTCGTTGATAACGAATGATAGTATCACTCTTAATACCCAAGAAGTTGCGACCAGCACAACTAGCGATACCAGATGCGTTAATCACTAATTGATCTGCAACAGTAAAACCTTTCGGTATAACTCTACTTAATACAGTGTCAGCAGCAAAGTCTACTGTAGTTGTCGCTAGTATACCACCTGATCCACCAGTGTTTTGATAAACTGATTTAATATCTTGAGTTCCAAAAACTTTCACCTCTGCAACTGATCTTGGAATCTCTATGGATCCATTTATTCTTAACGCTTCTCCTTTCATGAAAGTTCCAGAGGTTTGAACTAACATGTGTGTGGCACTGTCACCACCAGCACTTACAGCGTAACCAAAAGCACCACTACTAATACCTTCAACATAGGAAGTTGCAGGTAACTCTGCATCAGAAAGCACTAAATTAGTTGTTATTTGAGTATAAGTTTGAACATCAAACAAATATAAATCCCATGTTGATGCATCATCTTTATAAGCTGCATCTGTTAAACTAAATGAATATACTCTTGCTTCTCCGATCACAGTGCCTGGAGCACTAGTAATTGTGCCAGAACCCATTCTTGAATTTGATAGTTGAATTGTATGGTTATTATTAATACCTATGAATGGTGTTCCCTGAACATTATTGACTTTGATTTTATTACCTAATGACAACGGAACTAAAGATGACTCAACCTTTTCCTTATCTCTTGGTTTTTCTACGTCAAGGATTGTTGTTGCTGCTTTATCAATGTCGAATCCTCTTACATATGCTTTACCTGAAGATACTTTAACTGCCATTAAATCTTCAGTTGGAGTATTTCCTTGATCTGTTGTTTGAGTTGATCTAAATACACCTTCATTTGATAGACCATCATTTAATGAATTAGCAACTTGTACTCCAAATCCTTCGACTGTGTAATTTCCTGATTCTTCAAATGTTCTTTTTGCAAAATAATCGCGAATTAAATTATATTGTGGTTTATTATTTAATAATTTTACCTCTCCCTCATCTAATCTTAAAAGTTCTACAAAAGTTTTATCACTAGTATCTGATATAGATTTTTTAACTAAAACAAGTCCTATTTTTAATCTGTCTGAACCTGGTGCTGCAAAGTTTGTGAATCCTCTTGCATTATCATATAATGAATCATCGTCTTTTGCACTTATCAATTCTTCTTGAATACTTAAACCAACACGATATGATGGAGTGTTTGTATATGGATCTAAAACAATTTTGCTTGCAGGAACATTAACAAATGTGCCTCTTATAAAATAAACACCATTAGATATAGCAGCTGCCGACCCAACAGCACTCGCACCCTCTGATATTAAAGTTACAACACTATCACCTTCATTAAAAACTGTATTGCCATAAGCAAATACTGTATCGGTTAAAAGTGCCTCTCCATCAATTAAACCAGATCCATCATTATTATTTCCAGATTTAATATATTTTACGAATATCGTAGTGTCATCAATTTCTGTGGAGTCTGATGGTTGTAAAAATTTGTCTATTACTATAGTTACTCCAGAATTTTGACCAGTTAATCTTAATCCAACTAGTTTATCAATGTATAAAGATATTGGTACACCTAGATGTTCGGAATTTAATTTGACAGAATAATATTGCTGATCAAAAGTAATACCGCCAGGTATCACCATAGATCCCTCTTTAAACATATGAGATCCAAAAGATTCAACCTGATTTTGTAAGATTGATTGGAGAGTTGTTAATTCTCTCGCTTGTACAGGAAATCCTGGTTTAAATAAGACTTTATAAAAATTATCATTCTTATCAAAGTCATCGTAATATGGACTTATATTTAAATTAGTTTTCTGTGGCATTTTTTAAAATTCCAATATAACTTTGATGTCTTCCTTCTGCCTAGCGTTTCGGGAAATTAAGGGTCTATTATCAATATAGATTATATCACCTGTCCCTTTATTTATCTCTGGAATAGAGAGACCTGATGTGAATTCAGTATCAAGACTGATTACTTTTGTTCCTGTTGGATTAACTTTACTATCAGTGAATGTAGTATCAATAGTTCCAGTAAAACCTTGTAAGGTTGTAACAGGATTAGATGATGATTCAAATGCTTCTATTTTTGAACTGGTAGAAACACCAACAAAGTCAGTTTGATCATCTTCATCAGGATTAAAAAATAATGATCTGTCTTGAAAATACTTCAAAACTTTTGTTTCAGCATCATAAGATGCAACATATCCTTTAGCAGTATTAGTATTTGAAACTGTTTGTCTTATAATATTACCAGCTGTTGGTAAGGTTCCAGAAACACTGCTAAATTTTATTCCAGACAAAGATGAGAATTTTGCCTCTGTGAACACTGTCGTAGATGATCCTGCTTGATTTGGATTTTTAATAATACCAATTTGTGCAAATTTAGTATCAATTGGAAAATCTTTAGTAGAATCGTCAAATCTAGCATATACTAAAACCTTATCTGCACCTAATTCTTTATATAAATCATATCCATGTCCATTAGATGGAGGGATAATTGGTATTAATTTTGCAGAATTAGTGGTAGATACTCCAGAATTTATTGTTCCTAGATCAACCATTCCATAAGAATAACCTTGACCTCCAGCAGAGACAGTTGCACTAGTAATTTTTCCTAGATTATTTGTGTCTATAACTACTTTTCCACCAGTACCGTCACCTAAAATGTTAACTTCTAAACCAGTAATGTTAGCTGAATAACCTAAACCTTGTTTGTCAATGTAAACTTTTTTAATTTGGTTATTATTTACAAGAGAGTTTCCATTATCTCTAACTGCTGTTATTTGAGCATCTGTGGATGTTGACCAATTATTAGGAACAGCGATATAATCTGTTGAATCAAACTTGATTATGTCATTAGGTGCCACAGAAAATAGATATTTCCATATGTAACCATCTCCACTTTCACCAGCTTTACTTGGTTCTACATCAGTAAATAATGGTTCATCTTTTGATGCGTTTCCATTTGTATTGATTCCTGATGATCCATTATCAATACAAATATAGACGTTAAAGTCTTTATTCATCACAAAATAGTTTGCATCATATAATCTTGATTCACCTGTTAATGGTGTTTTAGAATTTACTGAATAATCGTGACGGTACATCTCATATGTTGTACCTGATGTCCAAGTTGTTTTCTTAATTAATCTCCTTACATTAGCATCACCTATTCTTCTTCCAAATAACATTGTATCTGAAACATGATTAGTATTATTAATACTATCTACTGGTGGTATTACGTTAGAATTATAGTTTGCGACATCTGTTCCAGTTCTTCCAAAACCAATGGTTGATGGAGCAGGATTTGGTAAACTCGCAAATACATAGTAAGAGTTTGAGGAGTTCTCGACAGACTCCACAAAGTTACTTGCATTTAATATTCTAAATTGATCTGTTACAATTGCAGCCATTATGATTAGCTTTTTTCTATATTTATACTACCCAAGATCCGCTTTTAACGCACCACCATCATTGAATCCATAATTGCGTCTTTGGATGGTTGGGAATGTGGATATTCCAGAACCTGTTGACAATCCAACAGTAAGTCCAGTAACACCTATTGCAATAGGTGTTGATGATCTAATCACAGTGGATAATTTACCCCATGAGAATTTACCCATTTCAACTGAACCAAGAGATGAAATACCACTTACACTTGATCCAGCGTTTGAATGAATGTTTGTGATTATTTCAGCGTTAGTTCCCGATGAAGTTATATTTTGAATATGATAAATGTTATCAAAGAAGGATGTTCCTATTCCAACAACATTCGCATCAAGACCACTAGTAGCAAGTGAGGTTACACCTGATCCTATCGTAGTATCATAGATATATATCGGATCACCTACAGAAAGATTTCCCCAATTAGATGCGGGTTTATTCAAGAAGAACTTCAATCCTAGTGTTGATACTCCTACAGTTGTTGTAGTAATACCAGTTACGATACCAGAGAATCCCTCAATAGTGTCAATTGAAGAAACAACCTCATTAGAAAATCTAGGGAATGATGCGAGAACCACTGGAGGATTAGAAACTGAATATCCACCTCCAGCGTTAGTAATCGTTGTTGCGGTTATAACACCAGCACTTACGGAAACTGTAGCAGTAGCAGTTGTTCCTACTCCAACGGGAGGAGCGATTGATATTGTGGCAGATGATCCCACATATCCACTTCCACCTTCATTAATCACAAGTTGAGATAATGTACCATTAGCATCGATGATCGCTGTTATACCAGCAGCAACTGGATCTACAGATGGAATAATTAGACCAGATATTTGATCAACTATATTAATTGTTGACTCATTTTCTTCGTAATTGAAGAATTGTGCATTATCCACATATATTTCATCATCAGTTGCTAATACATCTTTTATTATTTTTGCTGATGGATAAACTAAACCTTCAATTGAGTCTCTTGATTTATAAACAACTTCACCGTTAATAACCTTATCGACCTTTTGTTTTGTCCAGTTAACTGGTTTAAAGTTATTCTCATCTATACCAAGTCCAGAATATACATTTGTCTGAAGTGTATCTGATGTTGTAATACCAGCGATTGTTCTTGTTTTTTGTGCTGTTGTAATTCCTATATTTGAAACTTGAAGTAAATCACCTTTTTTCACAGTTTCTTTTACTTCAACAGAACTACTATCTTCACCAGTTGTTCCACGATAGAAGAATATTGATATCTCATCATTAGGTGACGGTGCAGATGTAAATGTAAATGTTGTTCCACCACCCTCAAAGTTGTATGCCTCACCAGGATTTTGAATCACTCCATCTATGAATATTAGAAGTAGAGCATCAAGATCAATTAAAGCAGAGTCACCATCAGTTGGATCTTTTTCAAATGATACTAATTCACCATTATATCTTAATGGGAATCTTGTTCTAATACCATTTTGTAAATCTTTAATGGAATCAATAAAATCAAATTCACCAAAATTCCATGCAGTAAATTTATCAGAGAATGTATCAAGAACTGTAAATTCAACATCAGTCATTGATGTCACTCCTCTTGCAGTAACTAATCCTACAGGTTTAAACTTATCACCAATCTTAAATGAATGACCTTCTCTGGCAATACTAAATGATCTTGCAGTTGATAATGTAGTTCCTATACCTACTGTTAATTGAGATGCTCCTACATCAATTGTCATAAGTTGACCAGAACCAGTATCTGTAGTTGCTCCAACACCTAATCTTGAGATACCTGTTATTGGTAAGTTATCATATGACGGTTGTGGAATAGTAACTATTGGATTTATGTAACCTGTTCCACCAGCACCAATTGTAAATGCTAAAGTTCCACCAAGTCCCACTGTTGCTGTTACACTCGCACCAGATCCAGATCCACCACCAGGACCTACGTTAACTGTAAGAGTATTAATTGAAGTGGAACCTATTGATAAATTAGCATTGTGTGCTGGATCAGTGGTTCTTGGATAACCATGATCTGTTTTATAATTATCTCTTGAACAACTTAATAC
>MDTG01386076.1_pt1 | contig 16105 bp, 16 predicted proteins | sample 811421 | NCBI WGS metagenome assembly MDTG01 (sample SAMN05326645, study PRJNA326480) | marine metagenome | isolation source: seawater | place: Pacific Ocean: South East | collected 2011 | reverse complement strand
CAACTAAATCAGAAACTATCACTTGATGACCTCTGGATGCTACTAAAATAGCCAAAAGAAGCTTACTGTCTAGCTCGCGAGCAGAAATTTCCACATGTAGATAAATATTCATTTATTTTCTATTTTTTTAAAACCTTCACTTGATTTAATTAATTCCTCATATGTTCCCTGGGCTTTTAGCTCTCCTTTTTCTAAATAAAAAATTATATCACATTTTTTTACTGTGCTTAAACGATGGGCAATCATTATAATAGTTTTGTTACCAGCAATTTTTTGGATCTCTTTCATCACTAATTGTTCAGTTAAATTATCTAGTGAGCTTGTAGCCTCATCTAAAATTAATACTTGTGGATTGCGATAAAGCGCTCTTGCAATTCCTATACGTTGACGCTCTCCTCCTGATAATCTTACACCGCGCTCACCCACTGTAGTTTGATATTGTTGAGGCAGCTTATCTTTCACAAAATCATCAATGTTAGCAATTTTAGCTGCTTGTTGAACATGTTCTTGATTGATATCTTTTTTATCAATACCAAAGGCAATATTAGCAGCTAGAGTATCATCTGCTATAAAAATATCCTGCGGAACATAACCAATTGATCGCCGCCAAGCTGCAAGGTTATCTCTGGTAATAACATTATCATCTACTTTAAGTGTACCTTTTTGAGCTTGGAGTAAACCAAGAATAATATCTACGATTGTAGTTTTGCCACTGCCGGTAATACCAACTATACCTACGGTAGAACTAGCAGGTATATTTAAAGTAATATCTTTGATTGTTGTCTTTAATGAATTTGGATATTGATAATATAAATCTTTTAGAGTGATAGCTTTAGTTAATGGTATGGTGTTATTACTTTTTTTAATTATTTCTGGATCAAGGGTCTTAATATCATTATGAATTGCATTGAGTGATGGGCTTACAAAACGCAACATAGTAGCAGATAAATAAATTTGTTGTAATGCAGGCATTAGGCGATATCCAGCAAAAACATAAAGTGCTATTAAAGGCAAGACATTAGTAAAATTAGTTTGTCCCATCATAAAAAGAATTAATAGCAACATGCCACCAAAAGCAATTATCTCTAGGGCATAACGAGGAAGCTGTCCTATACTTCCGGCAATGGCAGAATGCTTTGCAAGAATTTTTGCAGGAATAGAAAATCTTTCAAGAAAAGCTTTCTCAAGGCTTCCTACTTTTAGTTCTTTTGCAGCATTAAAAGTTTCAGTTACAATTGTGAAGCGATCTTGGTTAGCCTGAACACGTTCTCGACCAATACGCATTAAAAAACTTCGAGTTAACCTATAAACAAAAAAGTATGTTAAACCTAATGATGAACAAGCTATTAAGGCAAACTTTGGATCATTTAAAATTAATAATAACAACAGAGCAATGGCAACTGTTCCATTAGTAATTATAGTCATTATTGGTTTCAAACCTTTGGAAATAATCAAGCGAACTTCTGAAAGAACTGTTTTGCCAATATCAGCGCTATGACGGTTTAAAAACCAACTATAAGGCTGATTGAGATATCTTTCCATCATTCTCTTACTTAATCCATATTGGGACATTGCAACAAATCGAAGTTGCACAAACGTTAATAAAGCTTTGAAGGCTAGTGAAAAGACTAGCAACAAAAATACTAATATACCTAAAGCAAACAAAAATTCTTCTTTAGTTTCAACTCCAATTATATTTGAATAATTAAAAAGGTTATTTATAAAAATATTATTTTCTATAAGATCGGGGTTAGTTAAAACACCTATAAAAGGCATGATAGAAGCTACTCCTACTACATCTAATAATGCCATAAATAAAATCATTATTAGTAAGTAGAATACTTGTCTACGTTCACTATCTGATAAAAGGTCAAAAATTTTATTAAAAGATTTCATTCAAATATATTAAAAATGTTCCATGAACTATAAATTTTGAACTTTGAAAATTTTTGTTAATATTATTTTAAAATTGTAATATTTTATAAGCCTTAATTAAGTCAATTTTAAGATAAAAATTATTTCTTTTTAAGTAATAAATTCTCTACTTGCTCAAAAATAAAGTGACCTAAAAAAATGTGACATTCTTGAATTCTAGCAGTAGATTTACTTGGAGCTATTAGTTTAATATCACAAAATTTCTTACATTTTCCTCCTGTCCCACCTAAGAAACCTATAGTGGTAATTTTTTTTGAACGAGCATCCTTAAGTACCTTAATTACATTTAATGAATTACCAGAAGTAGAAATTGCAATTAATACATCATTCTTATTTGCTAAAGCTTGAAATGGTCTTCTAAATACATCTGAAAAATCATAATCATTACCACATGCAGTTAAAGTTGATGTGTCTTGAGCTAAACTTATTGCAGGTATTGGTTTTCTATTAACATTTGGTCTCAATCTAACTAGATACTCTGCTGATAAGTGTTGAGCATCAGCAGCAGAACCACCATTTCCACATAACATTAACTTACCACCAAGCTTAATTTTTTTGTGTATAATATTTATTGCTTTTTTAATATTGGGGAATAAATTTTCTAATTGAAGATGTGTTTCAACATTTAAAGTTAAATCTTTTAAAAAATCTTCACTAAGTTTCATTAATTTAATTTTATATGAGCTCTAAGTTTTTTTGCTATTGGTTTTTCTTCATCTAATATGATTTTATCTTTATTTCCTGACAAAGCTTTTTCTAAAATTCTAACATCACTAATTAAGGATTTTAAACCAATAGGTGTGATGGAGGCAGCCTGATCACTTCCATACATGGTTCTATCTAATGTTAGGTGTCTTTCTAGAGAAGTTGAGCCCAGGCTAATTGCAGCTAGTGATATTAATTTACCACCCTTTTCATGACCTGAGTAACCTACATTACATTTATATCTATCTCTCAATATTTTAATCATATTAAGATTTGCGATTTCACTATCAAATGGATACGCTGATATACAATGCATTAATTCAAAAGAGCATTCATTTTTTTTAAAAATTTTTACTGCTTTATCAATCATATCAAAATTTGACATTCCTGTGCTTATAAAAGTATGTTTTTTTCGACTGGCAACCTCATTCAAAAAATTTTCATCTGTTATCATCGCAGATGCAATTTTATTATAATTCAATTCATATTTATCTAAAAATTTTAGACTATTTAAATCCCATGCAGAAGAAAACCAGATGATATTTTTTTTTTTACAATAATCATTAATTTCATCATATTCTTTTTCACCAAACTCTAAGCCTTCTTTTTGATCTTTCTCAGTTGTTCCAAAAGGACTAGTTCTAGGTTTTTTAAGTTGCTCTTTGGAATATACAATATCAATATCTCTTTTTTGAAATTTTACTGCATCGGCACCTGACTCTTTTGATGCATCAATTAACTTTTTGGCTATATCCATATCTCCATTATGATTTATTCCTAGCTCAGAGATAATAAAGGTATTAATCATTAAGGTAGTTCTTTTAACAAAGATTAAGATTTAAGCAATGTTTTATTAAGACTGTAAAAATTTTGCAATAAAATAAGTAACATGATATTAACTTTTTTAAAAAAAGTAGATGTTAAAAAATTAAATATAAATACTTATTTTTTATATTTTTAGTATACAAAATTTGCTTTTGGGTATTTGACTAAATTTATATTTCCAATAGGTAAGAGTAAATAATATGAAAGATTATCTATCAGTTCTTTATAATAAACAAAAAAAACCACTAACAGATTATCCTGCTAAGTTTGCAGATTATAATATTCAAAAGTTTAATTTAAAAAATAAAACTTTTTTAGAGATTGGATGTGGGCGAGGAGATTTTATCAATGAATTCTCTAAGCAAGGTCTAATTTGCTATGCAACAGATATACTATCATCTGCTAAAGATAATTTAGATAAAAACATTATGTTTTCAAAACATAACATTTCCAATGAAAAATTACCTTTTGAAGATAATTTTTTTGATGCAATTTATACAAAGTCATTAATCGAACATATTTCAAATCATAAGTTTTTCTTTAATGAATGTAAGAGGGTATTAAAACCTAATGGAATATTAATAAATTATACGCCTGATTGGGAAACTCAATATCTAAATTTTTATGATGATATTACACATATAAAACCATTTACTAAAATTACTCTTGAAAATTGTTATCGAATGTATGGGTTTGAAACTTGCAATGTTGAAAAATTTTACCAACTACCAATTGTTTGGAAATTTCCATTTTTGAAATATTTTTTAAACATTATCTCAGTTTTTATACCCATACGAAGCAAATTAAAATTTTTAAGGTTTTCTAAGGAACTTATGTTATTAGGTTTCGCAACAAAGAACTAAACTTTATAAAATATAAATGTTTTAAGTAAAAAAATATAAATAATTATTATCAAATGAAGAGAATAATTTTTAATTGTGGCCTACTAGTATTCTATTCCTTAATAGTAATTGCTTGTTTCTTAGATTTACCAAAATTTTGTTCTTTTTTAATTAGAGTTTCTTTATTTAAACCTAGAAGTTATAAAAATAAATCAAAAACAAATAAAAAAATAATAGTGCTTTATAGGTTAGTCGGTGAAAGAGATATCAATATAGTTCAAAATACTTCAAATAATTTACCAGAAATTTTTTATATGAGAAGAAACATTACAAAAGTTATCTTCTATTATTTTTGTAAAAGGAAAATTTTTTTTAATTATTTACAACCTGGTTTGGAACTTAAAAGAGAAAATAATTTTTTTATAAAAAATAAAAATGACAAGATAAAGTTAGATAATTTTTGGTCAAAAATAATAATTAATCTTAAAAATTATTATGGAAATAAAAACATAAGTTTTGTAACTTTTAATTTTAGTTACTTTGCAGAAACAGCTCTTTTTGGTGCGTGTAAAAAAAATAATGTTTCAGTAAAACTTTGGCTTAAGGAATGTTTTAGATCTAAACCTGATATTGATTTTTTTGTAAATTCAAATAGTTTTAAACACGTATTTCAATTTATTGACAAAATTTCAGTTTATAATCAGTTTATGAAAAATGCCTTAATAGCTCTTAACAAAAAAAACAAAAATAAAATTTCAGTTAATGGCTGTCCAAGAAGGAGTGATTTTTTAATTAAACAAAGATACCCTAAAAAAATTAAAGATTTACTATTTTTATCTTTTGACAACAAAATGGGTATACCTCGTATTAAGAAAAATAAAGATATAAATTGGAATATTACTTTTGATAAGACTATCAAAATTTTAAACGAGTTATCTAAAAATAAAAGTTTAAATATTGTTATAAAATTTAAAAAAACAGGAAGTTATAAAACTCAAATTCCAATAAATAAAAGTATTAAAGTCTTTAAAAATGGTATTGCACATAAATTTATAAATGAAGCTGACATAATTATAGGTCAAAATTCAGCATCTACAGTTGAGGCGCTAATTAACGGAAAGTATGTAATGGTTCCTTTTTTTGAGGAAAAAAAATTCTTTAAGAAATATTTATATAAATTTAATAAAAAAATAATTTATACATCTGAAGATAAAATGAAAAAAGATATTTTAAATCTAATCAATAAAAAAGTCATATTTCCTCTTAAAAATAAAACATATGAAAAAACTATCTCTTATTATTATGGAGGCAGTAAAAATATTAATGAAAAATATGCAAATTTTTTAAATTCTTAGATTTGGAATATTGAAATACTATTTAAAATTCTTAAGTTTAATCTCAGCTAAGTTAAAATCATCTTCGTCATCAATATTCACAAAATCTTTTTTTTTTATAATATGAAAAGTTTGCTTATTTCCAATTAAAGTTCTTGCTTTAATCAAAATATCTCTTTTGATTATGTAAATATTTCCACTAGGCACATATAATTTCTCTAATTTTTGTCTAGGAGGATTTTCATCACTTCTTCTAATATAATTTACCACTTGGTTTTTTTTAATTTTTTTCATTTTTTCTGGGTGAGTAGTATTTAAGGGGCATAGACTTATTAAACTATCACTTTTACTTCTTATTATTTTTTTTAAATTATTATCGATTTCACCTTTTTTTCTATTGGGAGAAGTTACTTGTAGTAAAACTACAAAATCAAATTTTATATTTCTTAATTTTTCTACTAATTTCGTTTCATGAATTAAAGTATCTATAATGTTTGATCGATCTTTGGCAAATTTTTTAGGCCTTAAATCTGGGGTCTGAACACCAAACTTTTCAAACAATTTTTTGTATTTTTTACTATCGGTGCTGGATATTAGATGGCTTATTAAATTGGACTCTTTGGCTCTTTTAATAGTGTAGTAAATCAATTCTTTACCATTAATAATCTTAATATTTTTATTTTTAATACCTTTCGAATTTGATCTCGCTGGAATAATTCCTAAAATATTCATTTATAATTGAAAATATTTTATTTTTTTATTTATTTTTGAAAATTCGGCTTTCTTTTTTTTTAGTAATGACCAATAGTCAAACAAAGCTCCATTTTTTTTTAAAGCTTTTGCGTATTCTTTAATTTTTATATTTTTATAAAGTCTATTATTATTGATAAGCACTATACAATCATAAAAATTAGAAACCCCATGTATACTTCCACTTTTAGTTTTTAATAATCTTTCAATTTCTGAGCTTCCAAATAAAGGGTCGTTCAAATAAATTTGGTAATTTTTATTTTTTCTTAAAATTTCATAAAATTTTAATGTTACAGATCCTCTATAATCTTTAGTAACTGGATATCCTTTAAAAGAAATACCACATAATAGTATTCTTTTTTTAATTTTTTCCCCTAATAATTTTTTAATATTTCCTATTAAATTATAAACAATCTTATTATTTATATCCCTACTAATTGTAAAAATGCTTTTAGATTTAAAATCTGAGTCAATAACTTCATCTAAAATATACGGATCTTTTGTTAAACACGGTCCTCCGACACCAGGACTGGCTAATGGAATTTGATTTCTTGGGTATCCTTTATTCGCTGCATTTATAATCTCATTAGTGTTTAGTCCATGCTGATTACAAATCATTGCTATTTGATTAGAGAATGCAAATGATAAATCTCTGAATGAATTATTTAATAATTTTACCATTTCTGCTCCTTCTAAATTTTTTACTTTTACAACTTTCCTTGAAATTTTATTAAAAAAAACTGATACCTTTTGAAGAGATTTTTTACTAAAACCTGAAACAACCTGGGGCAAATCTTGTAATTCTACTATTGCGTTTCCTTCAATAGTCCTCTCTGGTGCAAAAGATAAAAAATAATCTCTATCAACTCTAAGATTATTTTCTCTAAAGATTTTATCAATAATGTTTCTAGATGTGCCTATAGGAAGTGTTGATCTAAAAATTACTAAAGATTTTCTTTTAATTCTTTTTGAAAGTTTAAATGATATATCTTTTATACCATCCAAATTAGAAATAAATTTTTTTACCTTTTTATCATATTTTAAGGGTGTACCAACTGCAACTATATAAGTATTACAATTATCCGGTATTTTATCACATAATATAAATTTTTTTCTTTTTACTGCACTATTTAAATATCTTTGTATATTTTTTTCAACAACGCTAGTTTTACAGTTTGATAAATCTTTTAAAACTTTGGGATTTGAATCATATCCAAAAACTTGAAGATTTTTTTTTGCTAAATACAAACTTAGAGTTAAGCCAACATAGCCTAGGCCAATTACACAGACATTATTTTTTTTCATAATTTTTTAATAAATTCCAAAATATTTTATTTCCATCGAATTTGTATTTTTCTAAACCGCTTAAAGTGCTTCTATATGTTTGAAAGGTAATTTTGTCAAAAATTTTTAACAATTTACTTTGATTTGTGTGATTATTATTAAATAATTTTTTTGTAATTTTGAGTTTTTTAAAATTTTCAAGATACTCAAAATTGTTTCCTTTAAAATAGAAAATTGGAAAAATCTTAAATCTTATTGAGTCTTTTAAAGAGCCAAGGCCCGGTTTTGTTATTAAATATGAAAAATTTTCCATATTATTTTCTTTGTGATTAAAATTTAATATTCTCTTATTTTTAAGTAAATTGATGTTATTTGAATAAATTTTATAACCATTATTAATTAATTTATTTATGAATTTATGAGGAATTACATCGCTTCCACTAAAGTATACTAAAATTTTCTTTTTTAAATATTTTTTTGAAATATTAATCTTTTTTGATTTTTTGTTACCGGTAAAACCAATTTTAAATTTTCTAATTGAAAGTTTTTTTTTATTAATCCCAAAATATCTATTAGATATTAGTCTACAAGTATTATGTTTTAAAAAACTTTTTTCTAAGGTTCTATATTTATTCAAATTTGTTTTGTGCCGGTAAACATCCCCCCAGAAAAAATTCGAGTGTAAAAAGGTAATATTTTTTGGTAAATACTTATTTATTAAATTATCTGATATAAAAATATCAGTTTTGTCTATTATTTTTTTACTTATTTTGAAATTATATAACTTTAGAAGCTTATCATAAGTATTTGTTCTCAAATCATAATTTGGTATTATTGGAAATATATTTACCTTTTTGTTTAAAATTTTTTCTTTAGAGACTTTTAAAAAATGATTATTTGAGCATAATAAATTTATATTCAAATTTTTTTTTTTTTTAAAAAAAAAATTAATTAATTCAATTGATCTAAATAAATGACCATATCCATTTGGACATATTAAAAAAGAAATTGTCAAACTATAAAATCTTGCCAATTGTTAATTACTTTGTTCCCTGAAATATAAGCAAATCTTCCTCTGTAGTAATCTAAGTTATTTCTTTCTATTTTGGATAGTTTTTTTGAATTTGACGAAATACAATTTTTCCAATTTTTATTAAAATCGTTTAGATAATGTTTAATATCTGTATTTTTAAGTTTTGATAATTTTATAAATTCTTTTGCATCACTTGGGTTAATTGAAACGATTCCATCTTTAGTTTTAGACCTATCTAATATTGTAAAATGCCTTTCAACAATTCTCCCACCAAATAAAATAGAAGCCAAACTTGCAACATGGCGATTTTTCTCAAATTCTGTGTGATCACTCCATCCCACATATGGAGTAAATCTTTTCAAAAATTTTATTTTACTAATATTGCAAAGATTTAGAGGTGTAGGATAAACAGTCACACAATGAAGTAAAGCAAAAATTTGATCTCTCATAAATTTTGATGTTCTAATTATCTGACTATTGTTTGTAGCACCAGTTGAAATAATAAATGGTAAATTTAAATTTTTTAAATTTTTAAGCATTTTATAAGAAGTTGAGTCATAACTTGCAATTTTAATTGCGTAAAAATCTTTTTTTTTTATTCTTAAATAACTTTCATGGGTGAAGGGCGTTACAAGAGGTTTAAGTTTATGTTTTTTGCATTCCTCTAAAAATATATTGATAAAATTTTTTGGTAGATCGAGTTTTTTTAGTCTCTTATGTTCTTCTTTAAAAGGTCTAAATAAATTTCTGCCATTTTTTTTGTCAAATTTTTTTCTATGTACAAGATTTTTCGAATTTATATCCTGAATTTTTAAGTATTTTACACCTGCTTCTTTAGCTGCAATAATCATTTCCTTCAAAAGAGTAATTGATCCACAATGATTTTGACATAACTCAGCTACTAAAATTGGTTTATTTAGATTCTTATTTTTAAACATTTAGAGATCAGTATATAGCATAATATTAATTACATTTAATAACTTTTATTTATTTAGATTACGTTTTCCTCTATGAAAATTTGATGCTGCAGAAATTTTTGAAAACTCTTTTATATTAAATCCTTTAATTTTTTTTTTTGGATTTTTTTTAATTAAATTTAACGAATAAATATCGGAAATTTCATTCTCATATCGTAGACATAAATTCTTTAAACGGTCGATATACTTTTTACTCATATTATCAAAAATGATATTCGCTTTTTTAGAAAATGTATCTACATCTTTTTTTCTAGGAACCCTAGCTTTTATCATCTCATTTTTCGTAAATTTAGTTCTTGATGTTCCTAAAAAAATTTCAAGAATTTTAATATATTTATCAGTTTCAAAACAATAGTTTTCAAATGGAACTACACAAGAATTTTTTGATCTTAATAAATCTGAATCAAGATATGCCTTTAATCCTTTTTCAACTACTAAAAATGATTTTTCTAAAGGATTTGCCTGACAAAATTTTTTTGGCATATCAAGCATTGAAACAGGTAAATTATTTAATCTGTTGATTTTAAAAGCAGGTTTATTATAACGCGGGTCAATTCCCAATCGAGAAGGTCTTCCACTTCTAAAAAAAGTAAAAATTAACTCTATTGGATTTCTTAGTATAATTATATATTTAAATTTTTTGCTAATTTCTCTCAATGTCCTTTCTATAGTTATAAAATCATCACTTATGTAAGGAAAAATTAAATTCTTTTTATTAATTTCTTGAGTAATTTTATCAAAAATATTGGATGTATCTTTTCTGTTTTTTCGAGCAATATATTCTTTGCGTTTTGGTGAGCTCATAACACTAGATATGTCATGCAAATTAGTATTTATATCTCTACCTATCATACTTGACCAAACGTCAGTTATTAATTCAGACTCAAATAAGTATCTAAATCCTTGTTTATTTAAATCTCCAGATTCATAGAGCGATAAAACTCTGTCATAAATTGTTTTAATCTTAAAATGCTCAACTCTATTAAAAGAACTTACGATAGGAGCAACTGCAGCTTTACCAGTTCTACTCATGCCGTCTATAAAAACATAACTTGCATTAAAAATTTTATTTTTTTTAATTTTGTGTGAATCGGGTGATTTTTTTCTCATTTAATTTAGCAATAATACTATCATGGTTTAGTTTTTAAATTATTATCAATATATAAGTTTAATTTTGAACACAATTACTTATAATATAATATCAATGAATATCAAATTCCAAGATCTTAAAAATAAGAAAATTGTAATTACTGGAGGAAGTGGTTTTCTAGGTAAACAACTTTGTGCTGCTTTTTCTAATCAAGGATCTAAAGTATTTGTCCTAGACACAAAAGAACCAAAAAAAAAATAAAAAATTAAATTTTTTTAAAACTGATATTACAAAAGAATATGATTTAAATAAATTTTTAACTATTTTAAAAAAAAAGAAAATTAAAATAGATGTTCTAATAAACTGTGCAGCAAAAGATTATGCACCCACTAAGAAAAATAATGAAAATGAAAAATTTAATTTAGAAAATTTTAATGAAAAAAAATGGAATCAAGACTTGAACATAGGTCTAACAGGATCTTTTCTAACAACAAAAATATTAGGCTCTTACATGGCTAAAAATAAAAATGGTGTAATACTTAACATTTCGTCAGATCTTGGAATTATTGCACCTAACCAAGATATTTATAGTAAAACTAACTTTATAAAACCTGTAACATACTCTGTTGTTAAACATGGAATTATAGGTTTAACAAAATATACCGCAAGTTACTGGGCAAAAAAAAATATACGATGTAACGCAATTGCTCCTGGGGGTATTTTTAACAATCAGGATAGATCATTCGTTAAAAAAATAAATCAACTAATTCCTCTAGGAAGAATGGCCAAAAAAAATGAATATAATGGATTAATACTATTTCTTTGTAGCGACCATTCATCTTACATGACAGGTTCGGTTATTGTTGCTGATGGAGGAAGAACAATTATTTAAATAATATTTATTTAAAAATTTTTGTTAAAAGAATTAAAAATTATATGTTAGGAATTGTACAAGGAAGACTGTCTTATTCAGGTAAAAAATTACAATATTTTCCGAAAAAACCTTATGATGAATTTAAATTAGCTTCTAAGATTGGTTATGAATTTATAGAATTTTTCGGAGAAAGAATAAAAAACAACAGAAATCCTATATGGACAGACTTAGGGATAAAAAAATATAAAAAAATTTCTAAAAAAAATAGTATTAAAATTTATTCTTTTTGTGATGACTACATAATTAACCATGCTTTATCAGGCAAAAAAACGTTAGCTCAAATAGTTTATACATTGCAAAGATTAAATAAACTTAAGGTTAAAAAGTATATACTACCGTTATATGGCAAAAGTGAAATTAATCATAAGAATAGAATTAATACTTATAAAAATTTATCATTTATATCTAAGCTTTGTAAAAAAAATAATATGGAGTTACTGTTAGAAAGCAATATGAGTCCAAGAGAATTTGAAAATTTAAAAAAAAATATTAATTCAAGAAATTGTTTTTTTTTATTTGATACTGGTAATAGAATTTTATTAAAGAGAGATCCTATAAAAGATATTTATCAACTTAAAAATAATATTGGACATATACATTTGAAAGATAAAAATATTTTTAATAAAAATGTCATTTTTGGAGAAGGAAAAGTAAATTTCAAGTCAATTTTCTTTGCACTAAAAAAGATTAAATATAAAGGAAGTTTTGCAATTGAAAGCCAAAGGGGTAAAGATATCAAATACCAAGCTACTAAAAATTACATTTTTTTCAAAAAACTTATAAAAGAATATATTAATAAATGAACATACTCATTATAGGGCTAGGTTCGATAGGTCAAAGACACTTAAGGAATTTAAAATTAATAGAACCTAAGGCTAAATTTTACGCAATTAGAATTAAAAAAAATGTTCCTTTACTAAATCATTTTAACAGACCAATAAAAGGAGATATTAAAAAGAAATATTCAATACAATATTTTAAGACTTTAAGTAAAATTTATAAGAGCAATATTAAGATCGATTGTGCTTTTGTTTGTACTCCCTCCTCAAAACACATATCTCAAGTCATTGAGTTGTTAAAATATAACATCCCTTGTTTTGTAGAAAAACCTCTTGGCTCATCATTAAAAAGATTAACAGAATTAGAGGTTTTACTAAAAAAAAAGAAAATAGTTACAATGATGGGCTATCAATTAAGATTCAATCCATTAATTCAATATCTTGAAAAAATTATTAAAAAAAAATCCCCTATTGGAAGACCACTTTCTGCACATATTCATCATGGAGAAAATATTGAAGATTTTCACCCATATGAAAACTATAAGATTTCATATGCTGCCAATAAAAAGCTTGGTGGTGGTGTAATTTTAACTCAGATTCACGAGATCGATTATTTTCTTTATTTATTTGAAAAGTACGACGTCATAAATTCTTCATGTACTTCCTCAAAAATATCAGATCTCGATATAAATGTTGAGGACGTTTTTTCATCAAATTTTTTATTAAAAAAAAATAAAACTAAAGTGATGTGTTCAATAAATTTAAATTTTTTTGAAAGGCCCAAAAAAAGAAAATTTTATTTGATAGGAAAAAAAGGTTCTTTAGTAGCTTGCTTCAATTCTAACACAATTCATATAAACAAAAACAGAAGAAAAGAAGTCAAAAAGTTTAAATTTAAAAAAAATGATATATTTATTAAAGAGTTAAAATTTTTTATTTCAAGAGTGAAATCAAAAAGAATGATACCAAATAGTTTAAATTTATATAATGGAATTAAAACATTACGATTTGCGTTAAAATTAAAAAAAATTCAATAAAATTTATTCTATTTTAAATCTTTTTTATAATCTATGTCTAAAGTATACTTTGTTAGGAATGGATACATCTTTCCATATAATTTTTTATTTTTTAAGAAAAATTTTGGTTTAAAAATATCAACATACCCATTTGGTAAATAAGCTTTAGAAAATTTTTGTCTAGGGTAAGCATGATATTCTCCTTTTAGATTTTGATCGAAAAAACCTTTTAATGTATTATTTTTGATCATAAAAAATTTTTGAACTGGTTGGTTAAATTCTGAAACAGATCTCATAGAATCGTAACTATCTAAATTTTTAATGAAAAGTTTAATTCCTTTATCAACAACTGAAATTTCTCTGTTTGGTGTAGTTGGTCTTAAAAGAACAACCAAGTCTGGATAATATTTTTTTTTTATAAAAAATTTTGTTGCATGAAAAATGAAGTCAAAATCTAATGAATTATCAGTACAAAATTTCTTAGGCCTTAAGAATGGCACTTCTGCACCAAATCTTTTTGATATTTTCTGATATTTTTTTGAGTCTGTTGAGACAATTACTCTATTTATTAATTTTGATTTAAGTGCAGCCCTGATAGAGTGGTAAATGAGTGGCTTTCCTTTATAATTAATTATATTCTTATCTTTTATAGATTTAGAACCTAATCTAGCTGGAATAATAGCTAAGATTTTTTTATTATTCATTTATTTTTTTATTTAATACAGAGATAACCTTTGAAACTCAACCATTGAAAAACTGGGATGAAGTCTCTGAATCCTGCCCGTTTAATTAAACTTGAGTTTCCATAATCAGAAAACGGTTCTAGAACTCCTTTTAAACTTTTTGATTTATAAATTATTTCTGATGGCGAAAAGTTATTTTTTAATTTGAAGTCATTATAAGTTAATGAAAAAATATCTTGAAATCTTGCATCAGAAGCCCTTATTTTTTCAAACATAAGAAAACCACCTCCCCAATTAAGTGAATTATAAATTTTATTGATCAAAGTTTGTCTATATCTTGGGGGCATAAACTGGATAGTGTAATAACTTAAAATAAGATCAGATTTTTTTATTTTCATTTTTAAAAAGTCATTGTGGATATATTTTATTTTATTAGTTGTTTTAGTTTTTTTATTTTCTTTTTTGGCCTGAGATATCATTTCTTTTATAATATCAATCCCATAAAAATTGATTTTTTTGTCAATTCTTTTCGATATTTTATTAATGAGTGTTCCAGTTGAACAACCAAAATCATAACAATTGGAATTTTCTTTAAGAAAAAAATCACTTAACTGCACACAAATATTATGACCTTCATCATAAAATGGCACAGAATTTCTTATATGTTTAGAGAAAGTCTTTGGAACTTTTTTGCCAAAAGACCAATTTGCGTTAGTTGCTTTTATTTTATTTCCTAAATCCATAGTTCATTTTAAATTTTTTAAGATTTTATTTTTCGCATACTCTTTATTAAAAATCAAAAAAAATATATAAGTAACAAATAATTTATATTTAAATTTTTTAGATAACTTGTGATTAATATTTAGTTTAGTTTTTTGTCTAAATTCCTTTGAAATTTTTTTAAGATTTGTATTTTCAAAAGCTTGAAATGCAAAATTTCTAGTGCCATGTTTTTCATCAAAACTTGGTAATTTTAAAATGAACTTATTTTTTTTTGACAAACTTAATAATGACTCTTTTAAGAAATTTTTTGTTATTCCATTTTTTCCAAAAAAGTCCTTTTCAACCAAATATTTTTCTACAAAATTTATAATTTCAAAATCTAAAAAAGGAGATCTGAGTTCTATAGAATTTTGCATGGAACATAAGTCAGAATGAGTGTTTGGTATAGAAGGTAAAAAAAGATTAAAATCTATCCATCTTACAAATTTACATATTTCAAAGTGGGAACTTTTGAAATTTTTATTATACTTTATATATCTCTTAATTAATGGAATCATTTTTTGATTCTTATATTCATTTAGAATATTAGAATTTATATTCTGCCACCCAGAGTTACTAAAATCATTTATTAATTTTAGAGGACTTTTATTTTTTAAAAATTTATAATCTGTTTTATATATTTCTGAGTAATTATTGTAACCAAAAAAAATCTCATCTGCTCCATCACCACCAATACAAATCTTTATTTTATTTTTTTTCATTTCTTTATAAAGTGGTAACATAGATGGAGCTGTACCCCACCTTGATGGTGAACCAGAAAATTTGATAAAATCTATTGTATCTTTCAAATAATCCTTTTTAGATATATCAATTTTCTTTTTTTTTGATAATTTTAAACTTTTGAACGACTCTTCTGCGATTTTATCAATACCCTTGGCTACCTTAGTAAAATAATAATTATTGTTATTATTTTTAAGAGAATTTAGGGTTAATAAACTAGAATCAATTCCTCCAGAATATGAAAAAGCAACATCTTTATGATCATCACAATACTCTTTAATTTTTTTCTTAAGAAGAGAATTAAAATATTTAATTTTTTCTTTTGAATTTAAATGATTTTTATAATTATTTTTAGTCTTTAATAAGAAGGGAAATTTATAAATATTTTTTTTTACAATTTTTTTATCGTTAATAT
>MDTG01003982.1_pt1 | contig 16105 bp, 19 predicted proteins | sample 811421 | NCBI WGS metagenome assembly MDTG01 (sample SAMN05326645, study PRJNA326480) | marine metagenome | isolation source: seawater | place: Pacific Ocean: South East | collected 2011 | reverse complement strand
TTATTGGTGTAATATATCAAAAACTATATAAATTTTATTTTTTTGTGCTATACGAAATTAAGATTGGGGCGTAGCCAAGCGGTAAGGCAGCGGTTTTTGGTACCGCCATCCTAGGTTCGAATCCTAGCGCCCCAGCCAATTATGTTTGAAAAAATAAAATCAACTATTTTTAAAAATCGAAATAAAAATATTTTTAAAATAAGTATAAAACATCTAGATGATTTGAAATACTTCAATGAAGCTGGAAAAATTTTCTTATCTTTAAAAAAATATAATGATAACTATGAAATGATGTTTGTAGGTGGAGCTGTAAGAAAAATATTAAAACAGGAACCAATAAATGATGCAGATATAGCAACTAATATTGAACCAAAAGATTTGATAAAAATTTTAAAAGAAAGAAATATTAGATATTTAGAAACAGGAATAAATCATGGAACTATAACAGTTTTTATTAAAAATTTAAAATTTGAAATAACTACATTAAGAAAAGATTTGAAAACAGACGGTAGACATGCAGATGTTAAATTTATTTCAAATTGGGAACTGGATGCTGCTAGAAGAGATTTTACAATTAATGCCATCTACACAAATTTATATGGAGAAATTTACGATCCACTGAATGGAAGAGATGATTTGCATAAAGGTATAGTTCGTTTTATAGGAGATCCAAATAAAAGAATTAAAGAAGATTATCTTAGAATACTTAGATATATAAGATTTTTTACACAATATTCAAAACATGATCATGAAAAGGATACTATTAAAGCAATTAAACTAAATTTTAGTAATTTAGTAAAAATCTCTAAGGAGAGAAAGATTCAAGAATTGTTTAAGATGTTCGATCTGAGCAATTTAAATGAAATTTTTAAAAATAAATTTTCAAGTTTTATAATTACTTCACTATTTCCAGAGTTAAAAAAATTTCATCGCCTAAATTTTTTAGAAAAAATTTATAAAGAAACATCTTTAAAATTAAATAGATACTTAATTTTATCTATTATGCTTGTAGATGAAACAGAGGATAGTGAATATTTTATTTATAAGTATAACTTATCGACTGAAGCAAAAAACTTAATTTTATTTTTAAAAAAAAATCATAACAAATACTCTTTGAAATATATTTTAGATAAAAAGAATATATCAAGGCTTATTTATTTGTATTCAAAAAAATTTATGATTGACTTGATCCTTTTCCAAATATTTAATGATCCTAACTCAAACCGTTATAGTCATCAAAAAATAAAAAAAATAGAAAATTATATTAAAGAAATTAAGGCAATCGAAATACCCACTTTTCCAATTAACGCAAATTATTTGAAATATCAATTTAATTTTTTAGAGGGCAAGCAACTTGGTCAGGCTATAAAAAAATTAGAAAATATTTGGCTTGATAACAACTTTGAGATCGATAAAAACGAAATAAAATCTATTCTAAAGATTTAAACATATTTTACGCCTTTAATTTTATAGCTTTTTTGGCCAGACGGAGTTTGTATCTCAACTATTTCATTAATATTTTTACCGATTAAGCCTTTCCCCATCGGTGACTTAAAATAAATTAAATTTTCTTTAATGTTTGCTTCATCTTTACCTACAATTTTTAAAGTTTTTTCATCATTTGTTTCAATATTTAATAAATTTACTGTTGAGCCAAAAATTATTTTTCCAGAATTTTGATGTTGAGTTATATCAATTACATTTGCTCTAGCAATTATATCATTTATTTCTTGAATTCTCCCTTCGGACAAAGATTGTTGTTCTTTAGCAGCGTGATATTCTGCATTTTCTTTTAAATCACCATGCGATCTTGCTTCAGCAATTGCAGCAATTATTTCTCTGCGCTTAACGTTTTTTAAATAATCTAATTCTTTTTTAAGTTTTTCTAGTCCATTTATTGTTATAGGTTCTTTTTCCATAGTTTATTTCCATTTTGCTTTTGGAGGCATAGAAATTAAAATTGCTTCTGGGTTACCACCACTGTTTAAACCAAATTTGGTTCCACGATCATACATTAAATTAAATTCAACATATCTTCCACGTTTTAACAATTGTACTTCCTTATCTTTTTTTGTCCACTTATTGTACATTTTTTTTTTAATAATTTTACTCATTATAAATACAAAGGTATGTCCAACATTTTTAACAAATGAAAAATCTCTTTTCCAGTCGTTCATTTTATAATCAAAAAAAATACCACCAATTCCTCTGGGTTCTTTTCTGTGCTCTAAGTAAAAATAATTATCACATTTTTTTTTATATTTTTTATAATAATTTTTATTATGAGCATCACACATTTTTTTTAGTTCTGAATGAAAAAAATTTTTCTCATTATTATCAATTAGAGAAGGCGTTAAGTCCATACCTCCACCAAACCAACTTTTTTGTGTACAGATAAATCTTGTATTAAAATGCATTGCTGGAATTTTTGGGTTTTTAGGATGAAATATTGCAGAAACACCAGATGCCCAAAAATTTTTATTATTTTTTGTTCCAGGAACATTTCCAGAAAAACTTTTGGGAAACTTGCCTTCTACCTTTGAAAAAGCAACACCACCTTTCTCTATTAATTTTCCTTTAATAGTTCTAAACTCACCAAATTTCCATTTATTACTTTTAAATTTCGAATTTGAACCAAATTCCTTTTCAAGCTTTTCAATTTCTATGCATATAATATCTTGTAAAATTGAAAACCAATATGTTGCTAATTTTTTTTTAATTTCAATTTCCATTTTTTAAAAATTTGAAGTTTGCTTTAGTGCTTCAGAAAGAGATATTGCTACTGCAGTTACAATGTTTAAAGATCTTGTATTTTTTGAAATAGGTATCAATAACTTTTGGTCGACTTTTTGATGAATTTTCTCAGGAACACCAGAACTTTCTCTTCCAAATAGTATCACATCGTCATTATTAAATTTAAATTTGTGATACTTATATTTTCCTTTGGTAGTCATTAATATTATTCTTCTATTTTTTTTAACTTTTTTAAATTCTTCAAAATTTTGGTATGATTTTATTTTACAATAGCTTGTATAGTCCATACTAATTCTTTTAAATCTTTTATCATTAATATTAAACCCTGTTGGCTCGATAATATCTAGATCTGTGTTTAAACACGCACACAAACGTATTATTGCTGCTGTGTTTTGAGGTATATCTGGCTGATAAAGTGCAATTTTAATATTATTTTTCGCCATTTTTGGATAACTGTGTCATTCTATCAATAGATAAAAATTTAATTGTCTTTAAATTAAAAGCCATTAAATACTTTTGTGTAATAAGTTTTATAAAATTTATAAAAAATGAGTACATCATATCTAATTTTAACTACAATAATAATTTTATTAATAGTATTTCTTTATCTTTCTTGGACTTTTGTTTCCAATGAAATTGAAAGAAAAAAAAATGATAAAAGAAGAGACTTTTTATACACAATTTCTTATGCCCTAGGAGCGGTAGGCATAGGTGCCGCAGTGTGGCCATTAGTTGATCAAATGAACCCTGATGCATCAGTTAAAGCACTTGCGACTACTGAAGTTGATATAAGTAATGTTGATCCGGGAAAAAGCATAACTGTTCTGTGGAGAGGAAAACCTGTTTTTATAAAAAGACGAACCAAGAAGGAAATTGAGGAAGCTAGAAATATTAATTTGAAAGATTTAAAAGATCCTCAAGATGATAAAGATAGAGTTCAAAAAGATGAATGGTTAGTTATGTTAGGAGTCTGCACTCATCTTGGATGTGTTCCACTAGGAGATAAAGGAGATTATAAAGGATGGTTTTGCCCATGTCATGGATCACACTATGATACTTCTGGAAGAATTAGAAAAGGTCCGGCACCAACCAATCTTCCAATACCAAAATACGAATTTATAAATGACAAAACAATAAAGATAGGATGAGATAAAATAATATGAGTGGTAGTAAATATATTCCGAAATCGAAAATTGGTAAATGGTTTGATAGCAGACTTCCACTTTTATCTTTAGCTCATCACTTAAGGGAATATCCTACCCCAAAAAATTTAAATTATTGGTGGACGTTTGGGGGTATTCTTACATTTTGTTTAATTACGCAAATAATTACTGGCCTTGTTTTGGCAATGCATTATGTAGCTCATGCAGATCTTGCTTTTGAAAGTATTGAACATATTATGAGAGATGTAAATTACGGCTGGTTATTAAGATATGTCCATGCAAATGGTGCATCAATGTTTTTTTTAGCAGTCTATATACATATCTTTAGAGCTTTATTTTATGGATCTTATAAAGCTCCAAGAGAAATGATCTGGATCATTGGTATGATTATTTATATCTTAATGATGGCAACTGCTTTTATGGGATATGTTTTACCTTGGGGGCAAATGAGTTTCTGGGGAGCTACTGTTATAACTAATTTGTTTAGCGCCATACCTATTATTGGAGAAGGTATTGTAACATGGTTATGGGGAGGGTATGCAGTAGACAATCCAACTTTAACGAGATTTTTTAGCTTACATTACTTGTTTCCCTTTTTAATTTTTGGTTTAGTTATATTGCATATTTGGGCACTTCATGTTCCAGGAAATAACAATCCAATTGGTATCGATATAAAAAAACCTTCAAAGGACACAGTACCTTTTAGCCCATACATAGTTGTAAAAGATTTATATGCGTTATTAATTTTTCTATTAATTTTTGCTGGAATAGTTTTTTTTGTTCCAAATATTTTGGGTCATACAGACAACTATATTAAAGCAAACCCAATGGTTACGCCATCACACATAGTTCCTGAATGGTACTTGCTTCCATTTTATGCAATATTAAGAGCTGTTCCAAGCAAACTTGGAGGAGTGATTGCAATGTTTGGTTCTTTATTTATATTAATAATCTTACCTTGGTTGGATACTTCAAAAATAAGATCGGCTGTATTTAGACCTTTGTATAAAATATTTTTTTGGATACTTGTATTAGATGTTTTAGCCTTAGGATATTTAGGGGCAAAACCACCAGAGGGATGGTATTTATTTTTTGGAAGGTTAAGTACAGTTTACTATTTTGTCCATTTTCTAATAATTTTACCTGTATTAGGTTATAAAGAAAAAACTACTCCATTACCAATAAGTATATCAGAGCCTGTTTTAAACGAAGATGAAATGAAAGCCAAAACTTAATGAGAAGTAAATTTGATAAAATATTAATATTTATAATTTTATTATTATTTCCCTTAAATATAAAATTATTAGCTGCAGAACCTAGTGAAAAGCTTTTAGAAACAAATTGGAGCTTTAAAGGAATATTTGGAAAATTTGATAGAGGAGAGTTAAGAAGAGGTTATAAGGTTTATACAGAAGTATGTGCGGGGTGTCATTCTTTATCACAATTAAGTTATAGAAATTTATATGAAAAAGGTGGACCTGAATTTTCAAAAGAAACTACAAAAAAAATAGCTGCTAGTTTCGAGGTAGAAGATGGTCCTAACGAGGATGGTGAAATGTTTTTTCGTCCAGGAAGACTTTCAGATAAATTTGTAAATCCTTATTCAAATATTCAAGCAGCGAAAGCCGCAAATGGAGGAGCATACCCTCCTGATATGTCAGTTTTAGCTAAAGCAAGAAAAGGTGGGGCAGCATATATATATTCTTTATTACAAGGCTATGAAGATCCTCCAGAAAATTATGAATTAGATGATGGTGTTTATTACAACAAATTTATGTATGGTAAACAAATAAAAATGCCAAACGTTTTATCTGATGATCTTATAGAATATGCTGATGGAACAAAAGCAACAGTTGAGCAAATGTCAAAAGATGTCTCATCTTTTTTAACATGGGCTGCCGAACCTAGTTTAGAAGCTAGGCACAAAATGGGATTTAAAGTAATTTTGTACTTGGCAATTTTAGCTTTTCTAGTTTATTTAAGTATGAATAGACTTTGGTCACGTATTGAAACGAAACAATAAAACGTCCCCATCTTTGACGATATAGTCTTTACCTTCAAGTCTTAATTTTCCAGCATTTTTTGCCGCTTGAAAACCTTTGTAATTTATAAAGTCATTATAAGAAACTGTTTCAGCTTTAATAAAACCTTTTTCAAAATCTGAATGAATAATTCCTGCAGCTTTTTGAGCTGTACAATTTTTTGGAATAGTCCATGCCCTGGATTCCTCAGGTCCTGAAGTAAAATAAGTTTCCAATTTTAATATTGTGTAGCCTTTTTGTATCAATGAATTTAATCCTGTATTTTCTAAACCAATTTCACTCATATAAATTTCTTTTTCTTCTTTTGATAGAGAATTAATTTGGTTTTCTATTTCTGCAGATATAATAATTATATTTTCTTCTCCATATTTTTTTTTACATAAATCTATAAACTTGTTTCCATTTTTTAAACTTTTCTCATCCACATTACAAACATAGATCTTTGGTTTGATTGATAAAAGTCCAATTTGTTTAAGTTTTTTTGAATCAAAATTTTTCTTTAGAACCGAAATATCTTTATTATTATTGATACAATCTAGTGCAATTTTTAATATTTCATGCTCTTCATCATCAAGGTTTTTTTTTTTATTTTTTTCTAATCTTCCCTGTATTGACTCTAAATCTGATAGAAGCATTTCAGTTTCAACTATTTCAATATCTCTAATTGGATCAACAGAATTATTTATATTTTGTATCTTTTCTGATTCAAAACATCTTGTTAAATGAATTATGGCATCTACTTCTCTTATATGAGCTAAAAATTTATTTCCTAAACCCTCTCCCTTTGAAGCACCTTTTACCAAACCTGCAATATCTACAAAACTTATGCTGGTATAAATTATTTTTTTTGATTTTGAAATTTCATTAATTTTATCCAATCTATAATCAGGCACTATTACATTTCCAATATTTGGATCTATAGTACAAAAAGGAAAATTAGCAGCTTGTGCTTTATTGGAGTTTGTTAATGCATTAAACAAAGTTGACTTGCCAACATTAGGCAAACCAACAATGCCACATTTAAAGCTCATAAATTAATTTTGGTTTATTTTGCTCGAGAATAATTCAAGTTTTTTATCCAGCAATATTGAAACTGAAGATAATATATTTTTTATAATTTTAACTAATTTTTCTTTTTCCTCATCACTAAAATTTTTTAAAACATGTTCATTAACATCATTTTTTGAATTTGGTCTGCCAATTCCAATTCTAACTCTAGAGTAATCCTTGCCTATGAATTTATCAATCGACTCTATACCATTATGTCCAGCACTGGCACCAGCAAACTTTGCTTTTACTTTTCCAAAATCAATATCTAAATCGTCATGAAAAACAATTATATTATTTGAATCGATTTTAAAGTATTCTATTAACTCTCTTACACATTGACCTGAATTATTCATAAATGTTAGAGGTTTAATTGCATAAACTTTTTTTTCACCAATTTTACCAGTAGTTAAAAGACCTTTAAATTTTGGTTTTTGTTTTGAGAGGCCAAACTCTTTATTAATGGCATCAATAATTTTAAATCCTATATTATGCCTATTGTTTTCATTGTCGGGACTTGGGTTTCCCAAACCTACGAGTAATAACATTTTAATTAATAATTTTTCAAATTTATTTTTTTGTTGGCTCTTTTTTTACTTCAGGAGTTTTTTTTGTATCAGAAGATTTTTTAGGATCAGATGGTTTTTGATCTTTTTCATCAGTTTTTTCAGCTCCTTCAGTAGCCGCAACTCCTTCTTCTGACGTAGCAGCATCTCCTTCGGCCGCTGTTTCTTCAGCAGGTTTTTCTGGCTCCACGACCACTGTTGGCGAAGCTACTGTCGCCACAACAAAATCACGTCCTTGAATGGTAGGAGTAACATTATTTGGTAATTTTATAGATGAAATTTTTATACTAGTACCAATTTCTGTATTGTCCAAATCTACTATTAATTCAGATGGAATATTTTCAGTTGGACATCTTAATTCTACTTTTCTTCTTACAATATTTAAAACACCTCCTTTTTTTAGTCCTGGTGATTTATCTGAATTAATAAATTTTACTGGAATTTCTAAAATTATTTTAGCTCCATCTACTATTCTCAAAAAGTCAATATGCAAAGGTTCATCTGAAATTGGATCGTAAGTAATATCTCTTGGTAAAACTTTTTCTTTTTTCCCATTAATTTCTAATTCTAAAATATTTGAAAGGAAGTTTTCTGAATTTATAATACCAATAATTATTTTTTTATTTATATAAATTTTTTTATTTTCTGATTTTCCACCATAAAGAATAGCTGGAATAGATCCTTTTAATCTAAGATCATTTACTTGGCCCTTAGTTTTTGTTTCTCTTATATTTGCAATTAAAGAAGACATTTTTTATATTTTTAAAAAATGTTTTCTATCTTAAAGAACTAAATAACTCAAGAAAATTATTTAAACAAATCAGAAACAGAAGTAGAGTTTGAAATACGTTTGATGGCCTCACCCATCAAATTAGATATTGATAATACAACAATTTTTCGTGCTTTTGTCATTTTTTTTGAATTATCTATACTGTCAGTTACAACTAGTTTCTTTATTTTAGATTTATTTATTTGATTTATTGCATCACCACTTAAAACTGCGTGCGTAACATATACATAAATATCTTTTGCGCCTTTGGATTTTAAAGCTTTCGCAGCATTCACAATTGTTCCTCCTGAGTCGATAATATCATCTACAATTATACATGATTTACCGTTTACATTACCTACTATATTCATAACCTCAGACTTTCCTGGTGCTGGTCGTCTTTTATCTACAATGGCAATTCCTGCATTTATTTTTCTTCCCAAAGCTCTAGCTCTTTCAGCTCCACCTATATCAGGAGCTACACAGATAAGATTATTTTTTGATTTAATATTTTTTTTTATATGTCTTGCGAAAATCGGAGTAGTAAAAAGATTATCTACTGGCAAATCAAAAAATCCTTGAATTTGACCCGCATGAAGATCAACAGTTAAAATTCTGTGCGCGCCAGCATTTGTAATTAAATTTGATACTAACTTTGCAGTTATAGCAGTTCTAGGAACAACTTTTCTATCTTGTCTTGCATAACCAAAATATGGAATCACAGCAGTTATACTTTTCGCCGATGAACGTCTGAGAGCATCTATACAAATTAATAATTCCATTAGATTATCGTTTGCAGGATTAGATGTTGATTGAATAACAAAAATACTATTGCCTCTAATATTTTCATTTACTTCTACATAAATCTCCCCATCAGCAAATCTTTTAATATTTGAGTTAACTAACTTTGTTTTTAATATTTTAGCAATTTTTAAACTAAGAGTTTTGTTACTAGTGCCTGATAGGAGCTTCATTTTAAAATTTAATTATATAATTGTTAATTAATCATAATAATAGAAATATTTCTACCATAATCGAGCTCTTTCTTAAACAAAGATCTTCTGTAACTATAAAAATTTTTTTCCTCACCAAATGTATCTCGGTTAATATGTTCAATATTTTTAACATTATTTTTTCTAAACTGAAAACTAACAAACTTTCTTAAATTAAATAAAAATTTGTTATTTTTAGTCTTTTTAAAATAAATTTTATTATTTTTATTTTTATTGATAAATTTTTTATAAAGATCAATATTTACCATATAGCTTTTTTCTGAAATACATGGACCTATAGATACAATTAAATCTTTCTTTTTTGATTTAAAATGCGATAATTTTTTAAGAGTTTTTTTTATTATATCCTTAAAAGCACTTTTCCAACCCGCATGAATTGCTCCAATTATTTTTTTTTTTCTATCATAAATTAATATTGGAATACAATCTGCGGTAAGAACACCTAAAGCAATTTTTTTTTTATTTGTTAAAATTCCATCACAAATTAATTTTTTATTAATTTTAAAATTTTTGTTAATATATATTACTTTATTTCCATGAACTTGTTTCATAGTAATAATATTTTTATAATTACAACCAATTTTATTTGAAATTATTTTTAAATTCTTTCTAACATTGGATTTAGCATCTTTTGATCCATATCCACAATTTAAACTTTTATAAATTCCTTTTGAAACCCCGCCTTTTTTTGAAAAAAAACAATGTTTTAAATTAGTATATTTTAAAAATTTTTTTGAAAAAAACATTTAGCTAAAACCTAAATTAAATTTTTTACCTTTTTTTTTAAAACACATAACTTTAAAAAGTTCTCCCATTTCATTTGGATGTATTAATCTTTTTAGTCTAAAATAAATATCAGCCTTTTTTTTAAAACTATAGTTTTTTGTTATAAGGTTTGCTCTTTCTAAAATACCCATTTTTTTTAGAAATTCGCCTTGTGAGGTAATTCCTTCAAATTGAAGGTTATATTTTTTAAATAATACAGAAAGTAAATCAAAATTTATAAGATGAGTAATATCTTTATAACCAGGATCTGACAATATTGTTGAAAAAGTGTGATTTTTTATAGCTTGTAACGAATTAAACATTTTTCCATTTTTAAATCCGTAGTCAAAACAAATTAAACCGCCACCGCTTTTGTTTAATAATTTTGATATTTTTTTTATATATTTAACTGTATCTGGAGAAAATTCTATAAATTTTTGATTTTTACTTAAATCAAATTTACAAATTTTAGTAAAATTTGGCAATGAAGTTTTTTTTGAACAAAAATTTAAAGTATTATTTTTTTCTAACTTTACGTATCTTTCGTACCAAATTTTATTTTTATAAAAATATTGTTTTATAGGCAAGGAGTCAAAAAATTCATTTGCAATAATTATTATAGGTCCTTTTTTAACTTTATCTAAATTACTTATCCAGTGTATATTTTTGGAGATTAATTTTTTTTTTTGTAGTCCAATTAAATATTTACTTTTTTCAAATAAATAAATTTTATACTTATCCTTAAAGCTATTAAAATTATTAAAAGATTTAAGCAAACTAAAAGCCAAAGATCCATTTCCAGGACCTAGCTCAACAATATTTATAAATTTTGGTTTACCAAGATTTTCCCAAAATGCTATGCACCAAATTGCAATCATTTCTGAGAATAAAACAGAAATATTAGGTGAAGTTATAAAATCGCCTTTTAATCCAAAAGGATTTTTTCTTGTATAGAAACCATAATCTTCATCATAAAGAGCTTTTTTTATAAATTTATCTAGTGGCAAATTTTTATTTTGTTTAAAAACTTTAGAGTAAAAATTCATAATTTTCTTACAGTTATTGCTATTCCAAAAATAAGCATAATAAAGCTTAGAATTTGACCAACTGTAAATCCAAATAATAAAAATCCTATTTGAATATCAGGTTCTCTAAAATATTCTGATGCAATTCTAAAAATTGAATATAATACTAAAAATAAACCAGATATAGCGCCATTAGAAAGTATAATTTTTTTTCTTAGTGCAAAAAAATTTAATAATAAAAATAATAATAAACCTTCAAGTAACGCCTCATAAATTTGAGAAGGATGTCTTGTAATATCATCAATTTTTGGAAAAATTACACCCCAAGGCATGGATGTTTCTCTTCCATATAATTCTCCATTTACGAAATTTGCAATTCTTCCTAAAAATAAACCAATTGGAGCTACAACAGAAATTATATCCAAATAATAAAATGAATTTACTTTTCTATTTTTGGAAAATATTACTACTGAACAAATGACACCCACAAGTCCTCCATGAAAAGACATTCCACCTTCCCATATGAAAAAAATTTTTACAATATTATTTATATAATATTCAAAATTATAAATAAAAACATAACCTAGCCGTCCCCCAAGTATAATTCCCATAATGATATATGGAATTAAGTCGTCAAAATCTTTATAGCTTATAGTGTGGTATTTATTACTTGATATATTTAATTTTTTTATAATTTTTCTAGCATATAGCCAGCTTAGTAGAATTCCAAAAATATAAGATAATGAATACCAATGAATTTTGAATATAAAGAAATCAAACGCTACTGGGTCAAAGTTATGTATTAACATAAAAATATTTTTAATATAATTTATGTGATATTATATATAAATAAATAACATATGACTAATTCAAAAAAAATAATTGATAAAATAGCAAAATTATTGGAACAAGGCATGATTACATCAAAAGATTTGGGAGATGAATTAAAAAATGTACTAAATTTTAAAAAGGACGAAATAGCACAAAAATTAAATTTTGTTTCAAAAGATGAATTTGAAATTCAGAAATTAAGATTAAATAAAATAGAAAAAAAATTAAACGAAATTATAAAAAATAATAGATCTAAAAAGGTAAAGAAATCTTAACCCTAAGTCCTTTTTGAGGGCTTTCTTCTAAAATAATATTTCCACCATGCGATTGAACTATATCCGAAGTGATTGACAATCCAAGACCAACACTTGACTTTTTAACATTTCTGCTTTGATCAATTTTATAAAAAGGTTTGAAAACATTAATTCTTTCCTTTTCTGGGATACCAGGCCCATCATCGTCAACAAAAATCAAAACATTTCCCACTGTCTTTTTAGTTTGAACGATAACATTATTGCCATACTTTAAAGCATTATCTATGAGATTATAAAAACATCTTTTTAACAAATTTTTACGACCCTCAAAAAAAATTTTTTTTTCTAAGTTAAATTTTATATTTTTATTATCGTACTTTCCAAGTATTTCAGTGATCAGTTCATTAAATTCAAATGTTTCTGTATTTTCTCTAGATTCAGAATATGAAAACTGCAAATAGTCTTTTAACATTTTTTCCATTTCATCAATGTCTTCAGACATTTTACTAGAAATCTCTTTATTATCTAAAAAAGCTAGCTGTAACTTTAATCTAGTAAGTGGAGTTCTTAAATCATGACTAATTCCAGATAGCATTTCAGACCTTTGTTTTAGATGTTTAGTAATTCTCCTTCTCATCTTATCGAATTCATAAGCAGCTTGACGAATCTCAAGAGCACCAGAAGGTCTAAACTCTTCGACAAATTCACCTTTGCCAAATTTTTGTGCCGCTCTAGCAAGATTTATTATTGGTCTTGTTTGATTTTTTAAAAAGATTATTGCTATAAATATCAATAATATAGCAGGCAAAGTTATCCATAATGCAAAAATTCTAATTGAAGAAGTTTGAATCCTTTCTTTAGGAAAAAAAATTTGTAAAACACCATCTTTAAATTTAACTCTTAAGTCTACAACATCCTTATGAGCAATTGTATTAAACCAATATTCATTAAATCTTGATTTTAATTCTCTTCTCAAAGTTCTATCCATTGGACTAAACCATCTTTCAACCTTTATATCTGGTAGTATTTTATTTTCTAAAAATCTTATAGAAAAATTAAAATTTTGATTATATAAATCTGTTATCATTTTTTTATTTTCTGCGTTCTCTTTATTGTAAATATCTATAATAGTAACTATTTCCCCAACCAAAGATCTAGTCATTCCTTTATTTGTTTTTATCCAAAGGCTATCAAAAAAAACAATAGTAATAATTATTTGAAGCAAAATAATTGGAGCAGCAACTATTATGAGAGATCTATAAAATAATTTTTTGGGTAAAATTCTTTTTATAAATTTATTCAATCCATAAAACATATCCTGAACCTCTTATTGTTTGTAAATATTGTGGATTTTTTGAATCAACCTCAATTTTTTTTCTTAATCTAGTTATTATAACGTCGATAGATCTTTCTTTTTTAATTTTTATAGTTTTTCCTATACTTTCCCTTGAAAAAATTTTACCAGGATAATTTATCATTTTTTCCAATATCAATTTTTCTGTATTGTTTATTTTAAAATATTTTTTTTCTTTAATAATTACCAACTTATTTAAATCAATAGTTGAGAAACCAATTTTAAATCTTTCCTTTTTTACTTTTTCTAAAGTTTTATTTAAAATATTTTTTATTCTTAAAATTAGCTCTTTTGGTTCAAATGGTTTTCCTAGATAATCATCAGCGCCTTTTTCTAAACCAACTATTCTTTCACTTGACTCTCCTTTAGCTGTTAAAAGAATAATGGGTGTGTTGATTTCATTTTTTAATTCTAATGTTAATTCTAGCCCGCTTTTTTTAGGCATCATTATATCAAGCACTATTAAATCGAATTTTATAATATCTATTTTTTTTTTTGCATCAAATGCATCCTTTGCAGTTGTAACAAGATATTTATTATCTGATAAATATTGTTTTACAAGATCTCTTATTCGATCATCATCATCTACTACTAGTATATGTGCTAAAAAATTATCCATTAATTATTTTTTTAATTACATTATTAAATTCTACTACAGAGTCAGGATTTGAATCTTTCAATGCATTATAGATTCTTTTTTTTTGCTCATTAAAAATTTCATCAGATAATTTTTTACCAGATTGATTTAAATATAGATGTCTAAGTCTTGAGTCTTTTAAACCTTGTTTATAAATTATTATATTACTTTTGTTTAAATCTTTTAGAACCCTATTTAAGCTTTGTTTGGTAATTTTTAACTTCGATAATAACTCTGAAATTGTTATTCCTTCATATCTAGAAATCAAATTTAATACTTTAAGGTGTGCAACGCCATAGGAATATTTGTTAAGTATTTTCTTAGGATCAGCAAAGGTTTCTCTATAAGCGTAGAATAGCTTTTCAATAAAATCTTTAATTTGTTCGTCCTTAAGATATAAAAGTTCCTTCATTTTTATTTGGTAAGTTATATTGACATAATATATTAAGATATATAGTTTTTCGAAGAAAATTAATCTCTTATAACTAATTTTAATGGAACAAGTACCTTTTGATAAAAGAAATGGAAAAATTTGGTTTAATAATGAACTAGTTGATTGGTCAAGTGCAAAAATACACATCTTAAGTCATGGTTTTCACTATGCGAGCTGTGTTTTTGAAGGCCTTAGGGTTTATGATAATCATATTTTTAAATTGGAAGAACATACTGAGCGTTTTTTTTACTCAGCAAATAGAATGGGTTTTCAAATACCATATTCAGAAGAAGAAATTAATAAAGCTTGTGACTTAGTTGTTTCTGTTCAAAAAATAAAAAACGGATATGTAAGACCAGTTGCTTGGAGAGGGAGTGAACAGATGGCAGTATCTGCGCAAAAAACTAAAATTCATGTTGCAGTGGCCACTTGGGAATGGGGAACATATTTTGATCCAAAATTATTATTAAAAGGTATTTCTTTATCAATATCTGATTTAAGAAGACCAAATCCAAATTCTGTGCCATGGGACACAAAGGCTTCAGGCTTATATATGATTTGCACGTTATCAAAACATAAAGCTGAAAAAGATGGTTTTACAGACGCATTGATGCTTGATCATGAAGACAATATTGCTGAAGCGACAGGTGCAAATATTTTTTTTAAAAATAAAGATGGCGAGTTGCATACTCCAATACCAGATTCTTTTTTAAATGGAATAACTAGAAGATGTGTAATAGATATTGCTAAATCAAAAGGAATTAAAGTTATTGAAAGAAAAATAAAAACTGACGAAATTAGAAATTTTGTTGGATGTTTTCTTACAGGAACCGCAGCCGAAATAACGCCAGTCTCAAAGATCAATGATCATACTTTTGAGGTTTGTGAAACAATTAAAAATTTATCAAAAAGCTACCAAAGTTTAGTTAGACAAAAAAATACTGCTTAGTTTTTTTCATCCTCATTAATAGCATGATCAATTCCTTTTCTTAGATAATCGTACGCGGTATAAAGCGTCAGGAAAGCAGAAAGCCATAGTAAAATAATTCCTATAGTTTGTGCATTATAATCTTGGAAATTTACTAATCTATTTCCAGTTTCGCCAGTTAGTAAAATCGAAATAGAAAACATTTGTATGAATGTTTTTAGTTTTGAGAGACTAGAAACTGGTAAACTCACTTGTCCAATTGCTAAAAATTCTCTTAGGCCTGAAATTAATATTTCTCTTGTAAGTATAATTATTGCAGCAATTACCTCATAGTTTTTAATAGTATCATTCATTACCAATAATACTAAAGCTGCAGAGACAAGAATTTTGTCAGCAATCGGATCTAATAATTCACCTAACTTAGATTCTTCTTTAAAAAATCTTGCTAGCAACCCATCTAAAAAATCAGTAAAAGATGCAGCAATAAATAAAAAAAATGGAATTAAATCACCAAAAAAACCAGG
>MDTG01429951.1_pt1 | contig 16106 bp, 8 predicted proteins | sample 811421 | NCBI WGS metagenome assembly MDTG01 (sample SAMN05326645, study PRJNA326480) | marine metagenome | isolation source: seawater | place: Pacific Ocean: South East | collected 2011 | reverse complement strand
TTTTTTGAAAACTCTTTACGTTTAAATTTATCAGCCAGAGTTCAACAAACAGAAAATGATTTTGCTAATCGAGGAGCTATCAGCTCTGCTGTACAGTTTGATCCAACAAAGCCTGTTTTTGATTCAAGTTCTCCTTATGCTGGTTACTATACTTGGATGTCAAATGGAAGAAAATTATCACTTTCACCAACGAATCCACTTGCGCTTTTGAATCTTACAGATGACACTTCAGAAGTTGAAAGAATAATTGCAAATGCAAAGATTGATTATGACATTCCCTTTGTGAATAATCTTACGGCTACATTAAGTATTGGAGTTGATGAGTCAGAAGGAATTGGAGTTTCTTACACCGATCCATTAATTCCTACTGATGAACTTGGCTTTAATGGAAGCGGAAGTAATTATTCTAATACAACTACAAATGAAATATTGGAGGCATATTTTAATTACCAAACTGATTTATCCCTTTTTGATGTTGAAATAACTTCAGGTTATTCATACCAAGCATTTGAATATGACAACACAAGTTCAAACTTTAAAGAAATTTTAAATTCCGATGGAACAGTTAACGAAGATAATTCTGTTACACGCTCATTTATTGACAAGAGTAAAAATGTTTTGATTTCTTATTTCGGTCGTGCAAATTTTGATTTTTCCGAAAGATTACTTTTGACTATGACCCTTCGAGCTGACGCTTCTTCAAAATTAAACCCTGATGATCGCTGGGGATACTTTCCATCTTTTGGATTAGCTTGGAATTTACATAACGAAAATTTTATGAGTTCAGATGTTGTTGACCAATTTAAACTTAGAATAGGATATGGTGAACTTGGAAATGTAAATGGATTAGGTGATTATAATTTTTTAACACGTTATGAAATTTCAAATGATCAAGCAACTTATTCATTTGGGAATTCTTTCTATAATACCTACCGTCCAGCTCCAATTAATAAAGAGCTAAAATGGGAAGTTGCAAAAACATTGAACGCAGGAATAGATTTTAGTGTATTTTCTGGCAGATTAAACGGAAGTATTAATGCATATATCAAAAATACTGAAGACTTAATCGCTACTGCTGTAACAGATCCTTTTACAAATTTCGGTTCTACAATTTCTGCCAACATTGGAGATATGGAAAACAAGGGAATTGAAATTGATTTGAGTACAACACCTATCGTCACTGATGACTTTAACATTGAAATTAATTATAATGTATCATTTAATGACAATACAATTACCAGGTTAGATAATGACCAAAGAGTTGGAGGAATTTCAGGTGGTGTTGGTAATACTATTCAAAGACACCAGGAGGGTAAAGCACCTTTCTCCTATCATGTATACAAACAAATTTATAATGCAGAAGGAAAACCAATTGAAGGTGCCTTTGCTGATTTAAATGATGATGGTATAATAAATGAAGATGATAAGTATTTCTATAAAGATCCTTTTGCTGATATTAATATGGGTGCTAGTTTAAGAATGACTTATAAAAATTTAGACTTAAGTGTTTCAGGAAGGTCTAGTATTGGTAACTACGTTTATAATAATAGTGCTTCAGGAGCAAATTATATGGCTGCAACCCAACTTAGCAGATTAGATAACCAAAATGCTAGTTTGCTTGAAACAGGATTTCTTAGTATTAATGATAAAAGCTTAATTAGTGACCATTTTATTGAAAATGCATCATTTTTAAGAATTGATAACATTACTTTAGGATATACAATTAATCTTGAAGATGGTGATTTTAGCTTACCAGTTAGGTTATATTTTTCTCTGGATAATCCACACTTAATCACAAATTACTCTGGAATTGATCCAGAAATTTTTGGAGGGATTGATAACAATTTTTATCCTCGCTCAAAAACAATTTCATTTGGAATGGATATAAATCTTTAAAATTAAATCAATGAAAAAAATAAATTTTTACTCAATAGGCATTGCAATTTTATTATTAACAGCATGTCATGATGATTTAAATCAGAATCCAATTGATCCTGATTTGTTTACAGAGGTTGACGTATATCAAAATTCTGAAGAGGCATTAGGGGCATTAGCTAAAGTATATGGTTCACTAGCTCTCACTGGTCAGCAAGGGCCCGCTGGTTCAGCTGATATTGACCCTAGTGTAATCGATGAAGGATTTTCACAATACAGTAGAGTCTTATTTAAACTTAATGAATTAACTACAGATAACGCTGTAGTGGGTTGGGGAGATCCAGGTTTGCCCGAGTTGCACCTAATGGCATGGGGTGCAGACAACCAATTTGTAAAGTGTATGTATTTCAGACTTTCTCAAGTTGTTTCATTTTCAAACTCTTTTATAGAAAATGCTAATCTTATGACGAATAAAGATTCTAATGTAGAACTTTATATTTCTGAAGCAAGATTTATAAGAGCTTATGCTTATCTACAACTTATGGATCTATTTGGAAATGTCCCACTAGTTACTGAAATTCAGTTTGAGTTACCTACTCAAGCCAGCAGAAGTGAAATATTTCAATTTGTTGAATCTGAACTTCTTGATTTAGAAACTAAATTGTCTGATTCAAGGGCAGTTGATTATGGAAGGGTGGACAAAGATGCTGCATCTGCACTTCTTACTAGATTATATTTGAATGCTGAGGTTTACACAGGCGAAGCACGTTATAACGATGTAATTGCCAAAGCTGAAAGTATTATGAGTTCAAGTTCATATAGCATCAATACTAACGATGGAAATAATAATGGAAGTGCTTATGACGAGTTGTTCCTTGCTGATAATAATTCTAATGGTGCCCAAAATGAATTCATTTTTGTACTACAGTTTGATGGTCTGCAATCCCAAACTTGGGGAGGAGCAACATTTATGGTCCATGCACCAGTTGGCGGTAATATGAATCCCGCAGACTTTGGTATCAATGGAGGTTGGGGAGGTCTTAGAACTACAAAAGGCTTAGTAGATAAGTTTAGCTACTCAATTACTTCATCTAACGCTAGTGGAGAACCAATCTCTTGGTCTGACGGCAGAGCACTTTTCTTTACAGATGGTCAAAATTACGAGATTGCTAAAATACCTCCTTTTAAAGAAGGATATGCGGTTGCGAAATTCAGAAATGTTGATGTTAATGGAAACCCCGGAAGCGATTCATCAGGAGACCACCCTGATACAGATCTTCCTGTGATTAGGTTAGCTGAGGTTTATCTCAATTATGCTGAGGCAGTTGCGCGAGTTGGTGGAAATACTCAAAATGCAACAGATAAAATAAATGAATTAAGAAATAGAGCTGGTGCACCTCAAATAAGTTCCTCTGATTTATCAGTAGACTTTGTTTTAGAAGAGCGTCAGCGAGAACTGTACTGGGAAGGACAAAGAAGAACTGATCTTGTACGTGCAAATCATTTTGTAACATCTAACTATCTGTGGCCATTTAAAGCAGGTGCCGCAACTGGGAAAGCATCAGACGATCATCGTCGTGTTTATCCCATTCCAGTAGATATTTTACTTGTAAATAATAATTTAACACAAAACCAGGGTTACTAATTTAAAAATCATGAAAACAATATTTAATCTAAAAGTATACTTTGTAGCAATAATAGCTACGCTAACATTGTCCTCTTGCGACAATGAAGACTATTTAATTTTTACTGCTCAGGAGCCAAGCGAAGGAGTAGAATTTGTAAATGAACTAAAAGATAGCTATAAAATTGCTGCACAAATCTCCAACAATATGTTAGAAAGATTTGTTTGGAATACTCCTGACTTTAGTGCGCCATCTACGGTAGTATATGTTGTTGATGGTTCCTTAAATTCATCATTTTCAACAATAGATTGGTCTTCAGGAGAAACATCAAACAATCATATTTCAATACCTGTTGGTGATATATTGTTAATTGCAGATAACGCTGGTGTAATGCCCGGTGATGTATTCGACGTTCATTTTAGAGTTACAGCTTATGCTGGATCGAGTGGAGGTTCCAACTCAGTCAGTACTGTATCGGTAGGAGTTTCTTTAAGTGTTGAATATCTAAATCTTGGAAGTTGTGATGACCCTACAATTAGTAATTGGGGACTTGTAGGAAGTGCAGTAAATGGTTGGGGTGGAATTAATAGAGGTTTTGCCGCAACTAATGACATAGAGCTTTTACAAGTTGCTGATGGAATTTACCAAAATTATGCAACACTACTTAATGGAGAAATGAAATTCAGACAAGATGGTGGATGGACCGTTAACTTAGGTGACAACGGAGCTGATGGAACACTTGAAGCAGATGGCGCGAACATTGCTGTTTCTGAAGGTACTTATTTAGTTACTCTTGATTTAAATTCAAATTCTTATAGTTTGGAAGCTGTAACCTCGGTAATTTGGGGTATTGTTGGCAGTGGAGTAACAATTCAAAAAGATGACGGAAGCGGTGATGTCGCTGAGTGGGGCGGTGGTTCTGCAGACACTAAATTTTTTCCAGATCCATGTAACGATGGCATATTCTTATTAAAGGGGGTTGGTCTTCGTGACGGAGAAATTAAGTTTAGACAAGATGACGGATGGGCTGTTAATTTAGGAGATAACGGAGCTGACGGAACACTAGATGTTGATGGAGCAAATATTGCTGTAACAGCTGGAGTTTATGACATTACATTTGATAGTAATAATAACACTTATACAATAGAATAGGTTTTTTTATTTTAGTTTTATTTTTGAAAAGACCACTTCCAATTTAAGTGGTCTTTTCTTTAGGTCATGACAAAAAATTATTCATTCATTTTTATTATTTTTTTGAACTTTTGTTATTCACAAGTTCAAACAGGAAATTTTTCAGTCAATCCTTCTTCATTTTATGAAGATGAATCGGTCACAATTACTGTTTCAGGAATTGATCCTTCAATTTGGGGTGTTTCAGATGTTTACTTATGGGCATGGTATTATAAAAATGGTGTTCAGCAAGGCGACTCTCCAAATAACGGAACATGGGATAATTCAAGTGAAGCTCAAAAATTAAATGCAAATGATGATGGAACATTCTCAATAAGTTTTGTTCCAAATGATTTCTTTGATGATACTGAAATTTCTAGGATGGGGATTCTTGTAAAAGCTAAAGATGGAACCGGAGATAAAAAAACACAGGACTATTTGCATTATGTTGGTAAAGTTCAGCTTACAATTTTAAACCCTTCTTTCAATCCAGTTACGGTAGAAAACGGAGGTTCAATCTCCATTTCAGCTGAAATGATGTCATCTGGAAGTACTCAAGCTGGCGATTTTGAAATTTATTACAATGAAAATTTAATTTCATCAGGGCAAGGTTATCCAAGGCTAAACCAAACTATTTCGAATATAAGTGAAAATGGAACTCTTAAAGTTAGAGGTAAGCCATTCGGACAATCTGATTTTGGTGAAAGTAGCATACAGGTATATGTTAACCCTGAAATTGAATTTTCTGCTATGAATGCTAATCTCCAAGATGGTGTTAATCACTCAAATACTGGGAACGAAGTGACCCTTGTTCTTAATGCTCCAGGTAAGGAATATGTATATGTTGCTGGCAGCTTTAATGATTACACACAAAATGAAAATTATCTAATGAAAAAAGATCCAAATAGTGGTAAGTTTTGGTTAAAAATAGAGGGTTTGAATAATCAAGATCTTTATACTTATCAATATTGGGTATATGACTCTAATCCTATTTCAGAATCTCCATATCTTGTTAAAACCGCAGACCCTTTTTCGACTTTGGTCTTATCTCCTTATGATGATGATTATATATCTGAAATAACTTATCCTAATCTTCCTCAATATCCTCATGGACAGGAACGTGAGGTCAGCGTAATGAGAGCTGAAAAGCCAACATATAATTGGCAGGTTACTAATTTTCAAAAACCTAAGAAAGAAGATTTAATTATTTACGAAGTTCTCGTCAGAGATTTTGATGAAAACCGAAACTTTCAAGACCTAATTAATCGTGTTGATTATTTTAATAATTTAAATATTAACGCTATTCAACTTATGCCAGTTATGGAATTTGAAGGCAATGAAAGTTGGGGATATAATACTGCTTTTCATTTAGCACTTGATAAATTTTATGGTACTCCGTCAAAATTTAAGGAGCTTGTAGATACTTTCCATCAAAATGGAATAGCCGTCATTTTAGATCTTGCAATTAACCATGCTTTTGGACGAGCGCCTGGCATTAGGATGTGGATGAATGATGAGGATGCAAATGGATGGGGTGATCCATCAACTGAAAATCCTTATTTCAATACTGAGCCAAAACATAGTTATAGTGTAGGCAGCGATTATAATCATCAATCCGAATTAACCCAATATTTCACAAAAAGAGTGATTAAGCACTGGATTGAAGAATATAAAATTGATGGGATAAGGTGGGATTTGACCAAAGGATTTACACAAAATTGTGGTCCAAATAATGATGGATGTACCAATGATTATCAAGCGGATCGTGTTGCAGTACTCAAAGAATATGCAGATTATTCTTGGTCTTTAGACCCAGATCATTACGTGATATTTGAGCATCTCGGTGGAGATAATGAAGAAAAAGAATGGGCAAACTATAGGCTCAATGAGGACAAGGGAATCATGATTTGGGGAAAAATGACAACTCCATTTAATCAGCTAAGTATGGGCTTTGGAACAGATGCAAGTATTGAAAGAATGAGGTCTGAAAGTCGTGGATTTAATGGTAAGCGATTGGTTGGTTATGCAGAAAGTCACGATGAGGAACGACTCATGTATAGAAACCTTCAATATGGAAATAGTACAAATGCCAACCACAATATTAAAAACTTGAATACAGCTCTTTCAAGGATGTCAGCAATCGGTGCTGTTAGTTTGTTAATACCTGGGCCAAAAATGATTTGGCATTTTGGAGAACTTGGGATGCAACAATCGATAAATACTTGTCCAGATGGTTCTGTAGGAGATTGTAAGCTTGATACAAAACCTCAACTACAGTGGGATGAAAATTGGCTTAATATAGCTCAGCGTAAGCAGATTTATGATGATTGGTCTGCCATTAACAGCTTGAAGAAGAGTCACAGTGTCTTTAAGGCAAACTCTGCTTTAAGTCCCTACAACAATAATAATCTCCTTCAACGAATTTATGTTTGGGATGATAATTTATCAGAAAATCAGTTAAAAAATGTAGTAATTCTTGCCAACTTTGATGTAAACACACAAACAATTAGTTCTGGTTTTCCTTATACTGGCACTTGGTATGATTTGATGGACAACACAACTTTTGAAGTAAGTAACACGAACCAAGGAATTAGCTTACAAGCTGGAGAGTTTAAAATATTTGGAAATCAGCAGGCTTCTTTGACCAGATCAGAACTAAATATATTTCAAGAGTTAAAACTTATTCAAAACCCAGTTCAGGATGACATTAAATTTCAAACTCCAACTTCCCTGTCTGGAAATATAGACTGGAAAATATATAACACTCTAGGGATTGAAGTTGCCTATGGTTCGACACTAATTCAAAATCAAACGTTACAAATTAGTTCACCCAAAAAACAAGGGAGCTATTTTATTGTGCTACGGCATACTAACACTGATGCATTAAGAATGATTAAAATTCTTAAGCAATAAGTAAAATATCATTCAAATACAGTTTTAATTGAAAAATGAATCTGCTTTCCTGGGGCAGGCTCATAAAATCGACCACCAAAAGCGTTGATTCGAATATTGTCAAAATATTTTGTTCTTGTCATGTTTAAAATAGAACAAGCTAGAATTATTGAAGTTGATTTTAGTTTAATTTCTTTTTGAACTTCCAAATTGGCAAGACCATAATGGTCAATACGAACGGCATTGGCATTATCTGCAAAGTAATCCCCGATAAAACGACCATTAACAGAGAATTCCCAATTATTATTTGTGTATTTCCAGCCAATATTTGCGGTAGTTGAAGGTACTCCAGGCAGTTTTTTTTGAGTTCCGTCTTCCAAAAATTGGTATGAAGAAAATACTATTCCACTATTCAGCATATGATCTTTAAATGCAATCAACATAGCATTGATTTCGATCCCATAGCGTGTAGATTCTCCTAAATTTCGATAAAAATTTTGATCAGGAAAGTCTTCTAATTCATAACGAATCAACTCATTTGTTGCGGTTGTATAAAAGGCAACTGCTTCCCAACGATAGAAAGGATTTTGTTTTCTAAAGCCAAAATCCAAGCTGTTAAATGACATTGGTTGAATCTCTGGATTAAAACCACTGCCATAGGGATTGGCTGAAAGCTCACTTAGTGCAGGAACCTCAAACCCCGATCCCAAAGAAATAAACCATGCTGTTGTAGGGCTTGGCTTCCACAATAGACCAAGATGGGGTGACCATCGGCTAAATTGACGCTCATTGCTCTGCACACTTATCGCAAAACGATCATCAAGTACGACTTGATTGTTGTTATATCGAAGACCGAGGTCAAAAACAGACTTCCCAACAGGGACTGACCAAATTGCAAATCCGCTGGCAGAGGAAAAACGCTCAATCTGATTCATGGTTTGCTCTCCTTTCTTTCCTGTAAGATTTGCATATCGATTGCGATGGTCTCGCTGATTTTGAAAATCAAGCCCCACAATTCCTTGACCAAAACTGCTCTCTGTGGAGGTACGGTAGATTACCATCCCACCATAAAAATCTCTCTCAAGTTTGACTATGCCTCCATTTTCGAAGGGAAGCTTTCCGTCAAAAATTCTGGGGCTAAAGTGCACAGTGGTTTCTAGTTCCCCACTTTGGTAGGGGGTTTTGTAATGCCATGCAATTTGAGACTGACGAACGCTCTCTCCAGCATCATAAACAATGTTTCTTTCTCGCCCTTGCGATCGATTGCTATTGACTTCCTCTAGTGTGAGACCTCCTGAGTCGAATGCGTAGGGACTGTCGAAATGGAGTATCGACAGCTTATGTAAAACCTCATTTTTTTGATGAGTAAACTTGACAAAGGCACTTTTATTTTCAAAACCAGCATGCTTGCGGTAACCATCAAGCTTGTGATAGTTCAAAGACCCCATGATTTTAGAATTATCAGACAGACGATGATGGATTGTTGCATCTGTATAATACAAGCCGAAGCTAGCATGTTCGAGGCGGATATTTGCTTGATTTTGATTTGTATTTTCTGTAAAAAATGAAAGCACACCCCCCGCAGCATTACCGTGTCGTGAAGCGGCTGGACTTCGAATGACCTCACTTTGTTGGATGAGATGAAGGGGTAAGTGATCTATTTGAGTTTGTCCGTCGGGGGTTGTTTGGGGAATCCCATCTAAAAGAATTCGAATCCCACGTACACCAAAGGATGCCCGTGAGCCAAAGCCACGTATCGAAATCCGATAGTCTTGCGCGGCATTGCTATTGTTTGTCAGCCATACACCAGGCACATTGTTGAGCTCTTGTTCGATAGAACGAGAATTGCCATTGTTAGACCAAGTACTTATCGTTACTGGCAGTGCATTCTCTTGGGTAAGCAGTAAGGAGGATTTGATAACCACTTCTTCCAAGTCAAGCGTGTCTTGTGCGAAGGTGACCGCAAAACTTATTACAATAAAAAATAATGTTCTCAACATCCTTTATGAATTTAAATCAAGCAAGCCCTCAGGGATAGAAAGATAAATTTGTTTTTGTTGTTTGTCAAGTTGTTGGATCAGCTCGTCTACTAATGGAATCAGGATTTGCCTGTAGTTGTGTTCGACTTCCAACAAAACCTGTGAGGAGGCATCATTAACTCCTGTGATTGTTCCAATCGGACCTTGGACGGAGTCGATGACTTTAAAACCAATGATTTCGTGAAAATAAAACTGATCATCGTCGAGTTTAGGAAGCTGATCAAGAGGAAGATATACTGATTTTCCAATCATCAAATCGGCTTGCTTTTCAGAATTGACACCTTCGACAGAAACGCGTATGAGTTGAGATTTATGGAGCTGAACCTTGGTTGTGAAACAGGGAATAAGACGGGATTCGTCTTCTAAAAGAAAAGATTGTAGAGATAGATAAGTTTCTGGATCATCTGTGTCGAGTTTGACCAACACCTCACCTTTGAAGCTGTATTTAGCGACTACTGTTCCTAAAAAGAAGCAGTCCTCTTTACGCATTTACACTTGGTCTTCACTATCCGTTTTAGTATCATCGGGAGCTGGCGCTTCTTCTTGTGCTTCGGCTTCAGGAGTAGCTTCTTCAGCTGGTGCTTCCTCAGCGACTGGTGCTTCTTCTTGCGCCTCGGCTTCAGGAGCAGGTTCTTCAGCTGGTGCATCCTCAGCGGCTGGTGCTTCTTCTTGCGCCTCGGCTTCAGGAGCAGGTTCTTCAGCTGGTGCTTCCTCAGCGGCTGGCGCTTCTTCTTGCGCCTCGGCTTCAGGAGTAGGTTCTTCAGCTGGCGCTTCTTCTTGTACTTCGGCATCAGGAGTAGGTTCTTCAGCTGGTGCTTCTTCTTGTACTTCGGCTTCTGGAGCAGCTTCTTCAGCTGGCGCTTCCTCAGCGGAAGGTGATTCTTCTTGCGCCTCGGCTTCAGGAGCAGGTTCTTCAGCTGGTGCTTCCTCTTGCGCTTCAGCTTCGGCAGCAGCAGCGGCTGCAGCTTCCTTGCGTTTTACACTTACTTCTTTCTCAGCAGCGATCGCAGCAGCACGAGCTTTCTCTGCTTCGGAGTCAATTTTTTTCTGGATTATCTCATTTTTACTCTCCTTGTCTTTAAGCCAAGCTTCAAATTTAGTATTGACATCATCCTCAGTGAGCGCTCCTTTATTCACCCCATTGATCAGGTGGTTTTTAAGCATAGCACCGTGTTCAGAAAGCAAATTACGTGCGGTATCGGAAGGTTGTGCCCCATTTTGCAACCAATCTACAGCACGATCTAAATTCAGCTCAACAGTGGCTGGTAACGTGTTTGGATTGTAAATTCCTAATTTTTCGAGGTATCGACCGTCTCTTTTCGCGCGTGAGTCTGCTGCGACGATCCAATAAATTGGCTTTCCCTTTTTTCCGTGTCTTTGTAAACGAATACGTACTGGCATATCAAATTAATTTGTGAGGTTCTAAACCTCTGTTATTAATGAGGGGCAAATGTACATTTTTTTTAGAAATCCACAAGCGTTAATAACTTCTCGTTTTTCTGGGGGATTTTGGATGTTGAGTTATTTATTTTTATGCAGCTTAAAGGATGTAGATGTATTTAATATTTGACACAGAAACAACCGGCCTGCCACGAAATTGGAATGCACCTCTTTCGGACAGCGACAATTGGCCACGCTGTGTTCAGATTGCTTGGCAATTACACGCCTCGGATGGTCGAATGATATCTCATGACGATTTTATCATTAAACCTGACGGATTTGATATCCCTTTTGAGTCTGAAAAAGTACATGGGATTTCGACCTCACTAGCAGAACAAGATGGTGTAGACATAATTACTGCTTTAGAATCGTTTTTATCAGTCTTGGATCAAGCTGAATTTCTGGTTGGTCACAATTTGAATTTTGATCTTAAAATAATTGGTGCTGAATTGTTACGATTGAACAAGGAGAATATCCTTGCTGAAAAATTGATTTTGGATACCTGTACGGAAGATACGGCTTTATTATGCGAGCTCCCTGGTGGAAGAGGAGGGAAGTTTAAACTCCCCACCCTTGCTGAATTGTATTTCTTTTTATTTAAAGATTCCTTTGAAGAAGCGCATAATGCAACAGCTGATGTCGAAGCAACCGCTCGGGTTTTTATTGAGTTAATACGACAAAACAAATTTACCCAAACTGAGTTACAAGAATCTACGCAAAAGGTTAAAAACGTTTACCCCGACACTGTTCCACTAGCAGGGCTGGAACACCGCAACCTACATAAGGAAACAGCTACCTTGGTTTCAGCTCAAAAACCTGAGCCTAGAGTGGCTGAAATCCAAGCAGAGACCCTTCCATTTTGCCACCTTCACACACACACTCAATTTTCAGTACTTCAATCAACAATTTCCATTCCAAAACTTGTTCAAAAAGCGGCATCGATGAATATGTCTGCAGTTGCAATTACAGATATCGGAAATTTGATGGGCGCTTTTCACTTTGTAAAAGAAGTCAACAAGCATAATAAATCTCTTGAAGAGGGTGATGGCAACCCAATCAAGCCGATAATTGGAATCACCATTAACGTTTGTACGAACCACCTCGATCGATCACATCGAGATGATGGCTTTCAAATCATTCTGCTAGCTAAAAACAAAAACGGTTATCACAACCTTGCTAAGCTTACATCAATCGCTCACACAAAAGGGTTTTATTATGTTCCTCGTGTTGATCGGGATTTGATACTAGATCACAAGGAAGATATTATTGTTTTGACTGGTAATCTATATGGGGAGGTACCCTACAAGATTCTTAACCTTGGCGCCCAACAAGCTGAGGATTCACTACTGTGGTGGAAAGAACATTTTGGAAACGATTTATATATCGAATTGATGCGCCACAGTCAGGATGATGAAACGCGAGTCAACATAACTTTGGTTGAGTTGGCAAACAAGCATAATGTCAAAATGATTGCTTCAAATAGTTGCTATTATCTAAAAAAAGCAGAAGCAAATGCGCATGATATTTTACTATGTGTCAAAGACGGTGAAAAACAATCTACGCCTATAGGAAGAGGTCGTGGTTACCGATACGGCCTTCCCAATCAGGAATATTATTTTAAGTCTCCTAAAGAGATGACCCAATTGTTTTCTGACATTCCTGAAGCCATTCATAATATTCAAGAGGTAATAGAAAAAATAGAATCCTTTGCTTTGGCACGAGATGTTTTACTCCCAAAGTTTGATATTCCTATGGAATTTATTATTGCTGAGGACCAAGAGGATGGAGGTAAAAGAGGAGAAAATGCCTATTTGAGACATCTTACACTGGAGGGTGCAAAGTTACGTTATAGTGAGCTTACTAGAGAGGTTAATGAACGAATTGACTTTGAATTGGGAGTAATCGAAAATACTGGATATCCAGGGTATTTTTTGATTGTACAGGATTTGATAGCGGCTGCTCGCTCATTGGATGTCTCTGTCGGTCCAGGTCGTGGTTCAGCAGCAGGATCAGTAGTTGCATATTGTTTACAAATTACAAATATTGACCCGATTAAATATGATCTACTTTTTGAGCGATTTCTAAATCCGGACCGTGTGAGTATGCCCGATATCGATATTGATTTTGATGATGAAGGTCGATCAAAAGTGATGGATTATGTTATTGAGAAATATGGAGCTAATCAGGTTGCTCAAATTGTAACTTATGGTACTATGGCGGCGAAATCTTCAGTACGAGATACGGCCCGAGTATTAGACCTACCACTTGCTGATGCGGATCGTCTGGCAAAGCTTATTCCTAATGTCAAACTCAATACCATTTTCAACGAAGAAGTCACCACTCTTAAAGAAGAACTTCGATCTGATGAGTTTCAGCGAGTAGAGCAATTGAAAGATATTGCAAATGGGAATGACTTGCAGGCCCAAACGTTAACCCAAGCACAGATTTTGGAGGGGTCGCTGCGAAACACAGGCACGCACGCATGTGGGGTGATAATAACACCCGAAGACATCAGTAATTTGGTCCCCGTTGCTACGGCTAAAGATTCGGATTTAGTGGTAACCCAGTATGACAATGCAGTTGTAGAAAGTGCAGGTCTTTTGAAAATGGACTTTTTAGGTCTCAAAACCCTAACACTGATTAAGGATACCGTAAAGTTAATCAAGTATCGACACAATATTACACTAATTCCTGATGACTTTCCCCTAGATGATGAGCCTACATATAACTTATTCCAACGCGGAGAAACAGTAGGTATTTTTCAGTACGAAAGTGTTGGAATGCAACGCTACTTACGGGAGCTTAAACCGAATAAATTTGAAGATCTAATTGCTATGAACGCATTATATCGTCCAGGTCCATTGGAATATATTCCGAGTTTTATTCGCCGCAAAAATGGAGAGGAAGAAATCCAATATGATCTACCAGAAATGAAGCATCACCTGGAGCAGACTTATGGGATTACAGTTTATCAGGAGCAAGTGATGTTATTGTCACAGGAATTAGCTGGATTTAGCAAGGGTGAAGCAGATGTTTTGAGAAAAGCTATGGGGAAAAAGATTTTTTCTTTGCTAGTAAAACTCAAGCCAAAATTTATTAATGGTGGAAAAGAGCGTGGACATGATACCGTTGTACTTGAAAAAATTTGGAAAGATTGGGAGGCGTTTGCGTCATATGCATTTAATAAATCGCATTCAACTTGTTATGCTTGGATTGCGTACCAAACGGCATATTTAAAGGCTAACTTTCCAGCCGAGTACATGGCTGCTGTATTGTCAAACAACATGAACGATATAAAGCAAGTAAGCTTTTTTATGGAGGAATGTCGAAGGATGGATGTTCCTGTCTTAGGTCCCGATGTAAACGAATCTTTTTACAAGTTTACTGTGAATAATGATAATGCAATCCGATTTGGAATGGGCGCAGTCAAAGGGGTGGGTCGAGGAGCAGTTGATAGTATAGTGGATGGCCGAAAAGAAAAGCCATACCATTCTCTGTTCGACATGATCAAACGAGTAGATTTGCGTGCCGCTAATAAAAAGACATTTGAAAGCTTAATTCTTGCAGGAGGAATAGATTCTTTGGGGGATAATCATCGTGCGCAATACTTTCAAGACAAGGGTGATGGGGTTTCTTTTTTGGAAAAAGCACTTCGTTTTGGCGCCAATTTTCAAGAACACCAAAATTCATCGCAGGTTAGTTTGTTTGGTGAGGATAGTGATATATCTCTAACTGAGCCCGAAATCCCGAATTGTGAGCCATGGGCAACACTCCACGAACTAAAACAAGAAAAAGAAGTTGTAGGGATATATTTGTCAGGTCACCCATTAGATGACTTTACATACAGTTTCAATCATTTTTGTAATGCACGAGTTGGTCAATTTAATGACCTATCTCAATTGGTAAATAAGGAATTGACATTTGGCGGTATTATTGGAGAAGTTGAACATCGGGTGTCCAAAAACGGCAAGGGTTGGGCAATATTCCAACTGGAGGATTATGATGATACTTTTAACTTTCGGATTTTTGGAGAAGAATATCTAAAGTTTCGTCACCAATTGGTGGAGAACAACTTTGTGCATGTGAAGGCGTTTGTCCGACCAGGCTGGATCAATCAGGAGACAGGAAAGGCAGGAGATCCACGTATTCAATATAATGATTTTAGACAGTTACACGATACCATTAGCACTTATGCCAAAAAACTCACATTGCAAATCAACATCAATCAGTTTGAAAAAGACAAATTGTCTTTGTTAACAAAAACGATTAAAGCTCACAAGGGAAATCATAAATTGGAGATAGCTTTTTATGAGATAAACCAACAAATCAAACTCGTCATGCATAGTCGAAAGAAGAAAGTGAACATAACTAAGGAACTACTTGCTGATTTAGATGAACAACAAATTCATTTTAAGTTGAATTAGAGTTTTTAGAAATGTAGTCAAGACTGTTTAATCTAGCAATCCAAAGGTTTAAAAAGATTTTAAAACCGTACTTTTGTAACTTAAAAAATAAAAAATGGCTTTAGAAATTACAGATGCAACTTTTGATAAAACTGTTTTGCAATCCGATAAACCTGTATTGGTTGATTTTTGGGCAGCTTGGTGTGGTCCATGCCGCATGGTTGGACCAATCATTGATGAATTGAGCAACGAATATGATGGTAAAGCTGTTATTGGAAAAGTCGACGTTGATAGCAACCAAGAATTTGCTGCCAAATACGGCGTTCGGAATATTCCAACGGTTTTACTATTCAAAGACGGAGAACTTATTGACAGAAAAGTAGGCGTATCCCCAAAACAAGTCTATGCGGAGGCCATTGACGGAGCCTTATAGGATATTTATATAGAGTATTTGTGTAATGAAAAATGCGGTGTATATTTGCAGCCGCAAGAACTCTGGTCTGGTAGTTCAGTTGGTTAGAATACATGCCTGTCACGCATGGGGTCGCGGGTCCGAGTCCCGTCCAGACCGCAAATTTTACTTCTAAAGTAAATAGTGTAAGAAGTTGTGTTGCTTGTAAACCATTGGTTTACAAGAGGTTCGTAAGAGAGCCAATGAGAAG
>MDTG01208424.1_pt1 | contig 16106 bp, 13 predicted proteins | sample 811421 | NCBI WGS metagenome assembly MDTG01 (sample SAMN05326645, study PRJNA326480) | marine metagenome | isolation source: seawater | place: Pacific Ocean: South East | collected 2011 | reverse complement strand
GGTGGTGGAATTGGTAGACACAAGGGATTTAAAATCCCTCGATAGTAATATCGTGCCGGTTCAAGTCCGGCTCCGGGCACCATTTATAATATGAAAAAGTAAGAGATGTGCGATAAACTAAATTGTACTAAATTTAATTATTATGCAAGAAAAACAAAACGATAATCATGTTAATGATTTTGAAGATGAAATAGATTTACTAGAGCTTTTAAATGTTTTATGGCAGAAAAAAAGGTTTATTATACTTTTCACTTCTTTTATATCAATTTTAGGAGTAATTTACAGCCTTTCTTTGCCAAATATTTATGCTTCTAAAGGAGTTTTGTCTCCAGCTGATACATCTACTAGTATTTCTCAATCTTTGCAAAGCTATGCCGGCCTTGCGGGTATTGCTGGGGTAACCCTACCTTCCAGCTCAGAAAATAACAATGCAACTCAAGCATTATTAAAATTGAATTCTCTAAGTTTTTTTGAAAGTAGCATAATGCCTAATATCTTTCTTCCAGATCTTATGGCTGTTGAGTCGTGGAGTCCACAAACAAATACACTCAGTTACGATGAAAGAATTTATATCAAAGACTCCAATACTTGGGTAAGAGATTATTCCTATCCTCGCAATCAAATACCAAGCGCTCAAGAGAGCTTTAAGGCATTTAAAGATAATCACCTTAGCGTAAGTTCAGATAAGCAAACAACTTTTATCACTATAAATATGAAGCATCAGTCTCCATTTATAGCAAAAGAATGGATAGAACTAATCATTGATGAAATAAATACTCATTATAGACAAAAAGATAAATTAGATTCGGAAAAAGCTATCGAATATCTCAATAAACAAATTGCTTCAACTAACTTAGCTGAAATTAGGCAAGCTATTTCACAGATTATACAAGACGAGACTAGAAAGTTAGCTTTAATCGAAGCTAAGGAATATTATGTTTTTGAGTACATTGACCCACCTGCAGTAATGGAGAGAAAATCCGAGCCTAGTCGAGCTATAATTTGCATTATAAGTGCTTTTTTGGGTGGTATACTAAGTGTAATTTATGTTCTAATAAAACACTTTTTTAGAAGGGAAGATACATAAGCTTTAATCACTAATTGTAAGTAAAGTGCAAATTTTACTCATAATGTGCCAAATTTGAACTAAATTTATGACCAGTTTTAGAAAAATTCAAGATCAACTCAAATCTAAACCTAAAACATGGCTCATTACAGGTGTTGCTGGGTTTATTGGATCAAATCTTTTAGAAGAGCTTCTTAAACTTAATCAAAATGTTGTGGGTTTGGACAATTTTTCAACTGGTTATAAAAAAAACCTTGATGAAGTAAAGAGTTTAGTATCACAAAAGCAATGGAAAAACTTCACCTTTATTGATGGAGATATAAGAAATAGCGAGTCATGTATGAGCGCATGTTCAAATATTGACATTATTTTACATCAAGCTGCTCTTGGTTCTGTTCCTAGATCAATCGAGGATCCTATTCTTACAAACTCAACTAATATTGATGGATTTCTTAACATAATAAATGCTGCAAGAGTTTCGGGAGTCGAGCGTTTTGTTTATGCTGCCAGTAGTTCAACATATGGCGATCATATAGATTTACCAAAAAGAGAGAGTGTTATTGGAGCCCCGCTTTCACCATATGCTGTAACTAAGCTTGCTAATGAACTTTATGCTGACGTTTTTTCTAAATGTTATGGATTAAGCAGCATAGGTCTGCGTTATTTTAATATATTTGGTAGGCGTCAAGACCCAAATGGAGCTTATGCAGCAGTTATTCCAAAATTTATTTCTGCTTTAATACAAAATAAAAGTGTAACTATAAACGGTGATGGTAAAACTAGTCGAGATTTTTGTTACGTTGACAATGCAGTTCAAGCAAATATTTTAGCTGGAGTGACTCAATCAGAATTAGCTACTAATCAAATATATAATATAGCAGTAGGAGAACAAACTTCTTTAAATGAACTTTTCAACGAAATTAAATGCCAACTTACAAATCTAAATCTAGGTATTAAAGAAATCCAACCAAATTATGGGGATTTCCGTGATGGCGATGTGCGCCATAGCTTAGCCGACATAAAAAAAGCAAATCAATTGTTAGGCTACTTTCCTGAATTTAATGTGAAAGAAGGCCTTGCTGAAGCTATTTCATGGTACATTTCAAATCACTAAAGGATTAGGCGAATGATAGAAGAAAAATTAAAAATTGCAGTTATCGGACTCGGTTATGTCGGCTTACCATTAGCGATTGAATTTGGAAAGAAACATGATGTTATTGGTTTTGATCTAGATCAACTTCGAATTGAAGAGCTTAGAAATGGATACGATAGAACATTAGAAGTTTCCTCGCAGGAATTGTCTGAATCTCAGTTCATTGATTTTACTTCTGAAAAGGTAAAATTAAATGATTGTAATTGCTACATTGTAACTGTGCCAACACCTATAGATGATTCTAATAAACCAGATCTAGGTTCGCTAATAAAAGCTTCAGAATTAATTGGCAAAGTTCTTAGTAAAGGTAATATTGTTATTTATGAATCCACTGTTTATCCTGGTGCAACTGAGGAAGAGTGTGTTCCAGTTTTGGAGCATTATTCTGGATTGAATCTTAATAAAGACTTTTCTTGTGGATACAGTCCAGAAAGAATAAATCCTGGTGATAAAGATCATCGATTACCTGCAATAAAAAAAGTGACGTCTGGTTCAAACCCAGAAGCTGCTGATTTTGTTGATAATCTCTATAAAAAAATTATTACTGCTGGTACTCATCGTGCAGAAAGCATAAAGGTGGCGGAAGCGGCTAAAGTTATTGAGAATACTCAAAGAGATCTAAATATTGCTTTAATAAATGAGCTTGCAGTCATTTTTAATAAATTAGAGATTGATACAGAGTCTGTACTCAAAGCTGCTGGAAGTAAATGGAATTTTATGCCATTTAGACCGGGACTTGTTGGCGGTCATTGCATAGGTGTCGATCCTTATTACCTTACTCATAAAGCTCAATCTATTGGATATGATCCAGAGATTATTTTGGCTGGACGCAGAATGAATGATGATATGGCTTCTTATATTTCATCTCAGCTGATAAAAGCTATGATCAAGGAGTCAATAAACATTGAATCTTCTAGAGTTTTAGTTATGGGCCTAACTTTTAAAGAAGATTGTCCAGATTTTAGGAATACAAAGGTCTTAGATATGATTCATAAGCTTGAAGGATATAAATGCATTGTTGATGTTTATGATCCAGTTCTTGATAGCGATGAAGTAAAAAAAGATCTTGATTTAATAATGTGTAAAAATCTTGTAAACGGCTATTATGATGCCATTGTGTTAGCAGTAGCTCATAGCGATTTCAAAAAAATGGGAATTAGTGCAATAAAAGCATTGCTTAAGCCTAAAGGCATTATTTATGATTTAAAATATATTTTTCCTGCTGACGATTCAAATATAAGGTTATAGATAAATTATATGTGTGGAATTTTAGGAAAAATATCAACATCTAGCATTAATACAAGTGATGAAGAATTTAATGCCGCACTTTCACTTCTTAAGCATCGTGGGCCTGATGGGGTCGGAATTCATAAAGGTAATAAGTATATTTTTGGGCAGAGACGCCTATCTATAATTGATTTGACTGATGCTGGAAAGCAACCAATGATTTCAAGTGATGGCATGGTTGTTGTTATTTTCAATGGTGAAATTTACAACTACAAAGAAATCAAATCAGAGCTAATTTCTAAAGGACATATTTTTAAATCTTCTTCTGACACTGAGGTGCTACTTAATGCATATTTAGAGTTTGGTATTGAATGTATTCATCATTTCATTGGCATGTTTGCATTTGCTATTTATGATTCAAGAACACAAGAATCATATATTGTAAGGGATAGGCTTGGAATAAAACCATTATTCTTTTATAGCGATGATAATGCCATAACTTTTTCATCTGAAATTAAGGCAATACTTAGATTAGAAAGTAATACAGATTTTAGTCCAAATGAATCGGCATTATCATCATATTTATCATTTAGGTATCCCATAAAAGATGATACCTTTTTTAAGAATATTGTTTCATTACCTGCAGGCCACTTAATTCATATTAATCATACAGGCAATAAAAATATTATTAAGTATTGGAGCTTTAATGAAAAATTAAAGGATCAGCAAGACGACCATGGCGAAGAATTTTATATTCTTAAACTTCGTGAATTACTTGAATCAGCAGTTAAGTACAGAATGATTTCAGATGTTCCAATAGGATCTTTTTTATCTGGCGGGGTAGATTCAAGTGTTATCACAGCAATAATGGCAAAGAATCAATCGGAACCAATAAATACTTTTACAGTTGGATTCAATGAAGAAGGCTACAATGAATTTTCTTATGCTAAAGAGGTTGCGCTTCGTTACAAGACTAATCATAAAGAAATACTGCTGAATGCAAATGATTATGTAAATGCTATGGATGATCTTATTGGTTTCAAGGATGCTCCTTTGTCAGTCCCAAATGAAGTTCCTTTGTATTTAATGTCAAAAGAATTAAAAAAATATATTACTGTTGTTCTTTCTGGTGAAGGCGCTGATGAAATCTTAGGTGGCTACGGTAGGATATTTAGGTCACCATATGATTACGAAAGATTTTGCAAATTAGAGAGCGGAGAATATTCTGAAAATGAAAAGAAAAAATTTCTTGAAAACTACTCGAAACGTTATGGAAGCAAAATTTTTGATACTCCAATAGACCATTTCTATCATCTATATAGTTATACATCGTCTGAAGAAAAGAAAACCCTTCTATCATCCCATATTCATAATAATGAAAATGAACAAGCTTTAAAACAATGTATTAATAAATACTTCGATGAAGTAAGTAATGAATCGTATATTAATAAGGTAATGTATTGTTTTGAAAATATACATCTTCAAGGTTTATTAAATCGTGTTGATATTAATACAATGGCACCCTCTGTAGAGGCTAGGGTTCCATTTGTTGATCATAGATTAGTTGAGTTTGCATTTACAATTCCTTTAAAATATAAAATGAAGTGGAAATCTAATGAAGATAAATTTGCTGCCAGATTGGTTATGGGTGACAAGATATCTGAAGTTTATGATACCCCAAAATATCTTCTTAAAAAGGCCTATGAATCATCATTATCAAAAAATATCTTATATAGAAAAAAAGTTGGGTTTCCTGTTCCTCTTAATAGTTTTTTTGGTGGAGAGTTTAAAGGTTATGCTAAAGATATTCTTCTAGATGAAGAAACTAATAGAAGAGGGCAGTTAAATATTAAAGAAATTGAGAAATGGCTAGATTCACCAAAAATGTCAAGTGATCATAGTTATGCTATGAAAATCTGGATGCTAGTTAATAATGAATTATTTAATAGAAAATATTTTTAGGAGAACAAAAATGAAGCAAAAACCAATCATAGGATTCACAACTGGTGTGTTTGATTTATTCCATATAGGCCATTTAAATATGCTTCGAAATGCCAGCTCACTTTGCGATAAGTTAATCGTTGGTGTAACAACAGATGAACTAGTTTCTTATAAGGGTAAAGAGGCTATCATACCTTTTTTAGAAAGAATGGAAATTGTTAGGAGTATTAGTTATGTTGATGCAGTTGTAGCCCAAGCTGACATGGATAAAATGAAATTGTATAAGAAATTAAAGTTCGATGTAATGTTTGTGGGTGATGATTGGTTTGATAGTGAAAAATGGAATCAATTTGATAAAGACTTTAAAGAAGTTGGAGTTAAGATAATCTACTTCCCATATACTCAAGGAACATCTTCAACTTTAATAAATGAGATTCTAGCCACTAAAAGAGATTCTTTATAAGAATATATCAATTGATAAAAATAATTTAACGACAAGACTTAAATGAATCAAAGTAATAAAAATATTATTTGGGTCGTAGTTGATTGTGTTCGAAACTACCAAAGCGGAACCGACGACCGAGACAAGCTTGATAGTATGTATGATTTGGAGAATGAATTTACATCATTTAATAAGATGATGGTTTCAGCTCCAAGCTCGATAATGAGTGCATTATCTTTTTTAACAGGTATTCCCGCTTATTACTTAGCTGGTAATTTCTCGCAGTTTCAATTTGATAAAGAAAGCTATTGGAGTGTAACCGATATACTAAAGCACAATGGATATTTGAATTACTCTATTCTTAATTCTTTAGATCTCAGAACAATGCTCACCGATATGATTGACCCGATAGATAACAAGTTTTTAACAAAAGAGGTAAGGCCCACTATGCTGCGTTGGCCAAATTCTGAGGTAACAAAAATTTTTAATAATTTATTAGACTCTAAGCCCAAAGATCCAAGCTTTCATTTTTTATGGTACAACACAAGATTAGACCCAAATATGTCTAATGAGCTTGAGGGGCTTATTGAAAATATTAAAAGTAGAGGATTGTATGAAGACAGTATTATTATAATTACTGCAGACCATGGATATCCAGATAGGAAGCGTGGCCTAGTTTCTGATGGATGGGATCTTTTGAAAGCTGGAATACCACATGATGTTTTATTAACAAATGATAATATTAACGTGCCATTTTTAATTAAGTATCCTGGTATGCCAGTTAAGAATATTGATACATTAGTGAGCGCAGAAGATATTGTTCCAACACTGCTTGATATATTAAATATTGATTTACCTTCAGAAAAGAAATTACCGATCTTTGGTAAGAGTTTGATTCCTTTAATTGATCAAGGATCTAACGAGTTTTTTCATAACAGAATAATAAGAAGTGATGCTCGATTTTCACTTCAAGCTAATAGAATGACTTCACTTCAAAAACAAAAGTATCATTATATTGTTCGACACCAAGATAATGATGAGCAACTTTATGATACTTCTGTAGACCCAGAAGAAGTATCAAACATTGCACAAGAATCAATTTACAATGAAATCCTCAATGAGTTTAGAGATTATTTTGAAAAAGAAAATAAAAAGATTTTAAAGCTTCAGAAATCAAATACCTATGAAAAACTACTTGAGAATTTTTCAAAAATTTCGCAATCTACTTCAAGCATTAAATCCTGCTATGTTATATCTTTTAGTCAATCATATCTCTATCAGACTACTATTGATGCTATCAAATCAAAATTTCCAAATATAAAGATTACATTAATAATAAGTAGTGCTAATGATAATGAAGATAATAAAATTCCTGCGATAGAAGGGGTTGATTTTGTCTTCTACAAAAATGATTTTTCTGATAAGCGTAGTAGCCATTTTGATAAAAAAGATATCTTAATAGAAGTAGTTGATGACCCATCCTCTCCAGAGTTTAGAGCTATGTATAGTTCTTTTAAGGTATTAACGGGTAAGAAGATTTTAAGAATAGATTGGGCTGGAAATATTGAAGAAATTAAAAGTAGATTATTTGATTCACCAGCATTTCTTCAATACAAGACTATACTTCATAAGATTAATTTAAGAATTAAACTTGGAATCCATGAGCCCCAATATTTTATAGATGAAGTAAAAAGAGTTTCAAAACGAATCTTAAAAAAGTTTAAGGCATAGATTTATTATATTTCCATAAATATAATCATATTAAAGTTCAGTAATATGAGGCCCCTTTGATACAATCAACTTTCATAAGAAATGTTTCTATTCTAGTTTCTGGAACAATCGTTGCTCAAGTTATTGCTGTACTTGCTTCACCAATTCTCTCAAGGCTTTATTCGCCTGAACAGTTCGGAGAGTATGCAATCTTTATTACTATTGTAGGTTTGTTATCTACAATCTCTTCACTATCTTATGAGATGGCAATTGTAAAACAGAAGGAGGAATTTGATGCAAACAGTCTCTTTAAAATATGTTTATGTATATCATTAATTTCTAGTATCTTAGTATTTCTATTAGTTTTTATTTTAAAACTTAATACACAGATACCATTTGCATTAATAGTACCAATTGGCATGTTTCTTTATGCGATTAATAACGCCATGTATTCTCTTCTTAACAGGTACGAAATGTACTCTCAGTTATCTAAAATTCAAGCTCTTAGAAGCGCAATAATTGTAACTTTACAAATATTATGTGGGTATATAGGTTACACATATTATGGCTTAGCTTTAGGTGCATTAGTCTCTGCCTTAGTTGTTTTCATATTTAGCTTTTACAAGTTCTCAGAGTCCCATCACATGGAAACTTTGATTAGTATGAAGAAAATAAAATTACTTTTAATAAATAATTCAGATTTTCCTAAGTATGGAGTTGCTCAGAATTTTGTGAGTTATATTTCTGCAAACTCGCCAATTTTTATACTCACTATTTATTTTGACTTAGCTATAGTTGGAGCCTATTTCTTCGCTGTAAAGCTTGTTCAAATTCCAGCAAATGTTTTGGGAGCGGCAGTAAAAAGAGTATTTTTTAGGAAAGCAGAAGTTTTAAAGTCCGATCTAAATTCCTTGATAAAACTTTATGATAAGATGGCTTTTGCCATGACGGCAATAATTTTTCCTATAATTATTTTTTGGTTTTTTTATGCAGAAACTATCTTTCCTTTAGTTTTTGGAGAGGAGTGGATAAATGCAGCGATACTATCAAAGTGGTTATTGATTTGGTTTGGTGCACAGTTTGTTATGGCGCCCACCAGGTCGTTATTTATTGTATATGATATTCAAAAGCAATTATTGATATTTGATTTTTTGCTAGGATTATTTAGGCTTAGTTTATTATTTTTTCTTGCTCAGACCTTCTCAGCAATCGATGTGATTATGAATTATTCTATTTTCTCAGCTATTGTGTGCATTTGTTTTGTTATTTACTTGCACTATTATCTTGTTAGATTAAGGAAATTAGATTGATAATATTAAAATACGATTAAATGTCACTAAATCTAAAATTCATATTAATTAAAGCTCAGCTTATTTGTATCTTTATTTATTTATGCTTTTTAAGTATTAGAATCCATAGTGGAGCTTTTGATGATGATCAAACTGCATTTCGTATCTTGGTTGCAGTAGTATTTTCATATATTCTTAATTTAATCCAACAAAAAATTACATTTAGAGGATTAAAATATTTCTCATTTAGTTTTTTGTTCCCTCTAGCTTTTTTTATAGTTTACTTTCAAATAGCTGCTCTTCATTTATTTGGATTTAGTGTTCTTTCAAGATTTGAATGGTTTATATGGGCTGGTAGCAATAATATTTCAAAAACCATATCTGTAGCTGCCCTTGGAATTGTTGGTTATTTCATAGGTATTGCATGGAGACCCTCAAAGATCTTACCAAAAAGATATGAATTAGAGCACCCTAAATCACTTTTACAAATTATCACCTACTTAAGTTATTTCTTTTACATTTTATTCTTGTTAAATGCTGGCTCATATATATTTGGTGCTTACATCGCTGATGGAACTTTCCTAGCCTCATATAGTGCCAAGTTGTTCAATATCTGTTTATTTTCAGGACTCTCTATTAACATCTATCAAATTCTTAATAGTAATAAACGTTATAAAAGTATTTTGTCTTATTTAAATGCTTTTTATAGTCCACTGCTTGCATTAGCTTTTTTCAATATATTTATGTCTATATTTGTTGGGGATAGAGGCCCAATCATTTCATATTTAATTATTATTTTTAGTGCATATTTTTTAAAATCTTATCAATTAGGTTTTGTGAAATTAGCTTTAATTTTAGTGATCTCAAGTGCATTTTTAACAATACTTGGTGAAGCTAGGACTAGGGTCATAGGAGAGAGTTTTGTTGAAAGGTTTGTGTCAGCAACTGAAACTGAAGGCCCTGAATATTTTGATGAAGGAGTTCCGGGAGGCGGTTTAGTTGAATTGGCTTTGTCAGTCAGGACTCTTGCCGTTTCGGTTGAATCTGTTCCTAAAGAATTTGATTATCATTATGGAGGTTTTCAGTTACAACAAATAGCAGCCGTAGTTCCTGGAGCACAGGGGTTGGTAAATAGGGTGGTTTATGGTGGAGACCCCAAATATGATGGATCAGCAAATTTTATCACCTATTTAATCCACCGTAGGCCAGTGGACTATGGAGACGGCTCATCTATAATGGCAGATCTTTATCTTGATTTCGGTTTAGCAGGAGCCATAATCTTGATGTTTGTATTTGGACGATTTATTTCTCGAATCGAAATTGATATACACCGAGGCAACATAAGATTTGGTTTCCGGTTTATCATATTTATGACTTTTCTTTCTAATGCAATATATTTATCTCGGTCAACAATCATGCTGGAATTTTCTGGAATTGTTTTTTGTTATCTCTTGATAAAAACAGTTATGTCGATATTAAGTAAATCTAAAAAAAAATACTCCTTAAATTAATCTTAAAAATATATTTTTTAAAATTAATTGCTTAAACTAATTTTGTAATGTTTATATTAAGATCAATGATGATGTTTTTCATTATTTTTATAAAATATATATAATTAGGACGTAAAATTTAATTAAATCCTAACTAATTTTTTAAATTTACCTTTAAATATATTGAGAATGAAAAAACCAATTCATTATGACTTCTATCGTTTAACTGGTTTTGAGCCGACGGTTATCGGGTATATAAAAGCTCTTTGGAACCCAGGATTTAGGTATCTTTTTTTCTTTAGACTTATACAATCTAGCAATAGCAAAATTATAATTAATTTTTTAAAGTTAATATTACGCCACTATCAATTCAAATTCGGTTATCAGATTCATCCATCCACAAAAATAGGAAAGGGTTTTTATATTGGTCACTTTGGGTCAATTATTATCAATTCTAATGCTGTTATAGGTGAGAATTGTAATATTAGCTCAGGCGTAATAATAGGCTCAGCAGGGCGTAATAATAAAAAAGGAGTTCCTTCATTAAGTAACAGGGTTTGGGTCGGATCTAATGCAATAATTGTTGGTGGTATAAATATTGGCAATAATGTTCTTATTGCTCCAGGTACATTTATTAATAAAGATATCCCAGATGATTCTCTTGTATTTGGAAATCCATTTATTGTAAAGCACAGAAAAGATGCCTCTAAAGATTATATTAATAATGTTTATAATTCTTAATTGTTCATTCAATACATGAATTGTGTTTTTTTATTATCAGGCCTTAAACCAGCAGGATTAGAAAATTACTTACTAAGGTTTCTCACTTTTTGTAATAGTTTAAATAAAGACTATCATTTTACAATTATCTGTAGAGGCAGTTCGGAAGATTTTAATGGCATTTTACATGAAAAATTTTTGAGTTTAGGAGTAAAGCTAGTGCATTTACCAATGGAGCTCTCATCTCTATCGGGCTACTTTTCACTTTATAAGTTATTTAAAAATATAAACCCTGACGTTGTAGTTGATTTCAGTGGTATTTTAGCTGGACCAACAATGTTCATGGCGTGGTTTGCAAATATTTCAAAAAGAATTACATCTTACAGAGAGTCTCGATATCAGTTTAAAATGAATCTGATTAAAAAACTCTATGTGATGGTCTCAAAAAAGCTTATTGTCTTTTTTTCAACTAGGATTCTATCAAATTCAAGATCAGCTCTTGATTTCTTTCATAGAGAACATAAGTTAAGCCCTAAGTTTAAAGTAATTAAAAACTCTATAAACAAACATAAACAAGCTAGCTTAAGTCAGCAACAAAGATTTTTTGAAAAATATCAGATACCTGATGAAGCTTTTGTGGTTGGTCATGTGGGGCGTTTTACTCCCGCAAAAAACCATGAGAATATTTTTGAAGTAATCAAATCTATTAATAAGATCGATCAGTCAATATATTTTATATTATGCGGTCAAGATGTTTGTAAGGGAATGAATTCACTACCAGGTGAATTATCTAACGTAGTCTATATTGAATATTTGAGTGATTTAAATGTTTTCTATAGTTGTTTAGACCTTTTTTATTTTCCCTCAGTTAATGAAGGACAACCAAATGTACTTCTTGAAGCAATGTCTGCGAGTGTTCCTATTATTGCCAGTAATATCTCGTCAATCATTGATTCGATTCCAGAAGAGGCACATGAGTTTCTAGTGGATCCTAGCTGTAATGTTTCAAATATCAAAAAAATTTTAGAGCTTCGTGAAAGTAGGTCATTGTATCCATTTCAGGCAGTTGATAGTTATATAAAAGACATTTACCTCTCTGAAAAAAATTTTTATTTATTTCTTAATGAATTTAGTGGAGAGTAATTTGAAACAAGCTATTTTTTTTCATGATCATAAAATATATAAAAAGGAGGACTCTTTACTATCTCGAGGTGGGTTATCCCCGTTGATATTACAGGAATATAGAACCAGGTTTGATGGCTTAACTATATGTTCAAGAGAATTGAAATCTCCTCCAAAAAATCATGTTGTTTTAGCTTCAGAAGGTATAAATCATGTTGTCTTTCCAGATGTTCTGGGTAAAGATTTATTCCAATTCAGAAAAGCATACAAAATTGTAAAAACAATTCTTCAAAATGAACCATTTATAATTGTTCGACTGCCATCCATATCGGGGCTTTTTGCATGCTGGCTGTCCAGAAAATCAAAAGAAAATTTGATAATTGAAGTGGTAGGTTGTTCTTTTGATTCTTATTGGAATTATGGTAACTTGAAAGGTAAGTTGTTAGCACCAATCATGTATCTTGCTATGCGGTATTTTGTGAGTAAAGGTGAGAACGTTTCATATGTTACAAAAGAATTCCTTCAACAAAGGTATCCAACAAAAGCTAAAAACATGCTTTCCGTTTCAGATGTAACAATTAATATTGATGAGCAAGTAATTGTTAAGCGGATAAATAGGTTTCAAAAGCTTCAATTAAATCACATAAATTTAGGAATGATTGGAAATTATGAGATTTCATATAAGGGTTACGATGTTGCCTTTAAAGCTCTTCATTTATTAGAATCTATGAATCCTGGAAGATATTCATTGTCATTAGTTGGAGGTGGAAATGATAAAAATCTGCGTCAGATGGTATCAAAGCTTGGACTTGATGACTGCGTATATTTTTTAGGTGTAAAAAGTTATCCCCAAGGCATACTTAATTGGCTTGATGAGATTGATATTTTTCTCCAACCTAGTAAAGTGGAGGGCCTCCCAAGAGCGTTAATTGAAGCACTTAGCAGGGGATGTGCTGCACTTGGTAGCCCTGTTGGAGGTATTCCTGAATTATTACACTCTGAATTTCTTGTGAAACCAAATGATTTCAAACGTCTTGCAAAACTTATAGATCGCCTTTCAGTTAAGAGTAAATTAATTGATGTTTCCAAACAAAATTTTAACCATGCAAGAAATTATGATATCAAGAAGTTATCCGAGCTTAGAAGTAATTTTTATACACAAGTGAACAGTTTCGATACACAGCATAAAACGTTTTGAAAGATTCTAAAAAAAAATCTATCGTAATATGTTCAAACTATGCGTGGACAATATATAACTTTAGACTTCCGTTAATTAGAAGTTTAAAAGCAGAGGGATACGAGATAATTATTCTTACTCAATTTGATGGTTACGAAAAATATCTATTTAACGAAGCCGACAAAGTATTGGATTTATTTATCTCAAGAAAAGGAATAAATCCTTTTATTGACATTATTTCAATATTTAACATTCTTTTCAGATTATTTTTAATTAGACCAGATTTTTTACTTAACTTTTCAATAAAGCCAGTTATATATGGCTCTATCGCTGCAAAGATAATGAGGGTACCATCAGTATCGATGATAACCGGCCTCGGCACTGGATTTCTTTTAAATAATTGGATTACAGGAATCATAAAAGTCTTGTACAGGATCTCAATAAAACATTCACATGCAGTTATTTTTCAAAATCAAGATGATCTTCAAATATTCAAAGATAATAATTTGGTAAATCCCAATAATTGTTATATTTCTCCAGGGTCTGGCATAGATCTTGAAAGCTTTAAATATGAAGTTTTTCCTCACAATAAACCTGAAAAATTAATTCTAATTGCGCGAATGCTCAAAGATAAGGGAATAATTGAATATATTGAAGCCGCAGAAGTAGTAAATAAAAGTCATCCTGATGTTATTTTTCAATTATTAGGTCCATTAGGTGTAGAAAATAGGTCTGCTATTTCAAAAAAAGAGATGGATTATTTAACTGGATCAGAATATATAGAATATCTAGGAGAAACCGATAATGTGAAAGATTTTATTAAAAATTCTGATTGCGTAATCTTGCCATCTTATCGAGAAGGAACTTCAAGAGTTTTGCTTGAAGCAGCCGCTACAGGAAGGCCTCTAATTGCCTCTAATGTTACCGGTTGCAAAGAAATTATTGATCATGGCGTAAATGGGTATTTATGTAAATCAAAAGATTCTATTGATTTAGCAGAAAAGATTATGAAATTTCTTAATTTAAGCAATGAACAAAAAAAGGAAATGGGGCTCAATGGAAGAAAAAAAGTTAAAGAAGAATTTGATCAGGAAATAGTTTTCAAATTGTATAAAAGGATTCTTAATAGCCCAACTTGATAATATATAATTAAAAAAATACATAACTTTAATTTAATTGTGAAAATATCTAAGAGTGCCCTTACTGGTGAAGAATATGAGATACCCTCTGATTTAGATGACTCAGTAAATATAGATAATTTTATTAAATCAAACCATGGAAAGAAGGTCGTTGTTGTTCAAGGCCTTGGTTTTGTTGGGGCAGTAATGTCAATTGTTTGCGCCAACTCGTTAAATGAAGAATATGCTGTAATAGGTATTGACCTTCCAAGCACTAATTCATTTTGGAAAATTCGCTCCATAAATGAAGGTATTTTTCCAATTGTTTCTTCTGACAAAAAAGTTGAGGAGTTTTTTAAAAGATCAAAACAAGAAGGCAATTTTTATGCGACATATGATAATTATGCTTTTAAAAAAGCTGACATAGTTATTGTCGATATCAATTTAGATGTCCAAAAAGATAATAATCATATTCATAGCTCAAATAATGTTGAATATGATGTTGATATTTCTAGTTTTAAATCAGCAATAGAATCAATAGGAGAAAATTGCAAAGAAGACGTCCTTGTTCTTATAGAGACCACTGTTCCTCCAGGCACAACTTTAATCTCTTCTGAAATAATTAAAGATAATCTTAAAAAAAGAAACTTATCAACAGATTTGGTTAGAATTGGACATTCTTATGAGAGAGTTATGCCAGGCCCAAATTATATAGACTCTATTCAAAATTTTTATAGAGTTTATTCTGGTATAGATGAGTCAAGTGCAAACGCAGTAGAAAGTTTTTTAAAAACAATAATAAGAACTGACGAGTTTCCGCTTACAAGACTTAAAAATACAAACTCTACTGAAATATCAAAAGTTCTTGAAAATTCATATAGGGCGATGAATATCTCATTCATTGTTGAATGGAGCAGATATGCAGAAGAAGCAGATGCTGATTTATATGAGATTGTTAATGCAATTAGAATGAGGCCAACACACAAAAATATGATGTTGCCAGGTATAGGCGTAGGAGGCTATTGTCTTACTAAAGATCCATTGTTAGCTAGCTGGTCAAGACAAAATTTAATAAATGGCAAATCAAACTTATCGATGAGTGAAAAAGCTGTAACAATAAATGACAGGATGCCTTTGTATGCATACAAGTTCTTCAAAAAAAACATTAACGAAAATTTTTTACAAAAGAAAAAGATTTTTCTGCTTGGAGTATCCTATGCTCCAGATGTTGGTGATACTCGGTACAGCCCAGTAGAGTTATTTTATGATCTTCTAGTTAAGGAAAACTTTAAAATTACCATCACTGACCCATTTATAAATTATTGGGAAGAAAGAAGCGTTGAGGTTCAGAAAGATTTCTCTGAATTAGATAATTCATTCGGAGCTTTAATATTTACAACTGGCCACAGCGTTTATAAAAATAATAAAGAGCTTATAGAAAAGATCATGGATTTAGATGAGATCTTTATACTTGATACAATTGGTGTTCTCAATGATAAGGAAATCAAAGCATTATCTGTCAAACATGATGTAAAGGTATTGGGTAGAGGAGACTTATAAAAAGAATGAGCAAAATTTTGATAATGGGTGGAGCAGGCTTTATTGGTTTTAATATTGCAAAACATCTTCAAAAAGATAGAAATAATAAAGT
>MDTG01193239.1_pt1 | contig 16106 bp, 28 predicted proteins | sample 811421 | NCBI WGS metagenome assembly MDTG01 (sample SAMN05326645, study PRJNA326480) | marine metagenome | isolation source: seawater | place: Pacific Ocean: South East | collected 2011 | reverse complement strand
GTTACGCCCGAATACGGGATTTTTGCCTTCGCAGGGGGTTCGCCCCCTGTGGAGGCTCATTTTTTTTGGATTTTGACCTATATCCCAAAATTTAGCCCTCCCTACCCAATATTAAACAAAGATACAATACCATATGGTAGTGGCTTTGCCATTACCGTATCATAGTGTATTTCCAGAATAAGATACTTGGAGAGATATATTATGTCAAAGTTATATGTAATAATGGTTAAGAAAATGTCTAAAGGAATGGAAAAATATCAATTTGAGAAGTTCCAAGATGCACTATTTCTAACTATGGAGTCTAACGGATGCGAGTCCTTTTTGGCTACTATGGAGGCTGAAGCAAAAGGATTCATGCAGTGCGTTATGAGAGAAGTAACAAAGGAAGCGGTATGGCTTATGGAAGAACTATTAGGTGAGTAAAAATGAATTGGAAGGAAACAGATAATTACAAGAATTTTATTAAGAATGTAAAGAAGTACGGCATGAGTAAAACTCAATGGCGCAGATTGCGTCATGTTCAACAGGGGGTCAAGCAATGACCTTATTGTGTGCTAAGTGTGGTAGTTCTGTGGGGTTCTGTGTATCATTTGGATGCGTGGAACCCCACTAATGGGGCAAGTAAATTACAAAGCAACCATATGGTTGTAATAACTTTGAATAATGAAATGGTACAACCCTATACCTGCGGTCACTGTTATTATTGCTGGAAGTAATTAATCCGGCAGACATTGACCGAATGCCCCTTTGATAGCGGGGTAAGGTAAATTGTTTCGTGTGGTGCGACATCACCCATTTACAAAGCGCAATTGCGTAGCGTAAGTGGCTCTGATGAAAGTCCTTAAACCTCAAAAGGGGAGTCGATTAACTGTTGGCTTGGATAACAATTGTATACGGGCTTTCTGAAACTAGAAAGTTATCAAAGTGAGTGGAACCCAATTCCATCCGTATTAGGAGTAGCCAATCTCCTATGTCACTCATTATATTCCTATGGCGATTAGTGGCCATAAAACCATAGTGGGACAAACCGGAAACACGCGTTGTAAGACCGATATGAATGTAGTAGCACTTTTGAGCCATGGTGACAAAGTGTGAACCACAGGGCTGTAATACGGGTGCATGGAGTACGGGGCGTCTCATTAGGGTTCGTTTCACTGTTACAAAGTTAAAACCATATGGTAGTGGCTTTGTCAATGAAATAAACTCCCTATTGGGCCACCCACTACAATAGATTCAACAATCCCCCTCCTAAGTGCTTCTTAGGAGTCAAGTTCCAATTGTTTACTACCCGTATCAAACTCTCTGAACAGGATTCTATTATAGTGGGTGGTGGAATATCATTTTTAAGGCTTCCAGCCCTTCTTCCAAACGGGCCAATGTGAATAGCCGTGTCTGCTACCGATTATTCTAATAGCAGTCCAATATTTGTCCTTATTATCTTCTATTTCATCTTCTCCTAAATATAGAACGCATGAAAAGCGCATGGCATTAAGAATGTCATTACTTTCCTCTCCTTTTATTTGATTCAAAATCCAGCGCACTCTTTCATCTCTTCTTTGTGTCATTTTAATCACCATACCTGTGGAATACCGTTACCAATGTACTGATTTGTTCCAGCCCAATAAGTACCGTTTAGATACCACATATAATTGCGTTGAACGATGTGAACATTTGGTAGTGCATTTAATCTGTTCTTGGTAGTGCGTGTCATATATCCACTGTGACTAATCCAGAGTTGTTCGCTTCTTGGTGTAACCCACGCAATTACATTACCATGTAATAGCATTTCAGAAGTTAGTCCATCTCCACCGTCATCAAACACCTGTACTACTGTATTACCTCTCTTGAAGGGTATTTTATTCATCAGTGCATAAGCCGCATCAATATCAATTTGTGCCATACTTATTCTCTGCTTTACCTTTCAGACAGGGTTATGCAAAGCACAACCATATGGCTTTGTTCAAAATTTTTATTTTTGCTTCTCATTCAAATATTAGGTTCTAAAGGCTCTTGTTTAGCACTTTTGGCTTTAATTATCATGAAGATTAGCCGCAGCATTTATATGATGAGCCACTTTGGACATTATTGTTTGATATGGCCGATGGTGACGAGGCATTAGAGATACTGAATGATATTAATAAGTACATTAAAGAAATAATAGACGATATTAAGCAGAAAAGAAAGTCGCCGCAGCCAATAAGCGATACTGATAATAGCAAATTAGACAAGATTACCAAACAATTAAGAGATGCTAAAACCAAAATAACAGAATATATTAATCTAATATACAGGCAAACTTCACTAACTGATTTCAAGCAATAAATAAAACCACATAATTAAATGATATGATTTTTATTCTGGGAATATAAAACCTAAAAATTAAAACCGGGCGCAAGTGCCAAAAAAATTCCACCACATTTTTTGAGAAAAAAGAGATGATTAAGATGACATGGAAAGAAGAAATAAAGAAAGAAGAAGAGGACTATGATTATAGAAGATACAATCCAACAGACAGTGTTGAAAGTATGGCTGAGGAAATACAAGATTTGTGCGAAAACATCAGTATAGCCTCCGAAGATAGCGATGCACTTAGAAGGCCCAAACTGTTGGCTTATTGTATTGATAAATTAAGTGATATTTTAACACGCATAAAAGGCTACTGAAAAAAAAATCCGCCACAATTTTTTTTGGGAAATTTTACTTCATTATAAACAAATAACAGGAATTGATGATTATGACATGGAAAGATGATATTAGGAAAGACATTAGTTTTTCAATAGGGCAAGCAGAAGATTTGGTTAGTAGGGCTTTTAATTTACTTAAAAAAGATTTAGAATCTGAGGATAAAGCATTAAGAGAATTTCAAGGCATAGTGGCTGAATACTTAGAAAAATACAATATATATGTATCCTACCATAAAAGGTGATTATTATGACATGGAAAGATGAAATTAAAAAACAAGTTGAACCTAATAGAAAGCAAGAAGTTGTAAGGGCTAAAAATAGTGTAAAAACTGTTCATTCCTTATTAGCAGGTATAGCCAAAAAAGGCTTCTATGACAAAGACGGTAAGAAATATAGTATAGATTATGCTATTAACTTCCTCCCTCCTGTTATTGAACTATTAGAAAAGATGGGCGAAGAATTAGAATATCCTGAAGATGATGAAGAAGATGAGGGAGTAACCTACGACCAAGAACTTATGAGAAGATTAAGAGAAGGCGAGATTAGTTATGACGAAGCAAGAGTTTATCTGGGTTCAAGAAGGTGATTATTATGACATGGAAAAATACACTAAGAAAAGCGCCCTTCAGTATAGGTGATGCACAGCATAGAAGGCACGACGAATTAAACGCACGAAGAAAGAAACTGATGGCTGAATTTCCTGAGATTTTAGAAGATTACCTTGATGATGAACTCCAAGAAATGATACGAGAGAAACCTTCTGCGGATATTTATACTATTAATGTTAAGGAAGTAGCAGATTACATTAGAAAAATGAAAAATAGTGGACTCAGCAACTTAGATATAATACAATTTCTGAAAAAGGAATATGAGGCTCATAAAGTCGAAATTCATGATGATGGTACAATTAAATTTGAGGGAGTAATCACCCTTTGATAACAAGGTGATTAATATGACATGGAAAGATGATATTAGGAAACAAGTAAATGAATCTGATATGATGGAATTAGTAAGAATTATTTTTGATTTCCAAAAAGAAAAGAAAATTAAAAGCAGAGATTTAGAACAACTCATAAAAAATGCACTTATGGAAATAGAAATGATACATGGCGAAATAGCAGAAGAAAACCGAGTTGATAGATTATGGGGTTCGAGATTTGAAAGGTGATTAATATTTGGGAGGACATTCTGAAGAAAGATACTTTGCTCGAACAACTAATTAAAGAATTAGAAAAAAAAGCAGGGGAGTTAGAAGAAAAACAGTATGAATTACTTGTGCTAAAAAATAAAGCCACCTTTAACGACATGGATAAAATTATTGAATTGCAAAATGAGATTAATGAAATGTGGGCGGAAATTAATGAATTAGCAGATAGAATAAATAAATTAGCAACAAACGCAAAAGATTTCGGATTAAACTTTGGAGAAGATAACGCATAAGGAAATGATTAATATGACATGGAAAAAAATACTGAAAGGCGACGCATCGGATATGGAAGAAACATATGGCAAAAGAAGCGACCAAATCGTTGAAGATTTTGCCAGAAACTTTGAAGGAGGGTATTTTACGATTAAAGACCCGAAAACAGGGGAGTATGCAAATATAGAATATGAAGAAGAACACGGATATAGTGTATTATCTAATAACCTAAAAGAAGGTTCTAAACTTCATAAACTTCTTATGGTTGATAAGGGCATTAAGAGTGGCCCAAATTCATACTATTCCATCCACCCAAATAATGACGATGAAATAGAAGAATTAGGATTTGTGGTGGAAGAATGACAAGATGCACATTACTTGACACTTGGTTTGATGTTAAGTCTAAGGAATTAGATAAGGCAGAAAAAGAAAAGAATAAGGATTTGATTACAGGTGAGAAAAAATGACTTGGGAAGATATAATTAAGAAAGCGGCTGAATATAAATCAATGATTAGCCTATTGAGAGAAGCGAGGGATGCAGGGCGTGAGGCAGAAGAAGGTCTTAATTACCAATGGAAAATATTGAACTCCGGTGAAAAGATTGCGGATAATGATTCCATATCCATGAATGAAATTGAGCGCAGAATCAAAGTAATAGATAATGCGATAATTGACATTGGGAAAATCATTGGTGATTTAGAGAAAGCAGGTTTAATATTGTAGGTTTGGTGAAAAGAAATGACTTGGCAAGATATACTAAAAAGAGAGTTTAATTTTAGAAAACCGCCAAAAGGAATGACTCCTCAAGATGAAGCATTAGAAGGTGACTTCTTCCGTAATAGATTAATGCCCGTTCTTGAAGATATGATTAAACCACAAAGAATGTACGATACAGATTTGGGTGTATTCGATACTAAAGAAAAAGTATTAGCACAATTTTCAAAAGGGCCGTTAGACTACATGGACTTTACATTCACACCAATTAAGAAAACTGCCGATTCGGCAGAGTTTCAAGTAAATAGTGATAGTTGGTATGGGAAAAAGGTAAAGTTTTTATTTGAAGATGATGGAGTTAAATTCCAACATGGCGATAAATTCAACGACTATGGAACAGTATATCCAAGAACGGATAATTTTCCACATATCCGTGGGTTTGAAATTTAGGTGATTAAATGTCTTGGCGAGATATTATCAAAGCGTTTCCCGATGTAATACATGATAAAAACGGCGAAGCATTTCACTTTGTTGGCAGACAAGGTAACTTAGGTAAATATTCTAACGGTGAAAAAGAAATCCTATTCGATGAAAAGAAGGCTAAACTAAATGCGCCATCTAAAGGATTAACTATGGCTGATGATGTCAAATTCCAAATAGAGGATAATACCAAAGGCACATCTTTTCAAGAATTCAAAGAGGCTATGGCTGGCGCAGTAACTACTACTTCTTCGCCAGCACTGTTTAATACTACATACGGTCAGCGAAAAAAGAAAAAGGAGGATGAGGAATGAGTAAAAAGAAAAAGACAAGCACCACCAAGAAAAATCAGAAAGATTGGAAAGGTATGAAAATTACTCAAAACACTTCAAAGTCTGAATTTATTCAAGACTACCTTGCTTGGAAAAGAGCATGTACCGGAATCAAAAGTGGAAAAATGATGGTTCAAGGTATTCCAACATTGTATGATTTTTTGGTTGAGCATGTTACTTCGACTTCAATGAGAACAAATAGCAGAAACCGAGGCCATGTGAATTCGGGTGCAAATAAATACATCAAGTTACTTGACAATCTATTAGAGAGAAAATTCTATACTGTTGGTGATGAAATGATTATCAAAAACCTAGGAGATGCTTTAATGGCTCTTAAAGGTACAGGAAAAGATACTAAAGAATCACCTGCATTAGACCCCGGTTTTATTCTATTTACTGAAAGTAAAAGAGGTCGAAGAGGACAAAAGTTAGCACCTAAAGTTGTTCAAGGACATTATCGAACAGAAGCCTATGCTAAGAAAAACAAAACTTCTGCCGCACCACCACATTGGTTCACAGGTACTAATTTACCACACAAGGCTTTGTTTAACGAAAGTGCTGATGATGAATTTAAGTCAAGAGGATTAGCAGTAATTATGCAAGATGTAAAAGGAAAACTTGCAGACATTACAAATGAAGTTGAAGATATTCCTATTCCCGAAGATGATAATATCCAAGAATATGAGGCTCTTGGTGACATTGAAAACTTCTTTGACAAGGTTGTTAGAAATGTAGGATTTTGGAATAAAGATGGTCGCCTATTAGTTGGGCCTCTCAAGAGAGAATTTGAAAACACTCAATTCAAATTAGGTATTCAAGACCAAGATGTAATTAGAGAGTTTCCAAGATTAAAACAAAAAGATGCACCAGCAGGTAAAATTACATCAGTTACCTTTGAGGCTTCACCACTAACATTAGTGACTTTAGTTGATAGAGCATTGATACGACAACAGCCATCTGGCCGTAATGGTCGAAGTGCGCCTAACGACCAAATGGCTTGGCAGAATGCAATTAGAACAGGATTCGATTATAGAATAGCCGGAGAAGAAGAATTAGTGTTCCCTGTAAATAGTGTTAGAATAGCAAAAGAATTAGCAAAGATACCGGAGATTAGACGATTTGCTCAAGGGCTTTTGAGAAAAACTAACCTATACAATGGGCCAAATTTCCAAACTTCTAATGCGGCTAAACTTTTAGCAGAAAAGAAATTTAATTATTCTCCTACTTCTCAGCAAGCAATTCTTAATTTGTTTAGAAAAGAAAAAGCACAACCTAAATCTATTCAGTTAAAATTAACTAAGAATGCTATGAAGGCTCTTTTGAACCAATCTGTAATTACTCGAACAAGAGATTTACAGAGTATGAATGCACCTAACACTGATGAGAAAATTGTTCTAAAAAATATGTGGCAAAGCCTTCTATGGAGTTGATTTTATGGCAGTCAATAGAAAGCGTTGTGGTTTGTGTCAAGCAGACAATAGAGAAGAATTAGAGGCTTCTCTTGAAAACGGTACTATGACTTGTGATGAATTAGATGCGGCTAATGGTTGGAGAAGTGGAACTGCGGCCCAACATCAAAGAAACCATATGGGAGATTATGTTATGTCGGCTAATCCTAAATGTGTTTTATGTACAGACCCAATGAGAAAACATTACGAACAAGCATTGAGTAATGGAGAGATAGACAGTGAAGCAGTGGCTTTGGCTTTAGATACTACAAAAGCACAAATTCAACGACATATGAAACATCATTTAACTCCAATCGTGCAGCAATCCGCAGCCGCCATAATTGCCAAGAAGGAGGTAAATGAAATTGATTTGCTTTCTAACAATGTTGAGAAATTAGATGCGAGATTAGAGCAAGTGTTTAATGAATTAGGAAATGACTTAGACCCTAAGATGATTGATGCTCTAACTAAGTTAGCAAGAGAAATTAGAGAGTCACTAAAGTATCTGATGGAATTCAAAGGCAAACTTATTCATAAGCGACAAGATACTGTTATTGTTGCACAAATGCAAATTGTTCAAGAGGTGCTTGCACAAAACAATCCCGATATTTGGTTGGATATTAAAAAGAAAATGCAGGAGAAATTACAATGAGTTGGGAAGATATACTAAAAAAGCGTTCAGTAAAAGAGTTGGTTCAGAATGCCTTAGACTTACACGGTGGCACATCTGATTTTTATAGAGAAACTTATACAGAAAAAGACATTCAAAAAATAATTTCTTTTTTCAAAGATGAACTTAAAAGAGATAGGATAGATAAATTTGAAATAGAATATTATAATAAGGCATTGAAATTATTAGAAAAGGCAAAGGAGAAATTACAATGAGTTGGGAAGATATATTGAAAAAGGAATCTGATTTAACTTTACCAAGAGGAAAAGAAATGGTTCTTCAAGCAGAAGATAAAGATTATCAAAGAGGGCTTCTTGTTAAACTGTTAAAAAATGGAGGGTATGAAATTGCTTATTGGTATGATAAACATGAACCCTATCCGATTGAAGTATTAGTGGATGGTAAATCAATTAAAAAAGACGCAAAGAAAATTACTATGAAATTTCATCCAAAGGAAGAATTAGAATGAGTTGGAAAAAAATAATTAAATCTGATTGGCGAGAACAGGCCAGAGGTGATTTAGAAACACCAGCAGAATTAATTATTTTACAACAGTCATTATTTTACATGGAGGAATTGCTCAAGATGATGAAGCAACCCGAACCTAATGTTCCCGATATGATTGAATTTTTAGAATACAATATCAAAACAGTGAGAGGTGAATTAGATTGAGTTGGCAAGATATTCTTCACAAGAAAGGTAAAGCCCGAAGAAAGGCTGGCTCTAAAAAAGCAAAGAAAAAATTAGGCAAACCCCGAAAAGGAAAAAGATTTGTTAAAAGAACAAAGTCTGGCAGAAAGGTTTCATACGGTCAAGCAGGTAAAGCCAAAGATGGTGGCGATAGAATAAGGCCCGGAACTTCTAAAGGAGATGCTTATTGTGCGAGGTCAAATAAAATTAAAGGTAATTGGAGAAGTGACCCAAATAGCCCGAATAATCTAAGCCGTGAAAAATGGAAATGTCATGGAAATAAATCAAGAAGGTAATAATATGGATTGGAAAGATGTTCTAAAAAATGATGTTGAGAAAGGACTCTTTAGCAGGTCTAAGTTTCCTAATGAAGAGTCTGAGCAATTTTATAATATGCAATTTAATAATGCCTATAATTGGAGTGGCGACCCATATAGAAAAAAACAATTCCAAAAACAAGTAATGGCTTTACCTAAAGCACAAAGAACCGTTGATGGAATTAAAAGCGTTTTGACCGCAATTGGTTCACCTTCTAAATTTACTTTAAGGAAACCCCAACAACAAAATATTGTAACTGAAACTGTGGATAGTATTGATAATGTTAGGACTGAGGGTTCTGACCCCGCAAGAAATCTAACTAGTCCGTATAAAAAAATGCTGAAAGGCTCGAAGCCCATGAATAGATGGGGGCCAATTATTGATGAAATTATGTCGGATGGATATAATAGAACTTCAAGAGGCATTATTGAAAGTTTATACAATTATCAAAACGATAAAAAGAAATCAACAAGAGGTATTCCTAGTCAAAGAGCAATAAGCATGTATCTTAAATCGAATCCTGAATACATTAAAATGAGTTCATCAAGTTATGGTACAGAATATAGACTAAAAGACAATGTTACTAAATTAATGAAGGGAATGGAAACCGCAACCCGTTCAGCAGAATTACATGCTATGAATGATTATGATTTATACCAAAGTATAATAGGTTACATTAAGAGTTTAGTGAAAGCAGGTAATGATAAAGCAGAAGTATTGTCCATGTTGAGTCAATGGCTACCTAACATAATGGTTCATAACAGTAACTTTATGGAGGAATTAGAAGGCTATGGTGAAATTGATGCAATTAGTGATGTTGAATGGGCTAATGTAGCAGAAAATTTTGCAGATTATATTGACGATTTTGTGGAGGATTTGCAGTGAGTCGCAATTGGTTTCAGATTTTGAAGAAACCTGTTGGTTATCCGTACATTGACGACCCTACTATGTTTGCTTTTGATATAATTTCTGCTGATAACACCCAAGATTTGATGGACAAAATAAGAAATAATGAGATTTCTGATGCTGATTTACAAGTTTTGGCAAGAAGAATCAATCAGATTAAGGGAAATGATGAAAAAATAAAAGAAATTTTAGAAACATACAAAAATTATCCCGATAAAGACCTAAATGTTCAACAAATTAAGTCAAATTTAGAAACTCTTTCTGGCATGATGCCAAAACAAACAGGCCAACCATCAAAAGGTAATGCTCAAGAGATTGAAAAACTCGTAAAAGAAATAAAAGAAGCATTTTTTAGTGATAAAAAAGCATTAGTTGAGAAATTAAAGGAATTAATGCCTTCAAGAAAAGATGATTGGGGCAGATACCCCGAAGCGAGAGATATTATTTCTTATCAAGAGCGCCTAAATGCTAAAAATGAGCAAAACATGATAGCATTTGAAAATAATCCCGATGAAAATGATGAAAATGTCAAAAAATTAGCAGAATATTTTGGTTCTGAATATAAAGATGGTGTAATTTTGCTAAAAATTAGAAAAATAGGAGAATTTTCCGAAAAAATTAATCCTATTTTGTGGAAAGACGAAAATCAAAAAAATTGGGAGTTAAAAAGAATACAGTCTAAAGATAATAAAAGCGTTGATGAAATTAATCCCGATAAAAAAGAAATTGTTGAGAAAAAGAAAGAAATAAAGAATATTTATTTAGAATTGAAGAAAAAATATGGTATTCAATTAATATTTGGTGGTAAAAGAGAAGCATTACAAGATGTTAGAGGAAAAAGTTTGGAAATAGTGTATTCTGGAATAGAATATAAAGTGAAACCAATAAATTCTGCATCAGATGTTCAGAAATATATTCGTGGATATGAAGCGGTTACAGGAACTCCTTCTCAATTAATACCAACATGGCTTTCCGGTGTATCTCCCGACAAGCAAGATTACAATAAAGTATCATCTCAAGCAACGGTTGGTGGAACCAACATACAATTCCCAGACATAATGTTCTTAGAAAGAGGTAGTGGAAATAAAAAGAAATTAACTTTCAATCCTTATGGTTCTGCTATATTGTATCATTCTGTTTCAAGTGAAGGTTGGTTTAAGACCTATTTTAACATGGCAAGAAAAACAGAGTTTATTTCAGAAGAAAGAGCAAAGTCTTTGATAGTGAATGATATTGTTGATACTCTTGCTGGAAAACACGGAAGAATGACAAGCAGTTTCAAGTATGGTATTCCTCTAAGAAGGTATGCCTTAGACTCAAAAGACAGAGCAATTGACTTTACAAATGAAGAGTCGGCTAAAAGAAAAATCAAGAAAAAAATAGAGGGGAGTCCTTCTTTGACACAAGAAATAAATGATAAAAGAAATGATTTGAGAAAAGATACTATTGACAAACTTGAGCAGGGATGGACTCAAAAAGAAGCCGTGGCTTTCCTTGACTATTGGAAAGAAAAGAATTTAGATAACCAAGGAAAACTGAAAGTACATTGGTTTTCCACTCCAATATCTGAAAAAGAATTGCTTTTAGCAGAATATGACAACAACGAAACTAACATGATAGCCGATTCTGAATATGCACAGATAGAAGTGGCTTGGGCGAATGAATGGGATGAGGACAATAACCCCAAAGAGTTTGACCCGTTTGAGTATTATACTCCCGCCACAATACTTGATGAATTAGATGGGTCTTTCAAAAGAAATCCAGCATATAAGGATGGTAAATTAAAAGACACTACTAAGGAAAAGGAGAAGGAAATTAAAGAATTAGAAGCAACTCTTGAAGGTAAAAGTAGTGCTGAGCAAAAAAGAATCAGAAATGCTATTGCTCAAAAGAAGGCCAACATTAAGCGATTCCAAGAAATGTCAGAAAGCAAAGGAGAAATCAAAAGAGATTTACTACCACGATTACGAGAAATCGTAAATTCGGTGGATGATTACCCTTCTATGGTTGCTCAATTAGCACAGGCAAAAAAGAATGCTCTCAATTCAATTATACAAGAAGTTGATACTAACTTTAACAAATTGGCTGTTCTTAGTGCAGAAGCGGCAATAGGGTTCCTTGCAATATTGGCAGAATATTATCCAAAGAAGCCAGACTTCATAGGTGAAGCATACGATAAGATAGACAAAGACCCCTCTAAAGCAAAGGAAATCGCAGAGAAAGAATTAGGGACTCAAGTAATGACTACCTTCTTAAATGATATGAAAGGTTTAATTATGAAGTCCTTCGAGAACCAATTACAGCATTTGGTTAATTACCCCTATGTGTATGATAAGCGTCATTTATCCAACATTCTCAAAGTCTTTACGGGTAGCGAAGTTAATTTATTGGAGGTATAATTATGGTAAAATTAGTACAAGAAGTTGATTATGATATTTCTGAAAATACTATTAAGGATATTGCTAAAATACCAACAGGGAGAAAAAAGAATCTTGCCTTCAAAAAAGAAGTGGATAAATTTACACAATTTATTCGAGGTGAGAATTTAGATAATCAAAGTGATTTGAGAAATAAATTCCAAAGAGAATTAAGGCAAGCCGTTGAGGAAGCAGGGAAATCAAAATCCGGTGCTTCTGCGGAAATGAGTCAATTAGCCACAGTATTCAAAAATATAAGAGTTGAAAATCTTAGAGGTAGCACAATTTCTCCAGCAAAATTAGCCACCACTGTAAAATTAAAAACAGGTGAAAAGGGTAGGTTTTTGTTTAATGTCAAAAACATACAAATGATTAATCTTAATGAACTTGAGAAAGCAAAAAATTATCTTGAATCAATGGAAGAAGTGCCGGAAAGTTTTGAAGTATTGGCACATAATATTCCTTTAATGTATGATTATGTTAAAGAAGAAAAAGATGCTTTTGGTTCATCTGAAGAAAGACCGAAGGATAGAGTAGGGAGATATAGACAAAAATATACTAAAGAAAGAGAAGGTGTTGATATACCGCCTCTTGATTTTAATTTTATTTATGGTGCGGTTGATGCTTCTAAAGGTGCTTATCGAAAAATTGTTTATGAACATTGGTCGGAAACGGCAAAAAAATATAATGTCTTTAAGGAGAAGTTTGATGCTTTTGCTCAAGAATTAGTAAAAAAAGAGAACAAAGTTCCAAATAAATTAGTTTTTGAATTTGAGAAGTTTTTCAAAAGATACAGAAATAAAAACTTAGAATACATTGGTAAATTTGAACCTTATAACTCAAGGCATGACGACCCTATTGAAAGATTTGTTAATCTAATTGATGCTTGGATGGCGACAAATAACATCATGGAAAAAGAAAGAGAAAACCAAGAAGAGAGAGGGCTTGGTGAAAGAGATGCTGATATGTCAGCAGAAGAATTGCGACAAATACAGGAACAGGAAAGAGATGAAGTTTCTGGTAGTGAAGTCGGAGAACAACAAATAATGGCTGGTTCAGCAAGAGCATTAGATTCTATTGCTCAAGCAGAAGCAGGTGAAATGCTTGATAGTAAATTAGTTGATACGGAATTAGATGAATCCGAAGAAGAGGTAAGTGAAAAATTAAGCGAATACCTTGACCCTCTATTGGCATGGGAATTAAAAAGAAATAGTAAATTAGTCGCTTTAACAACAAGGCAACACAATATACTTAGAGATTACATCTATGGCTTTTTAGATGAAGCAGATGATAAAACAACAGAATTAATTATCCAGCCTACAACTAAACATAAGTTAAGTCAGTGGGCTGATGAGATTGATGATACCTTGAAATTAGAAAAAGACGATATGAAAAACAATATGTTTGCTTTGCCTATTTCTGTTTTAGATAATAAAGAGTTTATGGAGATGTATAAGCGAGATGTTAAGGGCGCAATCACTGATGAAAAATTAGATGATGATGTGGATAAAACCATTAAGGAATTCTTTAACGACTTGTATGAGGTTCTTAGACTCAAGACTAAAAAGGTTGAGAGAGAATACGCTGAAGGCGATGATATTCCCGAAGGCGCAAAAGTTGGAGATAAATATGAAGCAGATGAAGTCCAAGAATCATTTGCATTCCATGTTTCTAATAGAAGCACAAAAGGACAACCAAAAGGTGCGGCCCCTATTGATTGGGTTGAAGCAGTTAGAACAAATAAATTAGGATTAATTAGAGGGCAAGGCAGTCGAGCAAGCGATAGAGGATTTGCTGATATTCAAGAAGAGTATAAGAAATTAACAAAATCTTTGCAAGAGTTTTTAGAAGCCTCTATGGATTATTTCATCAGTCCTTTACAAACAGGCCTATTGGTTGTTAGCGCACCCGCATTTATGAATGGAGTTGGTAGCCGTGGAATAGATGCTTGGGCGAAAGAGATAGGTTTAGAGAATGTATTTGGCTCAAGTTGGGAGAAGATGGCGAGAGGGTCAGCAAAAGAAATTAGTGCTGGTGCATTAGAAGATATTGCAGATTTCTTATCTTATCGAGATGATAAACAAGTGGGGATTGATAATGCGTTATTTGTTTCTGGAACAAAAGCGTTGAGAGCCTTGGTTGATATATTTGGAAAAGAAGCAGAAGAAGATATTGCAAATGAATTAGGTATGATTATATTTATTCTTATGAATGAAGTTGATGATTTAACCAGAATGACAAAAAGATTCCCAAGAAGAAGCAATAAAACAATACAGGATAGAGCAAAAGGTTACATAGATTCAATAGGAAAAAGAAGATACCTTGTTGCGCTAGTTAATTATTTAGAAGTCAATCAAGGTGTCTTATCAGAAAACGATAAAAAGAAAATACACTATGATAAAATAATAAATTTCTTTGCACAGAAACAACAAGATATTCCTTTCCAAGTCAAGAAGTTACTCAAGGCTCATGATATTATTAGAAAACAGTTAGGTAAAAAAGTTGTTTATGGTTTCCTTAATTTAGAAAAGAATTTTGATTCTTTCCTTGATAAAATGTACCATGAAGAGAGAGTTGATTTAAGTCACTTAGAAGTGGAGAATATCGTTAAGTCGGATAATTCGCATTCTAACTTATCGAAAGAATATGGTATTAGCGCCGAGCAAGTGTATTTGATTAAGGCTAACTTTAGAGCGTGATATTATGAGTTGGAGAGATATAATGAAAGCCGAGAGAATAGACTTAGCAAATCCAATTCAATATCCGAGAAAAGATGTTGCTAAATTACTAAGAACAAATTTTTCTAAAACCGGATTTCATGGAGCAGTTAATAGGTTTGTACCCGAATTAGAGGGGCAGTTTCCATATATAGACAAAAGAAGGGCCAAGCAATATCAAAAACTTGCGGCAGATATAAGAAAAATATCTTCAACCATTAAAAAATTAGTTACTGAATATGAGGGCCAAGAGGGATGAAGATGACTTGGCAAGATATTCTGAAAGCAAAAAAGAAAAAACTCCGAAGAAGGAGAACCCAGAGGTCGGGTAAAAAACAAGATGCTTGTTATTACAAAGTCCGTAGTCGCTACAAAAAGTGGCCTTCAGCATACGCAAGTGGGGCATTAGTACAATGTCGTAAAGTCGGTGCAAAGAATTGGGGAAACAAATCTAAGAAGTGACTAAGATGACATGGCAAGACATTCTTCAAAAAAAGAGCAAGGCTCGAAGGAAAAAGGGTTCTAAAAAATATAAGAAGAAAAAAAGAAGAAAGGGCGGAGATAATTTCAAAAGAGAAAAAGAATCGGGATTACACGGTTGGTTTTCAAGAAGAGGCGGAGATGGACAAAAGGGTTGGGTTTCCTGTCAATCTTGTGAAGATGATAAAAAAGGAACAAAACCTTGCGGGAGAAAAGATGCTTCTAAAGGAACAAAACAAAGATGCCGCCCTACCTGTGCGGCATGTAAAACATACAAAAGGAGAAGAGGAAAATGACATGGAAAGACATACTAAAAACAGAAAAAGCGCACTGCAATGCCAGCAAGTTAGATTCTGAAACAGAAGAATTCGAGAAGAAACTTATTGGTAATCAGAAAAGAATTGATGCAGATAAAGATGGTAAAATTACCGAAAACGATTTCAAACTCTTAAACAAAGAAAATCCTGAAAAAATGATTCTTCGTGAAATTCAGAAAGAAGGTGGTGCATTAGGTATGAAAAACCTAAAGGGTATTCCTAATCTAAAAGAAACTCTTGACCGCATGGTAAAAGAAGGAAAGATATTTATTCACAAAGACGGAGATATTTACACACATAAACCAAGTAAAGGAAGGGGATTCACAAGATGAGTTGGGAAATAATTTTGAAACAATTGGTTTGTCCTAGAGCAACACAAGATTTGATGCTCAACACTAAAAATAGAGATGCCGCAGTAAAAAATCCAAATATTAGATATGGGCCACTTAATCTTGAAGATGAAAAGTATTGGGAGGAATATGCTAAAAGGTGGAACACTACTGCTGATGTAG
>MDTG01081345.1_pt1 | contig 16106 bp, 11 predicted proteins | sample 811421 | NCBI WGS metagenome assembly MDTG01 (sample SAMN05326645, study PRJNA326480) | marine metagenome | isolation source: seawater | place: Pacific Ocean: South East | collected 2011 | reverse complement strand
GGGTGGATGATGGGATTCGAACCCACGACCCTCGGTACCACAAACCGATGCTCTAACCAACTGAGCTACAACCACCATTGGGACGGCAAATATATAAATTTAGAAAAATAAGAGCCCTTTTTTTTACAAAAAAACTACCTTTGAAAAACCATGACTAATGCTAATAAATATCAGAGTCTAAATATTTCAGGCATGACCTGTGCCAATTGCGCTAAAGGAATTGAGAAACATTTATCGAAACAAGGTATAAAAGAAGTAAATGTTGATTTTTCAAATTCAGAAGCTCATTATTTAAGTGAAAATACAAATGTAGATTATGTCATCAAAGAAATTGAATCCATTGGCTTTAAAGCAAAAAAAGATGTCATAGAAGAAAAGAGTATAGTAGAAAAGTTATTCGCCTTTTGTTTAATATTGACTATACCCCTATTTAGTCATATGTTTATAAATGAAAATCATATTCTTCAAAACCCTATTCTACAGTTTTTTATGGCCCTACCTGTATATATTGTAGGCTGTTATTATTTTGGCAGAAGTGCTTGGAACTCTTTAAAAATTGGCGTTCCAAATATGGATGTTCTTATTATGATGGGGACAACAGCAGCATTTTTTTATAGTATTTCTGGTACTCTTATTTTTTGGGGAACAGTCGAGGCACACCAATATCTATTTTTTGAAACGACCGCCACCATTATCACCTTAGTTCTGCTCGGAAATGTTTTAGAACATCGTTCGGTCAAACAAACCACTTCAGCCATAAAAGATTTAAGCTCAATACAAAACCTTGAGGCTAAAAGAGAAAAAACAGATGGCACTATTGAAACTGTATCTTTTAAAAACATAGTCAAAGAAGATATCTTACTTGTTAACTCAGGAGATAAAGTGCCCACTGATGGTACTATTATTTCTGGGGAAGGATATTTTGATGAATCCATGATGACTGGAGAAAGTCATTCCATTTTAAAAAAAAGTAATGAAGATGTAGTTGGCGGCACAATTCTTTTAAATGGTAATATTAAGATGATAGCGAAAAAAGTAGGTGAAGATACTGTTCTATCACACATCATCAAACTTATTAAAAAAGCCCAAAGCAATAAACCTAACATTCAACGACTTGGCGACAAGGTCAGTTCAATATTTGTTCCTCTTGTGCTATTGATAGCCATACTAACATTTACATTAAACTATTTAGTCTTTGACATCAGCCTATCTCAAGCAATTATGCGATCGATTGCTGTATTGGTAATTTCCTGTCCTTGTGCAATGGGCTTAGCAACTCCTACTGCCGTAATGGTTGGCTTAGGAAGAGCTGCCAAAAATGGAATCCTAATTAAAGGGGGTAATACCCTAGAAGAGTTTGCGAAAGTAAAAAACATCGTCTTTGATAAAACAGGCACTCTTACTACAGGTAACTTTAAGATAGACAGTATTGATTGTGAAGATAAACAACGAAAAGAGGTGGTTAATTTACTCTATTCTTTAGAACTGCATTCTTCGCACCCTATTGCAAAATCCATCATTAAAGAGCTTGAAAACGAAGCCATAGTGTTAGAGTTGGAAGAAATAAAAGAAATAAAAGGACAAGGGATACAAGCAAAGTGGAAAGGAGATTTATACAAATTAGGTTCAGCTCATTTTGTTAATCACAAAGAAGGAAAACAACAACTCTTCTTATTTAAGAACAATGGATTTTTGGCAGGGATAAATTGCTCCGATGAAATAAAAGAAAACCTTAAAGAGACCATTTTAGAACTTAACAAAGAAGGTTTATCAACCACCATGTTAAGTGGTGATAAAATTGAAAAATGTAAATCCGTTGGCAACGCCATCGGCATTTATAACGTTTATGGCGAACACTTACCTCACGAGAAACTTGAAAAGATCGACCATCTTAATAAGCAAGGTCTTACAGCTATGATTGGAGATGGAATTAATGATGCACCAGCACTAGCAAAAGCACATGTAGGAATATCCTTAGGAGGAAGTACAGAAGTAGCTATAGAGTCTGCACAAATTGTTCTACTTAATACTGAGAACTTAAAACAAATAACCTTAGCATATAAAATCAGTAAACACACTCTTAAAACTATTAAACAAAATTTGTTTTGGGCATTTTCCTATAACATTGTTGCAATACCTATTGCAGCACTAGGATTTTTAAATCCTATGTGTGGTGCTTTATTTATGGCCTTTTCTGATGTTATTGTTATTGGGAATTCACTAAGATTAAAACGAAAAAAAATCTCTAAATAAAATAATTATGCGATTACTTACCACCATTATATATTGCTTGTTTTTTTCATTTCAACTTACAGCACAAGACAAATTTAACTCACACGATTTTATTGAAGGAAATATTCCGTCATATAAGCCCTCATTCGACAACTCTTACCCTGCATGGGGAAAAATGTTATATGATGAAAATCCAAACTTCCTCGAGATACAAAAAAAATATAATGAATGGAAAAAAAATCCTAGTACTGAATTCAAAGCGATTGAACGCTATTATAAAATATGGGTTAGGAATATCAAACCCTATGTACGAGTTAATGGGGAAATAGTCTCACAAATAAACACCCCACCTCCTGCTACTCAACAAAGCATATCTTCAGAAAATGAATGGTCATTTTTAGGACCCAAAGAAACTTTTTTTCTTAATGAAAGTGGAGGCGAAATGTTACCTTCTAGTTGTCCGTGGCAAGTAAATGTATATTCATTCGATGTATCAAAAAGCAATGACTCCATTCTTTATTGTGGTACTGAAACTAGCTTTGTCAACAAATCAACAGACAAGGGAGACAGTTGGGTAATGTTGGCAAAAGATTATAGTTTTAACGGTGGGATTACAGCCTTAGCTATAGATCCACAAAACGAACAAACCGTATATGTAGCCGCAGGTGCACAACTTCATAAAACCAATGACGGAGGAGAAAACTGGAATACACTACTTGTTTCTGACGGCTTATTCTATTCTGACAAAATTATTATTGATGAATCCAATTCAGACAAAATAATTGCAGCAGGCTCAAATGGCATTTTTTATTCTACTGATGAAGGGCTTAATTGGTCAAACCCATGGGAATATCAATCTTATGATGTACATTTTAAAAGTAATGATGCATCTATAGTATTTGCTATAACTACCGTTAACGGAGATTTTAAACTTATTAAATCTAATAATGGTGGGGCTAGTTTTTCTACTGTCTCTTCTTTTCCGAGCAATATTGCAGATGAATCAGGTGCATTATTAGCAGTAAGCCCAGATGATTCCGAAAGTATTTTTGCTCTACTCTTAAGTAGTAATGACACACCCCTACTCTACAAAGGAAACTTAGCTATGGATAGTTGGGAAGTCCTTGCCACTGGGCAAACTGATGATTTTCCCCTAGAAAATTGGCAAGGGTTTTATGATCTAGTTTTTGAAGTATCACCAGATGATGCTGACGTAATATTTGCAGGAACTTCAAGTTTATACAAATCAACAAATGGTGGTGAAAGTTTCTTTATCATAGGCGGATATGGAGGTGATTTCTCTATACATCCAGATGCCCAATACATGATATTACTCGAAAACAACGAAGCATGGTTAGCAACCGACGGTGGCTTTACCTATTCAACAGATAATTTCACTAATACCAATAATGCATACTCCAAAAACAAAAACTTAGTTGGTTCAGATATGTGGGGTTTTGATCAAGGATGGAATGAAGATATCGTTGTTGGTGGTCGATATCATAATGGCAATACTGCAATTGCTGATTTTTATCAACCTAAAGCATTGAGAATGGGCGGTGCTGAATCTCCTACAGGTTGGCTTATGAAAGGGAAAAGTAGGCATGTAGCCTTCAACGACTTAGGTCCTGGTTGGATACTTCCAAGCTCAGCGGAGTCCTCTCCTGAAGGTCGGTTTCCTTTTAGCAAGTATCCTAATATGGATGAGTATGGTGGTAGAAGAGGAAATATGGTATTCCATACCAATTATTATGAAGTAATATTTTTGGGTGAAGGAAATAGCTTTTGGAAAAGTAACGATATGGGGCAATCATTTGAGCTTCTACACAACTTTGAGCAAAGGGTTAGATATCTACAAATTTCATATAGTGATCCCAATGTGATTTATGCTGACGTTGTCAATCAAGGATTACATAAATCAGAAGATGGCGGTTATACCTGGATAGCTAAACCTAGTTTAACTAACGGAGAAAATGGAGATAGCTTTTGGAAAGGAAAGCTACATTTTGATATTTCTCCCAATGACCCAAACACAATTTACGCTTGTTTACAAAATGGAATATGGTCAGCAGATTTAGGCAAAATTTTTAAATCAACAGATGGAGGAGACAATTGGACAGATTGGACAGCAAACCTAAACCCCTATTCGAAGTCTTTAGTTGTCCAACCTGACGGATCAGGTAATGATATCGTCTACTTATTTACCTCAAACATCAATAGTGAAAACGCTAATTGCTATATTCGAAGACATGGAGAAAGTGAATGGTCAATTTATGGCACTGATTTTCCTGTAGGCACAGACCCAAACCATGCTCTTCCATTTTTTAGAGATAGTAAAATAAGAGTTGCTGGAACATCAGGTGTATGGGAAAATGATTTAGACGAAATTGATTTTTTGCCTATCATTCAACCTTGGGTCAATCGACCGATAATTGATTGTGTTTTCGACACTATACAATTGGAAGATCATTCTATTTTAAATCATGAAAACTGTAGCTGGCAGTGGACAATCGAACCTGAGCCTATTTATATTGAAAATGAAAATATAAGAAATCCAATGGTGATCTTGGGAGAGGTTGGAAATTATACTGTCACCCTAAGCGTCACAAAAGATGGGACAACCTATTCTAAAACCATAGAAGATATGATTTATGCTAAAGAATGTCCTTCAATAGAAAATTGTGACAACCCTGCTATTGTACCCAAAGAAAATTGGGACTTAGTGTATTTCGATAGTGAAGAAAGCAATTATCCAGGTTATGCAAGTATGGCTTTTGACGGCAATACAAGTACAATTTGGCACACTCAATGGAGTACTGGCAATACACCTTACCCTCATCAATTAGAAATTGATTTTAATAATGAATTTAAAATTTATGAGTTCACTTATCAAACAAGACAAGATGGTGAAAATGGCAGAATTAAGGATATGGAGATCTATTTTAGCAACGATTTATTGGATTATGGAGAGCCTGATACAATAGTCGAATTTGAAAATACAGCTGCACCTCAAACAATTATTTTTCAAAACCCCAAAGTAGGAAGGTATATAAAGATAGTTGCTTTATCAGAGGTCAATGGCGGTCCATGGGCGTCAGCAGCTGAATTTGATATAAAAGCCTGTTACAACACTTCTGCAATTGAAACTAAAGGTTTTAATTATCTTAAAGCATATCCTATACCTACAAATGGTAATTTGAGAGTATCTCTACCTTCTCTTAATTCATATTACTACACTATATATACTATAGATGGTAAAGAAATAAAGAGAGGAAAGACTGACATGAGTATAGATTATTTTGAAATTGATTTATCTGATTATAATGACGGCATTTATATCATTAAATTACAGTCGTATGACGGAAAGGAATATTTGATAAAATCAATAAAAGAATAAAATTATCTGAGTGTATCTAAACTATCAACAGCTACTAGTTTTTCAGTTGTAAATCCTTCTGCATACTCCATTCTAGACAATCGCCCTAAATTGGCTGCTCGATAGCGTACGCTATCTAAAAACCCTTGACTGGAAATTATAGTTTCAGGCTCATCGGAATTAGCGTCAAAAAATTGTGAACTAAAGGCTTTAACAGCCTCCATTTTTTGTGTCATAAAATCACTAATATCTACCACAAAGTTAGGCTCTATTTCTTCAAATTGGATATAATGATAAACTACCTCAGACCGCCAAGCCTCTTGTCCTGTATCAATCTTAGATAATCCTGCTAAAAAACAAGCTGTTGAAACTAAATCAGAACCTTTCTTATGATCTGGATGTCTGTCGCTGACAGCATTAGCCAAAACAATTCTAGGACGATACTCACGAATTATTTTGACTATCTCTAATTGATGTATTTCATCGTTTTGAAAAAAACCATCCCTAAAATTCATGTTATGTCGGATTTCAACACCAAGAATTTGAGCCGCTATAGCAGCTTCTTTATCTCTAATTTCAGCACTACCTCGAGTTCCTAGCTCTCCTCGTGTAAGGTCTACAATACCTATCCTACTTCCTAAAGAGATTTGCTTTGCTATAGTACCACCACAGCCCAGCTCTACATCATCAGGATGCGCACCAAAAGCTAATATATCTAACTGTTTATCCATTTTACAATTTTCTTTGATTTGGGACTGGTAGTTGGTAAAAAATAATCTACCCAATATCCATTTTCATCGATAGTAAACTTTTGAAAGTTCCACAAAACCGATACATTTTTCTTCCCATTTTTATTTTTTTCTGTCAACCATTGATAAAAGGGATGTTTATGTTTTCCCTTTACCGATACTTTTTCAAAAATAGTAAAAGTTACACCATAATTTTTTTGACAAAAAGAAGATATCTTTTCATTGTCACTATACTCTTGGTTAGCAAAATCCGAAGATGGGAATGCTAAAACTTCAAAATTCTGTTCTTTATTCTCTTGATACAACGCTTCCAACTGCTTATATTGAGGTGTTAAACCACACTTTGACGCCACATTAACTACTAGTATTTTTTTACCCTTCAAACTTGACATATCGAACTCAACACCATCTATGGTTTTAAGTTTAAAATCATAAAAAGATTGACTTTCTGATGTATTGTAACTATTCATACAACTCAAAAAAACAGTTAGTAGAAATACGCTTTGGTATTTTATTAATTTCTTAATTGTCTTTGTCTCCATTTAGCTAAAACAGCAACAATTGTTACTATTACAATAGAATAATACACAAATGAAGGAATGGGCATCGGGTCACCTTTTGCATAAGAGTGTAAACCAGAAAGATAAAAATTCACCCCAAAATAAGTCATAATTATTGAACTGTAGGCAACTAAGGAGGCAAGGTTAAAAGCGAAGATTCCTTTAATCTTAGGAATAAAACGCATGTGCAAGACAAAAATATAAATTAGCATACTAGCCAATGCCCAAGTTTCTTTGGGGTCCCAACCCCAATACCTTCCCCAAGATTCATTAGCCCATATACCTCCTAAAAATGTTCCTACAGATAGCATAAACAATCCTGTCGTAATACTCAACTCATTGATAAATGTCAATTCTTTCAGACTATCTCCAATTCTTTTTCTATTATTCTTATTCTGAATTATCATTAAAATCAAATTAAGGAATCCGAGCAATGCACCCAAAGCAAGAAAACCATAACTAGCTGTGATGATAGCTACGTGAATAATAAGCCAATACGAATCCAATACAGGCACCAAGTTAGTGATTTCAGGATCTAACCAATTAAGTGCTGCTACCATTAAAAGTAATGAGGATAATATAGCCGTAGCTGCAACCGTCATTAGGCTTTTTCTAGAAAAAATAAAACCTGCTAAAACAGTAGCCCATGCAATGTATATAACACTTTCATAGGCATTACTCCAAGGTGCATGACCAGATATAAACCAACGCCCCATCAAACCTACTGTATGGGCAACAAATCCAATACCAATTAAAACAAAAGCAATTTTAATAATTACATTTCGCCATTTTCTTTCCTTTAAAATTTGTTGGATAAGTAATAAAATCATTATCAAACCAACAATAGCATAGTAGTATGATAATCGATTAAATACTCTAAATTCATTATAAAAAACCTCTGTATTTATTTTCATATCAGAGGGGTAAACCTCTGAACCAAACTTCAACTGATAATTCTTTATGGCGGTCAGGGTATTATTTGGCACTTGATAGTCCCCATCTGCAATTGCTTGTTGTAAACTTTTGTAGTATATAGGTAAGATATTATTGACAAATAATGAATCTCCACCCATGAGTAAACCTTGATTCATAGAAGGCGATATCCACTTATTATTTGGGTCTTCTGGAATAGGAAAAAATCGCATAAATGAGCCATTGTAAACCATATAACATACGTTTACTCTCTCATCAACAGCCATAACCTCTTTATCGTATTTACTTCTCTCAGCGGGTTTTTTAGCATAGGCTACTTCTACCTCATTGGTAAGTATATATCTAGCCTCATCACTAAAGAAAGACAAGAAAGAAGTGTATTTATTTTCAATACCTAAATTAGCTCTGAGTTCTTCGTTATTGACTTTTATCATAGGAGCCAACTGCCATAAGTAAGGATTTTGAAGCATACCCAATACCACTTGATTAGGATTTAATCCATTGTAATCACTTTTACGGCTAACTTTTCTCAAAACTTCAGAAGATGTTGTACTGAACGGTTTTAATCGGCCACCATCATCTTGAACCACTAATCTGCCAAAGTCATTAGCATGTATCACTTCTATAGCATTGGCTTGTATTAATGAATCTACTGATGATGACGATTGAGCAAGAATGGACGATGAAAGGGAAAAGAAAAGCAATACAGTAAGCGTTCTTTTAAGTCTCAAATCATCTAGTTTCTTTCTTAAAGAAGCAAATCGTGTGTTTTTAGAAAAAATAGTAGCTATCATTCCTATGGTCATTAGAAGATAACCCAAATAGCTAACCCAAGTACCCCAAAAGTCATGATTAACAGAAAGTACTGTGCCCAATTCATCTTGGTCATATGAGGATTGAAAAAAGCGATAGCCCTTATGATCTAACACATTATTCATAAAGATACGATGATTCGTTTCTTCTCCATCAATCAAAGTGACTTCACTTGCAAATGAAGCTGGGCTATTTGAACCTGGATATCTTTCCAATTGAAAGTCATTAAGACGAATAAAGAAAGGGGTTTGATAGTATTTAGAACCATATGAAAGCGAAAAATTTAGCCCCCCTAATTGAAACTGATTTCTATTACTTACAAAACCTTTATCGCCAAACAGCTCAACCAGTTGTTCTTCACCATTACTACTCACTTTAACTTTCAACAAGTCTTCCATTTCTTGACCCTCAGGATTGACTCCAGCATAATGTGAAAGAGTAGCCTTTTCATTTAAAATAGGAATGACAAAATTTTGACCATCAACCATATACAAGGAACGTAACATTAGGGGCTGTATACTATCTTTCTGCACCATTCCTTGAAACTGGTCTGCCATGCGCATAAACTGCCCATCTGATGGAAGCTGAACCATCAACTCATCGTCTTGATAAAAAAAGTTTACGTGACCTGGAAGAGGAGTTCCGAACGAAAAGTTAAGCCCTAAATAGCGTTTGGCCCTACCCTCTTGCAGATAATATGTTTCTCTTCCATTAGCACCTGCTAATACGATGGTAAGTGTAGGAACACCCTCTCCTACAATGAGGGTATCTACTGCGTTGGGAATAAAGTCGATATAATCTATAGAAATATCATTCTCCAAAAACTTAACGTTTTGACTAAAATCATTAGACTTTAAAAATTCTAATGGACCTTCATAATTGTGCAATAACAATGGCTTATCGTAATTAAATTGATAGGCATTATCATGTACTTTTATCTGTAAAAAAGTGCGATCTGAAACAATCAAATTTGATTGTTCACCTTCACGAATCGACATCATACCTTCGTAGCTTACATATCTAGTAATACCCGCGCCAATAACAATGAAAATAAATGAAATGTGAAAAAGTAATACCGGCCATTTTTCTTTTCGCCATAGCTTATATCGATTGATGTTAGCAATCATATTTATACTAAGTAGTACCATTATAATTTCGAACCAAGTGGTATTATATACAAGTGCTTTAGCGGTTTGAGTGCCGAAATCGTTTTCTATAAAGGTGGCATATCCGATTGCTACGAAGAATAAAAGTATCAAAATAGCCATCAGTCGCATGGAAAATAAAAAGGAGATAAACTTATCTAACATAAAGGTTTAAATTTGGAAGTACAAAATTACTTAATTTTGTGGTGATATAATATCAAATACATATAATTCAGTATGACAAAAATAACAATGATAGGTGCAGGTAATTTAGCAACACATCTTTGTCGTACTTTAAAGGATTCTGGACACGAAATTATTCAAGTTTATAGTAGGACAGAAAAATCTGCTTATGAACTTTCCAATCGAATAAATGTTCCTTATACAACAGACTTAGAAAGTATAATTTCTTCAGACTTAGCTATCATTGCAGTAAACGACGATTGTATACACAATATTGAAAAACATATTGATTTTCCAAAAGTCCATACTTCTGGGACAAAACCAATGTCAATACTTAACGGTGAAGAGATTGGTGTGTTTTATCCGCTACAAACTTTCAATAAAAACATAGAAATAAAATTTAACTCAATCCCAATCTGCATAGAAGCATCGAATACCGAACTAATGCAATCACTAACAGTACTAGCTCAATCGATATCTAGCAAAGTTGTTAAATTAAATAGTGATCAAAGGCAACGTTTGCACCTAGCTGCAGTTATAAGCTGTAACTTTAGCAACTTACTTTATCAACTTTCTGAAGAAATATGCCAAGAAGAAGACATCCCTTTTGATATATTGCAACCTTTAATTTTTGAAACAGCTAAAAAAATTCAAAAAACATCACCGTCGATGGCTCAAACAGGACCAGCTAAAAGAGGAGATTCTGAGACAATAGAAAAACACATAAAACTATTAGAAAGCAATATTGAAAAAGAAAAAATATATAAACTGCTAACAGAAAGTATTAAAAAACGGAAATGAATTATAAAGAAAAGTTAAATCACATAAAAGCATTTATTTTTGATGTTGATGGTGTTCTTACAGATGGCAAGGTGTTACTTCACCCTTCTGGAGAACAGATGAGGAGTATGAGTGTGAAAGATGGAATGGCAATTAGAGAGGCTCTAAAAAAAGGATATATAATCGCTATCATTTCCGGTGGCAAAAGCCAAGGACTCATTGAACGATTTAAACATCTTAAAATTCATGATGTATATTTAGCCTGCGAGGATAAAAAAGATGCTCTTAGCGATTTAATACATATCCATCAATTAGATGCTAATTCTATTTTATATATGGGTGATGATATCAACGACTGGGAAGTAATGAAAGAAGTGGGTTTAGCGTCTTGTCCACAAGATGCTGTTCCAGAAATAAAAGCTATTGCCGACTATATTTCACATAAAAATGGTGGTCAAGGTTGTGTAAGAGATGTAATAGAACAAACACTTAAAGTACAAGGGAAATGGTCAAACTAATCGATTTTTTCAGACTAATAAGGATTAAAAACCTATTCATAATTGCTATTAGCCAATACCTCATTCGCTATGCGCTTATCATTCCAATGACAGAAAGCAATAGCCTGAACGACTTACAGTTTCTTTACCTAGTGCTATCAACCGTTTTTATTGCTGCTGCTGGATACATCATAAACGACTATTTTGACACTCAAGTTGATAGGCTAAACAAAAGAAAAGTTATTATTGATAACACGATTAAAAGACGTGAAGCCATTCTATGGCACTTTGTATTAAGTGGTATTGGTGTGATTTTAGGTTTTTTTCTTGGTTGGCGAGTAGGCATATTTAATCTGGGATTTATAAACCTGTTTTGTTCTAGTGCATTATGGTTTTATTCCACTCACTTTAAAAGAGCTTATTTAAGTGGAAATCTATTAATCAGTTTATTAGCAGCTCTTGTCATTTTAATAGTGCCGTTGTACGAAATTATACCAAAGCCTATGGCAAATAGTGAGAATGCATTTTATATTATTTGCGGCTATGCCATTTTTGCATTTTTCACAACTTTCATAAGAGAAATTGTTAAAGATTTTGAAGATACCGATGGTGACAGAAAAATGGGCTACACTACATTTGCGATAGTTTCAGAAAAATCAGCAAAAAATAGTATTAGATTTATTAGTGCACTTCTCATATTAATTATTGGAGCTGTTACGGCAATTCAGATTACATACGAGGCTTATATTGCAGCTGTATATGTCATATTAGCTGTTGAAATACCATTCCTATACTTTTTTATCAAATTATTCAAACTAAATGATAAGGGAGGATATCATCATCTTAGCCAAATGATAAAATTAATTATGCTTACTGGAACACTTTCAATGTTAGTCTTTACTCTATTGTTTTAAAAAAAACATGTTAAAAAATCTTGAAACAAAAACTGTAATTTTAGCCTCTCAATCACCAAGAAGACAGGAGTTGTTATCTGATTTAGGTATTTCTTTTGAAGTTAAAACAAAGCCTACAGAAGAAGACTTTCCATCTGAAATGGACACTCATGATATAGCCGAATACCTGGCTATTAAAAAAGCTTCAGCGTTTAAACCAAAGGAAAATGAAATATTAATTACTGCTGATACTGTGGTAATACACAATAACAAAGTACTAAACAAACCTAAGGATGAAGAAGAAGCAAAAAAGATGCTTAATAAATTATCTAATTCTTCGCACGAAGTAATTACTGGAGTTTGTGTTTACCATAAAAACCAAAAACATAGTTTTTCTGAATTAACTAAAGTAACGTTTAAGACTATTTCTGAAAACGAAATTGACTATTACATAAACAACTTCAACCCTAGTGATAAAGCAGGCGCTTATGGTATTCAAGATTGGATAGGTAAAATAGGAATTAAATCAATAGAGGGTTGTTATTACAATGTAATGGGACTTCCATTACATTCGTTATATAGTTATCTGATAAATCTTTAGTACTTTTGCAATACGAATTAACAAGATTTATTATGAAATTTTCTTTATACATATCAATAGTATCAATGTTTTTAGTGTCTTGTTCATCGATGAATAAAATTGTACTGCTAGACAAGGATTTGGATAAGGATACAAAAATCACAACTGCTAACTATCCAAAACACCAGTTGCAAGAAGGTGATATTTTGCACGTAAAAATCATTGGCATACAAGAAGAGTCCTTTGATATTTTCAATGTTGAAAATAATGCCAATAATAGTCAAACGACGTCAGCTAATCTTTTCCTTAATGGCTTTACAATAGATAGCAAAGGAGATATCGAAATCCCTACACTAGGTAAGATACCTATTGAAGGATTAACGGTCGAAGAAGCAAAAAGTAAGATTCAAACAAGAGCTAACGATTTTTTGATTAACTCTACCGTAATTGTTAAGCATATAAATTTTGAAATCACAGTGCTTGGTGAAGTGAATCGTCCAGGAACTTACACCGTTTATAAAGACAACATTACTATTCTAGAAGCACTAGGACTTTCTGGTGACTTATCGGATTATGCAAATCGGAAGAAAATAAAACTCATTAGAGACAACAAAATTTTATACATCGATTTAACAGAAATAGAAACGTTATACTCACAAAATTTCGTTTTAAAATCTGATGATGTAATCTATGTAGAGCCATTAAGAAATGTGCGATTAAGAAGCTCTAACGCACAAATTTATATTTCTGCTATTTCAAGTATAGCTCTTATTGCTAATATTGTTTTTAGTATTCTAAATCCTTAACAAAATTGTTCATGAACAATTCGCAACATAATAATCAAGAAGAAAAAATAGACCTTAAAATTTTTATCGATAGATATCTAATTTTCTGGAAGCAAATCATATTTTCAGTTATTATTTTTCTTCTCATAGGATTCATATACAATAGGTATTCAACTAAAATCTATAAATCATCTACTACATTATTAATCAAAGAAGAAAGTAATGCAAGCTTAGGTTCAGATGATGTTTTTGAAGGATTAGATTTGTTTGGTGGACAAAAAAATATAAAAAATGAAATTGGAATTTTAGAATCTTTTTCATTGACCAAAAAAACCCTAGAAAGGTTAAACTTTAGAATATCATATTATCACTCTGGTAATTTAAAATCAGATGATATTTACAAAAAAACACCATTTAAGGTTGTAATAGATGAAATTAATCCTCAGACCATAAATCAAAAGTTCTACATAAAATTAGTTTCTGAAGACGAATTTATTTTATCAACCGACTTCAATAATTTCAAATTATTTGACCTTAGCACTGAAACGTACATTTCTAATAAGGAGTTTGATTTTGATTACGAAAACACACATAAATTTGATGAGAAAATAACAACTGACTTCTTCAGTTTTAAAATATCAAAAAATGATCTAACTCTATTCAAAGAAGAGAATTGGACAAACTATTACTTTATTGTTTCAAGTTACAATGACTTAACTAAAAATTATCTCAAAAACTTAGAAGTTTTAGAAATAGAAAAAGATGCTTCTATATTAAAAATATCACTAGAAGGCTCAAACCCTATCAAAATCAATGACTTCTTAAATAAATTCACTGAATTATACCTCGCTGCTGGTCTTGATGAAAAAAATCAAATCACATCTAACACTATTCAATTTATAAATGAGCAATTAGCTTCAATTTCTGACTCTTTGTCCGATGTTGAAAGTAGCCTAGAAAATTTCAAAGAAAATAATCCGAAAATTGAATTATCACAAAAAGAATATGGTGCCTTTTACCAAGTCGAAAAACTCGAGCAAGAGAAAGCTATTCTTGAATTAAACAACAAATATTATATCTCTCTTCAAGAATACTTAATTAAAAACAATAATGTTGAAAATATAGTTGCACCATCAACAATGGGAATTGAAGACCCTCTTCTTAGCACCCTTTTAGCTGATTTAACTAAATTATACTCACAACTAGACCTAGTAAGCGTAAACTCTAAACAAGAACACCCTCTCGTCATATCTATTCAAAAACAAATATTAAGTACTAAAGAAAAATTAATCGAGAATATTGAAAATATCATTAGTAGCTCAGAACTTTCTCTAAAAGATATAAACTCAAGAATCGTTGAAATTGAAGGACTTATTGGAGAACTACCACAGAATGAAAGAATACTTTTAAACATTCAAAGAAAGTTTAATCTTAACGAAAACATTTACAACTACTTACAAGAAAAAAGAGCTGAAGCGTCCATAACTAAAGCAAGTAATATTTCTGACCATAAAACAATTGATTCACCAAGGTTAGAGTCAAAATTACCAATCAAACCCAATACGACACTAACTTATGTGTTATCAATCCTGCTTGGTATATTTCTGCCAACATTTGCAATAAGCATATTCTTTTTGTTTAACAACAAGATTCTTGATAAAAAAGATATTGATCAAATTACTTCCATTCCTTTACTCGGAAAAATTATGCATAATGATAGTGGTTATAACTTAGTAAATGCTAACAGTCCTAAGTCTGGTATTGCTGAGTCATTTAGATCGATAAGAACAAATATTCAATACTTAGCTTCAGATAAAAAAGAAAAAGTTATTGGTATAACTTCAAGTGTTGGTGGTGAAGGAAAAACCTTTGTTGCCATGAATTTAGCTTCTATATTTAGTATAACTGGAGGAAAGACTATTCTTATAGGTGCTGATATGAGAAAACCTAAGATATTTAACGACTTCAACCTATCAAATGACAGAGGTTTAAGCTCCTATCTTAGTAATCAAAATACCAAAGAGGAAGTCATTCAAAAAACTAATTTTGAAAACTTAGATATCATCCTTTCAGGACCAATACCGCCCAATCCTTCTGAGTTATTAAGCCTAGAAAAGATGAAAAGCTTTATCGAGGAATTAAAGAAAACATACCAACATATTATCATTGATACCCCTCCTATTGGATTAGTAACTGATGGACTTATTTTAATGAAGCATTCTGATGTAAACATTTATGTAGTAAGACAAAATTTTACAACAAAAGATATGCTTCATAACTTTAACGAAACAGTTATTAAGAATAATGTGGTCAATATGAACCTCATAATAAATGATATTTCCAACGACAAATCATCTTATGGGTACGGGTATGGATATGGAAATACCTATGGTTATGGTTATTATGCTGAGGATCAAAGCCGAGAGAACAAACCATGGTGGAAAAAAAGTAACTAACACAACACACATCACATGAAAAAGCACAAACCAGCAGACAGTATTCAAGACATTCAATACTTTGGTGAATATGGAGGGGTTAATCCTTCTATTGCCGACTCTTCTACTTTTACATATTTAGCAG
>MDTG01039598.1_pt1 | contig 16106 bp, 18 predicted proteins | sample 811421 | NCBI WGS metagenome assembly MDTG01 (sample SAMN05326645, study PRJNA326480) | marine metagenome | isolation source: seawater | place: Pacific Ocean: South East | collected 2011 | reverse complement strand
TTGTACCAGTTATAGCTGCAGCAGTTGATGCTCCAATAGTAGTACCGTCAATGCTACCGCCGTTAATATCAGCAGTCGCCAAGGTTGCCTGTCCAGATGTCGATACAGTTGTAAAGCTACCAGCAGCAGGGGAACTAGCACCAATAATACCATTTAAGTTACCTGTTACATTCCCTGTTACATTTCCTGTAAGGTCTCCTGTAACATCTCCAGTTAAGTCTCCCGTGACATCGCCAGTAACATTACCTGTCAAAGGACCAACAAGTGACGTACCTGTAATGGTAGTACCTGTAATTGCAACAGGTGTAGTATTACCGATAATAGTGTTGTCCATTGCACCTGAGTTAATATCTGCAGATGTAATAGTTGTAGTGCCTGTTAGTGCAGATGTACCTGTTACAGCAAATGTACCACCAACAGTAACATTGCCTGACGCATCCATTGTAGTAAAGTCTGCAGCGGCTGGAGTAGTACCACCAATGACTACATTATCAATAGTACCACCAAGTATAGTGACAGAGCCAATCTCACCGATACCATTAACATATAAGTTCTTAAACTTTAGTGAGGAAGTACCAAGATCAACGTCATTAGTTGTTATGGGTACAATAGCACCATCTTGAATGCGTACTTGCTCTACTGCAGAGCCACCTACCTCACTAAAGAAGCTAATACGATTGTTAGTTGTGTCTACTACTACTTTGTTCTTAGCATCAACATCTGCAATGAGTGGTATGTAAGAACCCTCAGTAGATGTACCATCATGCTTGTGACCCGTGCTGTTATTGAAAGCATCACGAATAGCGTTAAACTCAGCGTTTACTGGTGCAGCTTTGATAACCGCATTAGCGATAATATCCGCTACTGACTGTCTAGTGTAACCTGCCATGTTATAACCTGTCTCCTACTCCGAATGTCACCACTATGCCTTGGATACTGTGAGAGGCGTTGGTGTCATTGGTTACGTATTTAAATGATGCTGACATGCCTGAACCTGAAATGTTTGTGCGCCGTACAGGGGCAGGGTTACCGTCAAAGATTGCTGTGCTGTTATACAGGGCTTCGTTATAGTAAGATGCTGCGCCCTTTGTTGTAAGTGTAAAGTTTGTAGGACGCAACGTATCTACATCTTCGTAGTCGTAAAGAGCAGACATGATAAGTTCATTGTCACCCTCAGAACGTAAGTACGTAGCTACAGTATAGAATACCTTACGTTGTTCTGGGTCTTGCATATGAAAGAAGGGAGTCTGGAATACACTAAAGATAGCCTCACCGTCAAAGTCATTGCCTATCTCTTGGCGTTGAACCTTACCGTTGCTATCACCGTGTATGACAAACTCATCTTGACCAATGTAACCGCTAGTAGCACAAGTAGTAAATACACCAAGCATCTGACCGTACTCGAACTGCAAGCCGTTAGGTGTCTGTCTGAAGCCACCGATAATACCCTGACCGTCTGCAGCACCAAGGAAGTAGCGGAACTGTGTCTTCTGCCTAATAACTACTGCATCTAGCTTGTCTAAGTCTACCTCAAACACCAAGTCAGTAAAGATAGACTGAATGTCTTTTGATACTGTTTCTAGATTTACATCACCAATCTTATCAGTCCCAGTTACAGGACGCAAGCCATCCTGAGACAAGAACAGTAGGTCACCACCTATCTCAACTACACTGTCCGTAGCCAAGCAACCCAAGTCATCTGTAACTTCCTCAAGTACAAAGTCTGCTATGTTGTTGCCTACAAGCTTACGGATATTGTTAGAGCCAAAGACGTACAATGCGTCACGAAATGACTTGATTGCGACAATGGAAAAACCTACGTTAATAACACCAGCGCCATCTGCAGGGTCAAAGTCAGTCTCACTGTAAGGTGCAGAAAACCACAGGTTAGTGGACTCAGTGGCATCACCTGCTAAGAATAGGTGGTTCTTAAATACGTGAGATACTTTAGGTGCGCTGGGCGCATTGGTATTAGTAATCTGAGTGTAGGTTGTACCATCATATGTAGCGGCACGGTTTACTCCATCTGTAATTACTACCTTAGATGTACCCCAGTTGTAACGTGAGAAGCGTACCTTAGGGAAAGTAGATACATTAACAGAGGCAGGGGTTGTAATAGCTACCCAAGCTGATGAAGAGTTATTCCAGCGGTACAGATAGTTTGTATTACCTGCATTATATCGTGCTGCAAGAATACCATCATTAACACCATTAGCTACACAAACACCTAGAACTTTGTTAGTACCGGGTACAGTTCCATAGTCGTTACTGTAGCCACTTATCTTACGGTAACCACCAGTAACAGCAGGCTCGTAGTTTATTAAAGAAACTGCAGAACCTGGCTGTGTCTCACCCTGTGACAGCACGTCACGGCTGGTGTTTAGACCGCCTTGGCAGAAGACTTTAAAAGAAGATAAGTTTTCTGGCATTAAATAATACCACTAACTGAATTACCAAAAGATTTATTCTTTTGAAGTACTGTAGATCTGATATCTAGAGGGTCATCCATAAGCACTCGTCTCATAGAACGTATACCCTCATTAAAGGTCTGTTGATGTACAGCAGCACTTTGATCGTTTGATCTGAATCTCATGAGATACATCATTGCACCATCAATAATTACGTGACTAAATCTGTCAGGAATTACACAATTATCATTGTACAGAGTTAAATTTTCAGGGAATGACCAATATACGTATTCTATTTCGTAGGCATTATCTGGAACAGGTGTGACACCAAATTTACTTCCGTATGTTTGATATACACGTTGAGGTACAGAAATTCCCGAACCTTCATCTGACTGATCGTCAAGTCCACGATATTTTTGTGTATACTCTTCAAAAGAGATTGTGGGAATAAAACCGGGAGAATTATTTGCAGACCCTAGTTGTTTTATATAAAAAGTATCCCAGTCTACACTAGCAAAATCTGCGGGAAAATCGTACTGTCTTGTTCCTGCAGTTAGTGATTGAACGTAAGTTGTTTTGAGAAAGGGCCACTCTTGCCCTGTTTGTAATATATTCCTAATAGCATTATTAATAGCATCCTTGGCCAGTGCCTGCACATTTCGTACAGTATCAAAGCCATCACCTGCTATATCAAGAGGAACTTCATTAAGTCGTCTTAGCAGTTCGTTTGTAAGTGAGATGTAGGTTGTCATCTTTGAATCCTGCTACTAGGTGCACTGAAGGGCCAGCCTCAGTAGAGACCAGCCCAACAGATTAAGTAGGTTTAGGCCAAGTTGTACTTAGCTGTAACCAGTGCTTCTGGACGCAAGATTTTGCGACCGTATAGGTGCATACCACGTACAATATCAGCAAAGCTGTCTGGGTCACGGTATGTTTCAGTCTTGTTGATCTGCTCGGCAGTTGCAACAGCTGAATCATGACCACCAACAATAACACCATAGTTAGTGTTTTGGTTTGCTGTACCTGTAGTACCTGCACCAGTACCTACTGCTGGCAAGTTGCTTGAAACGTATACACGGAAACCGTGGAAGTTGTTCAAGACAAGACCATTGCGAAGGCCACCTGATTCACCGAAGTCAGAATTCAATAGGCGAGAATCTTCGTCACGCATGACTTCCATCATTACGGGGTCAATTACGAGCCATCTACCTTGCGTATCAACTTGCTTTTGATCCAACAGACGGGCCATACGGGATACAACCATAGATGGCGATACAGTAGCCGTTGGCAGGGCAGTTGCACCTGGCAGACGTGCAGCAACTGGGATAGAGTGATCCGCAGCTGATGCTGTAGTGATGTTACCGAATGAACCTTTGATCAGCTTGTTAGCTGCCAGCAATTCATCAGAACCTGCAGCGGTATCTGCTTTGGTTCCGTTAACAACATTATTTACTGCTGAAGCATTTGCATGCAGAGCAGCTTGTTTGTAGCCAGACAAGTAACCCAAGACTTCTTGGTCATGCTGATCAGCCAAACGGTATGCCGCACGGTTGGTTGCAAGATCCATGAAGTTTACATGGGAGTGAGCCTCCTCGATATCGTCCATTTTGAAAGCAAAATAGTTAGCTTTATCAACGACTAACGAGAAATCGGCATCGGCCAAATCTTGTGCGGCGATTGTTTCACCACGGGTATAGGCCGAGACACTTACCTCTGGCTCTTTGATAATGCGAACCGTGTCACCTTGGTTGCTAATCTCACCAAAATAATCAGAGTTAGTGATGTCGCCCACGACTGTGCTCTTACGAAACGCCAGCTGGACTTTTTTAGAATAAATGACACTTGAAAAGTTGCCATTGGGCAGGTTATTATAACCTGATGCGGATGCGAAAGCCATGTGAAATCCTCCATGATATTTGGCTTTTAAATAAAAGCTAACACCTTAAAGAGGCTGTTACTTTTCTAGGGTGCACTTACGGTCCAGGGTATAATGATCAATTATACGGTCTAGAGTAAATGGGCCTATACTTAAACAGGTGGTTCTTTTTAGTTTAGACTTTTTGTGAAGTTTGGCCGAGACAAAAGGTAGTCAAAAAGAGGCTTTTGTCTCTGTGCCTATAGTTATACTGCTGATTTACTAATTGTCAACAGCTTATCTGGCATTTCCAGATACATCGTAAACAAATTTACCCGAACGGATAGCTTTGTTAATTTCATCAGCTTTAGCTTCAAAGTCTCTATCGGACATCTTTGCTACATCTGACTCACGAATTACATCATTTGCATCCTCTACATCTACTGAGGCTTTACCCCGTCTAGTTACTGTAGAAGCTGCATCTTTAGCCTTAGCTTTCTTTGCAGTTTTAGTAAGGCCTTTATCTCCTTTGTACAAGTCAATAACACGTACTACTGAGGCAGGATCATCTGCATTCTCGTACAATGCATCTTGTACCCATTTAGGTTGTTCTTCAGCCCAGTTATGAAATTCATCTGAAGCACGTAGATCATCAAAATCATCGTGAGACTTACGGATAGCATTCTCTGCTTTTACTCGTTCTGCCTCTGACTTTGCGTTATCTAACTCTTGAAGCCTAGCATCAGCTTTGCTAAACATTTCTTGAGCCTTTTTAGCAGCAATTGTTTCAACTATGCCTGCTACATCTGGGTATTGCTTTGCCCACTGTTCAATGTCTTCATCAGACTTAGGAGGAACAATAGATTCTTTTTCCATGCGTTTTTCAAAGATGTCGAATTTGTCATTCCACTCCTTCTCTTTTTCTTGCATGTGCCGTCTTAAATCACCATATCTTTTTTTAAAAGATCTTTCTTCTGCAGATAACGTTGCTTCTTCAACTTCTGTATTGGTCTCTTCCGTTTCGGAGGTTTCTTCTTCGACTGATTCAGATTCTTCGCCACGTTGTTGAGCTTCAAGACGCTTGATCTCCTCTTCTTCATCCTCGATACGTTTACGTTTCTTGTCGTAGTTGTAACCTCGATCAACAAAACCTGCTGATTTCTGTGGTTGTACTTCTGCTAGTTCAGGCATTTTATCTTCCTTATGTTGGGGCCAGCACTATTGCTGGGTAGCCTTATTTTTTACCTGCAAGTCCTGTCTTTTTAGGTTTGCTTTTCTTTTTCTTTTTTGGTTTAGGGGTGGCCATCAGACCGCCCTCGTTAACACCGTAGTCAAACTCTGGATCTTCTTCAAAAGAAGCTGTAGCAGTAAATGCATCATCGCCACTACCATAAGTTGTAGACATAGTTCCTTGACCCATAGGATCTCTGTCAATACTAACAGCTGTAACTGGGAAAAGGTTACCATCATCATCATCATCATCATCTTGAAATGCTGCTAATGCTTCAGCTGCTGCTGCGGAATCCTCAGCTGCCTGTGCTTCTGCATTTTTAGCTACTTCTTCCTTCTGACTAGCTGCCCTAAATTTAAATCCTTCTGGTGTTTTTGTTGGATCAGTAGTTATTTGTTTAAAGTAACTATTGCCAGTTAAAAAACCTAGTTTATCAAAGGCAGCAACTACTAACCCACCCTGGTCTATAGCTTCCTTAATTTTAGGCTCAAGATAGGAAACCATCTCTTCATCACCTATACTTTTATAGTATTCGAGAACACCTCGTGCTTTGGCGATATCATTGGCTTGTACAGCTGCAGGTATTGCTCCGAGTATTCCTCCCTTTTGACCAATACCTTTTGCAAGAGCAGACATACCTAAACCATCGTCAGACTCTACCCAGTTTTTAACAGAAGCTGAATCACCAAAATCAATCCCATCCATCCAACTTGTATCTGAGCCAGTAGGAGTAGGGGTCGCATCACCGCCACCGCCACCGTCTCCACCACCATTAGATTTTTTAACCTCTGATTGATAAGCACCATACTCTGCTTCGGTAAGTGGATAGCTTGCCAAGAGTTCTTCTTGACCTGCTTTAGGTGTTGCACTGTTCGGATCAGTACCCTCATAAGCAATCTGAATAGACTCTCCGTCCTTATTGAAGTGAGTTCTCATAAAGGTAAGTAACTCAGCAGCTGCTTGGTCCTGAGCAGTTTGAATATTAGCTTGCTGTGAGGACGTACCTTGGAACATAGGGGAGGAGTAACGTGCTCTTGCAGGAGTCCAAGAAGATCTTGTTGCTCCTGTAGTACCCTCGTCAAAACCCTGAACCATCGTACCTTGATTAGCCATTACGGGTTGCTGCATAACATTACCCATCGCTTGAGGTGCCTGTTGCTGCTGTACACGAAGAGGAGACTGCATCATAGCTCCCTGAGCAGCTTGTACAGGTGCAGGGGCCATCATAGGCTGTTGCATATTACGAGCAACATCTTGCTCCGTCATTGGAGTGCCGCCAATCCTACCATTTTGTTCCATAGTGTTCAAGCCTTGTTTTGCTTGACCACGAAGGTTTTCAAAGAAATTTACCCCGTAATAACGAAGAACATCGGCAGGGACAACATATTCACCCTCCGACAGCATAGCTGGTATATCGTCTCGCACTTCTTTAGCAAGAGATCCTGGGGGTATATTATTACCGGACACCGGGTCTTTATTCATACCATCGTCAGCAATTCCACCATACTCAAAGAGTGACATTTGTTTCTTCATACTCATGTTATTTACTGCTCCTCCTTGGGCCAGTCTTAAATCTGTACTTGTTACCTGATCGGGGTCAAATTTTGCTCTAGAATCTCTGAGAACAGAAGCAGAATCTTTAGGTCTGTCTACAAGCATAATATAGCTTATACTTTCCATGTCCTCTACGTTATTTTCATAAGGAATATGCGTATAACCATCCTTAGCAAGTTCTTTACGTAAAGCTATAGCTGCTTTATGTCTCATAGCATCAGAGATATAACTTTGTCCAGGATTCATCTGCCTGGCTTTTTGTCTAATAATATCCTTAAGATCAGACTCAGTGAAATATAATTCATCATCAGTCAGTGTAAGATCTTTTCTGTCTAAACCTACCCTATCAGCTAACTCTTCAGGTCTAACAGGCTTATCTAACCTGGCCTTAAGTTCCATAGTAAATCTAGGCCTATCTTTACTAAAGACATCTGCAGATTTAATTTTATTTCTTTCTGCAGCAGCTCTAGCTGTACCTACATGAACACCTAAAAGATCGTGGGCAACTCCCCGAAACTTGTCTGTTGGCCCCTCTCCAAGTTCTGGAAGCCTCTCGTCAATATTACTAAAATTAGTAAATTCGTCCTCATTTACTGCCAAATGATATACAGTATCTTTAAAACCTAAACTATGTGCAGCCCTATCAGTAGCTGTCATTGCAGGGGGCATTGCCAATGGGTCTCTAGAGTACTCGGTAGCCTTTCTAGGGTAAATATCCCCAGTATCAACAGCTTTAGGTAAATCTACTCCTGTTAAAGGGGTGTAACCGACTATAGATTTAGAATCCTGAATTACACTTATAAGATTTTCAGGTTCTATCCCAAGTTCGTCAGCATACTCTCCTAATTTAGCATGGTATTTATTTATAAAGTCTACATCTTCAGGGTAATCTTTGGCAAGCTGTATTATCTTATCTTTTCCAACGGCATCGTAGACATCCACAAACTTCTTAGCTTGTCCATAATCTGACCACTCGGGGGCTTTGCCACTCTTAGGTGGCTCTAAGTATTTTAATTTATTCTTTAAAACTTTGTAAGTTTCATCAAGATATTCTGATTCATCTAAAATCCCAGATTGCCATGCAGATAATATGTCGTTCTCAGTATTGAACATACCAGAATCTTTTTGAGCTTGTAGTTCAGCTACCTCGTCTACTACACCCTCATCTGTAAGCACATTATCGAGATCTCCGGCATCGTCATAAGCAGGTAAATCTCCAGGAGTGTTAGTGCCTTCTTTTTTCTTAAAAGACCCTAAGATTTTTTCCAGTACACCCTTGTTGCCAGACTTTGCTGCCATCCTAATGGCACCCCCAGCTGGGCCTAGAAGTTCTAAACCAGCCATGCCAGCTATCAAAGCATAGCTAGGATCTTTCTTACCTAACTCTTGCTGTATTTCCCTAATAGTTCCTAATGGGGTGGCTATGTCTAATCCTGTCTCAGCCATCTGTACACTTAGGGGTTTTTTATCTCCAGTATTACCAAGAAAATTACCGTATGCAGCAGAACCAGGTGCTACCTCTGCACGTTCTTCATCTGTCATATCAACTATACGTTTACGGTAATTGGCTACTCCACCCTCTGCAAATCCTAAAACACCCACATCATTCAAAAGATCTATAGCTGCCTGATTTAAACCAGCCTTGCCTCTGTTAACACTTTCTTCCGGTAAAAATTGCCTTTTAAATTTATTTTCTCGCATTGTCCTGTAATCGTCCTTAGAAAAATGGACCATCTCTCTAAGGCTATCAAGAGCATCGGGAACTGGTTGAGAGGCACTTAAAGGATCTACAAATTGAATAGTGTCACTCATTTTTTCCGTTGTGTTACTGCCTGCAGAATTAGGTGCTACATAAACAGCTTCTGGATCATCGAAAAGCTCTGTTACAAACTCGTTCTGTTGGTTACTGCTACCCCTTTCTTTAGAGAGGCTCAGTAACTTTAAAGAATCTTCACCATACCTGGATAGAAATTCCTCGTCATTTCCGTATTTTTCTGCTAATATTTTAAGTCCTCTATGACGAAGTTCATGGATAATTACATCTAAAGATGCCCCATGTCTCGGCCCATAAGAAACAATATCGTATTCACCGTTATAAGACGCAGGAGCACGGGATGAAAATGACTCTTTGTCTCCAGATGCGTTATATGCTACTTTAAATATACCTTCAGGTAGTTTTGCAATAGTCTCTGGTTTTATATTATCTTGACCATACCTCCTAGCACGAGAAACTTTGAATCCAAGCATTGCAATTGGATCTTTTTTTAATAGGGGTGCAAGGGTAGCTTCAAACTCAAGGTTGCCCAGATCTCTTACATCTTCGTCATTATCAAACCTTAAAGACTCACTTCTTTCTATCGCAGAATTTACAGCATCCTCTTGGGTTTCATGAGTGCTTGTAGGTTCTATAACTTCCGCATCAAGCATCATACGAAGTATGTCATCGTCATAGGTATACCCCCTGTGAATAGTAGGTACGTTAATCCACTTACCTTTATATTTAAAAGTAGTGGATTTTTCAGATACCATTTCACCATCAGGTGTTTCGTATACCTCACGACCAGCCTGAGTCTTTTTTCCTGTAGCTCTACCCACTTCAGCCATTTACTTTATCCCTAAGATACTTAAATTTATTAAGGCAAGCTGCTTGACCTTGTAGCCTGTACAGATCTTCTGCTGAATTTGCTTGTTCCATCTGACGATGAACTTCAGCTAGTCTTGAGTTGATCTCTGCAAGAAAAGATTCCCACAGAGCTTTGTCATTCACTAGAGGTTTTAAATTGTGCATTACTGTACTGGACCTTGTCCTGTATTACCTGAGAAGCCCTGTTCTCCCGGCTGAGGGGCTGTACCGATTCCTATGTTACCTCCCCCGCCTCCTGCGGTATCCTGTACTCCAGGGGCTGCTCCTTGGCCCTGTGGGGGTTGTCCCTGTGGACCTGGTGCTCCTGGAGGTGGTGCTGGTGGTGGATTCTCTTGCTGGAACTTCTTCAAGATCTCAGCTTGGATTGCTGCTTGTGCCATATTGTTACCGACTTTATCGGGATCGAGATCCATAGACTTAGCAATCTCACGAACAATATAGTCCATTTTAGCAAACGGTGCTAGGGCTGGGTTAGATACGACTTGCATAAACTGCATAAGACGTTGGCTACGTACTTCGTTAGCCATCAGACTTTCTGTACCACGGGCCTTAACTTCTAGGTCGCCTTTAATTTCAGTGTCAAAGTCAAACTGCATATTAAAGTTAAAGAATGCTTTACCTAGAGGAGCAAGTAGGTAGTCATCAATATTTTTAACTACATTCCGGACAGATCCATTGGCAGCAGACATAAGCATGCTGATACCAGATGCCGTTCTACCTACACCGGAGACGCCGGTTTGACCGTGAGCAAAGGAAGGGAATCCAGTACTCTCGTCAGCCAAAACTCTGGCTTTATCAAACATCTGCATGTTCTCATTGGATACGTTAGGGAACTTGGTGCCAAAGATAGCTTGACCAGGAGCCCCTCCCTGTCTCCTAAACACTTTGCCTGGATACACGGAGAGGTCTTGCCCTGGGACGAGATTAGTCTCGTCTACCTCAATAAGCAAATTACCAGATAGGGCAGCATTGTCTACTGCCATACGCATAAAGCCGTTCATAAGTGTTTGTGTGTCATCCATATTTTCGGCAATACCTACGCCAAAAATACTGTATGGATTCATCTCATAAGGTGCAGCAAAGTAAGGAATGTAAGCAGGAGTAAACGGATTCATTACAAGTCGAAGGACTTGTCCGTTAGCAATCCAGATGTTTACACTCAGTTGATCTGCATCTTTTAACTCTTTAGGGATATCTACCCCTTGATCTTCAATAATCTCCCGATCTACAAAACCCCAGAACTCCAGAACTTCAAAACGTTCAGCTCTGTCTTCTTCTGAGTTATCTTCCATAATGTGTTCCCACCACTCTTTGCGGTAGTTTTCACCAAGACGTAGAGCATTGTCTACGGCATTCTCACGGAAGTATGGACGGTTCTTCAAAGCACGTAGCTGTGAACGGGACATCTTGTGGCGTTCTACCACATACTCTGCCTCTTCCATAGTGGAGGCATCTGGATCTGGGTAGAAGTTCCAAATAGATACTGAGGTAGTCTGTGGGATTGTTTTAAAGGTAGGGCTATAGTTGCCTTCCTCATCCCAATTTGCATACTCTTTATCAACAGCAAATGGACCTTTCATAATCCCTGTACCAAAGAGTGCGGATTCAAATGCAGCAGAACGCAAATGCTTTTTAGCATGAGACTCTTCTAGCTGATCGTGAATTTTCTTTTCCATCTTCTTAGCTGCAATCTCTGCAGGGTGAAGTTGGATTGAACTGGGTGTTTTTCCTGGATTATCTTCAACCTTGTCAGCTACAGGCTCAAGATCTTCCTGTAACCCACCTACACGCTGCATATACTCAGGAAAAGTTTCCCCTGCATTCAAACCACCAGACTCTTCTTTTGCCTTATTTAAATCTGGATTAGTTTCAAAACTAATTGTGTCTGGAACATTGTCAGGAAGAACTGTTGGGTCAATAGTAATAGGAAATTTATTACCGCCGAATAGAACCTCTGCAATTTGTCCGTAAGCAGCAAGAACTTTTGTCTTAGTAATCTTAACAAAAACCCTAGATTTTTCTGTGGATGTAAACTGCACATCAGGGCCATAAAGACCACGATAGTTACGGTAAGACTGAATCCAGCGTTCTTCGTCTAATTGACGAGCTGTTTGAGCTTTGCCGTACTTATCCTTGACGAACTGGATAATTTGGCCTGTCAACGGGTCAGAATAGTCTTCTTCTGCTACATCTTCAATAGCAGTAGCTTCTTCCATATCCATTTCCATTGATTCAAATTCTTCTTCCATGTCTTATCCTTAATATCCGAAAGTTGGATCTGATGCTTGAAAGCCTGTTCTTTGAGATGCAGGATCAAAGTCAAATATATTACTTCTTGGTCTCGTCATTACACCATATCTAAGAGCATCATACAAGTGATCTTCTGCATGTGTATCTACATCTTCTGGATTTCTTTTATCCAGAGGTAGACTAGGTATCTGCGATATAGAGTCTACACAAGTGTTAAAGAAAACTAGTCTAGGTTCTTCTGTAAACTCGTCTATCTGTAAACGTCTGTGCAACTCATTCTTACCTGCTACACGAGAGCCTTTAGATCTATCTGAAGGTCTCCATCTACAACCCTTCATAATCATTTGTTCTGCAAGGCTAGGACCAGTGTCTCCACGGTTATGCCACAAAGAAGAGTCAAGTACTCCGTACCGTATCTTCTCGTTAGATTCACTTTCAATCTCTAAGATCATGTCTGCTAGATCTGTAGCTGTGACCTTAGATACGTAGAGTTCTCTGTAAACTATTAGTTGCTCTGATCCAGGGACCACGGCAAACCATAATACTCCGGTGTAAGATCCGTAACCATAGTCACAAGCCCTGAAACGTGTCCAATTACTCGGTATCTCGTAGGGATCAATGACATGATCACGACGATTAAACTCTGGGAAGGCAGCACCTTCGTTAATATCCCAATCACCTTCAAGCAACTGTCTTCTCTGATGCTCAGGTAGAGATAAGAGATTAGCTTCGTATAAACCATCGTCTGATAGGTAAGGGTTGTCGAAGAGGGTGGCTGGTATAAATTTTCTTTTGAATAGAGGCTCACCCTCTCGACTATGGCCTTTTGGCCATGAAATCACGTTACCGTTTTCATCGGTGGCAGAGAACGAATTATTCGGTGTTTGGGGGTCGATAAACGTTCTTTTTACCCACTGATGCCCAGGGCCACCTGGGTTGCTTGTTGCTCTCATATACAGTGGCAATCCAGATGCCCTAGTAGTACGGAGACGTGATCTCATGTAGTTCCATGCGTATGGTGTAGGCCACTGCGTAAGTTCATCAAAGCCTATCCAGCTAAAAGCTTGGCCTTGGTATCTCATAACGTCATCATCTCTATCGAGGTATGACATCCACAGTGTAGCACCTGATGGAGCTACCCAAGTCTTATCTCTTTCCATAAACTTAATCCCAGGGATAGCTTTTGGATAGAGTTGTTTACTTACCGATATAAGTTCTCTAAGCTCTTCTGTGCTACGACGAACCAATAGCATTCGTGCATTAGGGTTGCCCAAGTACCTAACTGGATCTGCAACCATTGCATACGATTTGCCACCACCTGCTGCTCCTCCATATAAGACTTCTTGTTCTGTTGCTGCCAGGAAAGAGGTCTGCGGCCCAGGGTTTGGTTCAAAGATAACTTCTTGTGCAGCTTGCTCGAAGTCTATTTCTTCAGGCTTCGGTTGGGCTGGTATCGAGGTAGTCTCTTTGACCGAGCTGCCTACCTTCAAGCCTTTCGGCTTTTTCAAGGGCTTCTTTATACCTTTGGGCGAGGTAACGTTGAGTTGAAGCTTCTGTCTTACGTTTTTGCTCAATTTTAACTCTCTTGTATAATCCTACATGGGAAATATATCTTCCAGATTGAGTACTGAGCCAAGCAGAGACTTCTCTATAACTATAACGTTTTAAGAACTCCTTAGCTTTTTCAAACAATTCTAATTCTTCTGGAATTGGTAGGAGTATATCACAGTCCTCTGGATGTTGTCTATAGCCAAATGGAATATGTCTTCCAACTCTAACTGTAGCTTTCCAGACATACTCCTCACCAATTTTTTCAGGTTTAGGCAGAGTCCAAGTTTTAGTTATCTTCATTGTCTTTATGTGGCAGAATAAACAGTGGACTTGCTGCGGAGACTTCTACTTTTTCTGTCTTCACAAAACCACTACGATCTAGGACATCTTTTGCAGCTGCCATCTTTTCTTTATTTCCCAGATCTGTCGGGCTGTTCATAATTTCAAACATTGAGTATGCAGCCTTGGTTGAGGAAGAGGCAATAAACCTCTTCGTCAGTTCTGCAATTTCATCTGTTAATGCTTCTGCCACTTGCCTAGAAGTTACGGCATCTGCATATCCAGCAAGCTTTTTAGCTTTGACCAGATTTCCTCCAGCTTCCTCAAACAATACGTCAAGGAATTTTTGTTGCTTTTCTGTTAAATTTCTGGCCATGATCCTACCATCATTTGTACTACCTTGCACCCTGTAGAAAGACTTTTTGGGCAATCTCTCCACGGGTTATTCCGATATCTTTTAACTCTTTATCGGACATATTCTTTAAAAGCCAGTAGTCTGCACGGCGTTGTTGTGCTACAGCTACTGCTTCAAACCAATTTATTAACCATTTCATGTTTATAACTCCTGTTCATGAACATTATGCATACTCTTTGCATGCATAGGAGTTATACCATACTTAGTTATACCACACTACTGACAATAGTGCAACCCCGCTACCCTACTGGCACAAAGGTCTCTGTTACCGTAACAATTGTATCTAGATGTCCACTGCTAGAGGGCTTAACCTGAATTTTATCCCCTGGTTGCAAGATGAGATCAATATCTGGAAAGCTTACATAATCACTGTGACCTATACTCTTGCCGTGTAGGAAGTGTGATGTGTAAGAGTCTGCCGCTACGTACCATTCTACGTCTACGTTAACACTGCCACTTGTTGCACCATTAACTACGTGAATAAAGGTAACCTCCGCTGTACAGTTAGCGGGACAAGTATACACAACCTCAAGGCTAGTCCCTGTGTTGTGGCCGTATACTGAACGCATACGGGAGGGTTTACCTTGATTGAGTACCGACATTAGTTTTTAACTACCTTTTTTATTGTTTTAACTACCCAAGCTTCATTTACTTCCGTGGTAGGGTCATCAGCAATGTAATGCCCCTTTTCATTCCTGGCACGAACCATCTCCAGTTCGTCCCCATCTTGCAGAACAGGATCACCTCCCTCCGAAGCTAGAATAAATTGCATAACTGAGTCATCTTTAGTATGCCACTCCCCTCTAATCTTCTCAGCGAGGACAGTACCAATGTGATCTACGACCCTATCATTTTCCAATCTCATGGTTTAACCCTTGTAAGATGCACCACACTTGGCCATGCCGCCCTTATTGTAGCCCATTTTCTTCTTAGCCATGCCACCCTTCGTATAGCCCATCTTCTTAGCTACTTTTGGTGCTGCTTTCTTAAGGGCTTTCATGCCTTTGTTCATCATAGTCATAATCCTTTTAAGTTAAGTTCTGTACTTTGCTGTCTTCTTAGCAATCTTCTTCGGTTGAGCTACAAATTGCTTACCTGATTTAGTTCCCTTACGTTTGGCTGCACTTGTAGCTTTATACTCTGCAGGAGATAGGGCATCTCTAGCTTTTTTAGGCAGGTAACGCTCACCTGTAGCTTTCTTACCTTGAGTAGAGGGCTTACCTGACTTAGTACCCCACTTCTCTTTGCCCCACTTCTTAAGACTTTTTTGACTTTTTGCTAGCGCCATCTGCTTTAGCCTTTGCTGTTTTACTTAGGTCTTTGTAGTGGTATAAATTCTTAGAGGACTTAGACATACGAGCACCTGTCATCAACGTTCCATCAGGATGCTTGTGAGTTTTACCTGTATAAAGAGTACCATCCCGTAAGTAATGCTTAACACCCTTCATGATTTATATCCTCCACCTTTTGCTTTGTACTGCTTGGCAACCATTTGGGCTTTTCTCGCAGACCATTGTCCAGGTTTGCCACCTTTTCCACCCGCCTTAACTTTGGCGACAAGGTTCTTACGCATGGTTGGTTTTGTGTAGTTACCGGCTGCATTTACTGTAGACTTCTTTTTCATTATGCTGATTCACCTATTTTAAAACAAAGAGGTGCGGCAAATACACCCCGACTCACTAAGTAGTCAGCCATCCTTGTTGCATTACTTTTGCATTCAGACTCAAGATAAAACATCTCTTCTGTATTAGCAAATACTTCACAGGAAGTAGCCATTGTGGTAGTGCAAGCAAGAATAATAGCTACCCACATTACCACTTAACCTTATCTGCCCAATAAGCAGCAGACATCTTACCTTTTTTAATATTCTTCTTGTGCCTAGCTTTAAAACTAGCACGTTTCTTTTTCATCTTGTCAGA
>MDTG01359484.1_pt1 | contig 16107 bp, 20 predicted proteins | sample 811421 | NCBI WGS metagenome assembly MDTG01 (sample SAMN05326645, study PRJNA326480) | marine metagenome | isolation source: seawater | place: Pacific Ocean: South East | collected 2011 | reverse complement strand
TCAATAATATTTTTGATAGAATTATTATAAGTTGCACAAATATTTGGATTTAACATTGTCTCAGGTTTAACAGTATTAATTTTTGAAGAAAATAATTTTATAAAATTATCAAGTTTTTCATTTTGTTTACAAATTATCAATCCAGGATTAGTGCAAAATTGACCAACTCCTAGAGTGACTGAACCAACTAACAAATCAATTGTATCTTGGTTTAAAGCTGAATCTAAAATTAAAACTGGATTAATACTTCCCATTTCAGCAAAAAAAGGAATTGGCTCATCTCTATCATTTGCAATTTTATGTAGTATCATTCCAGCTTTTTCAGATCCAGTAAAACCACCAGCTTTAATTTCTGGATGGTTAATCAAATTTTGTCCGACAAATGATCCAGAACCATGTAATAAGGAGAAAACACCATCTGGCATTCCACATTTTTTTGCTGCTTCCATTATAGCCTCACCTATAAGAGAGCTAGTTCCAGGATGAGAACCATGTGCTTTTACAATCAAAGTATTGCCTGCGGCTAATGCAGATGCTGAATCGCCACCTGCAGTTGAATATGCTAATGGGAAATTACTTGCTGCAAATACAACTACCGGACCTAAAGGATGTAATTTTTTTCTTAAATCTGGTTTTGGAATAGGATTACGCAATGGTTCTGCTAAATCTATTGATGCATCAACCCAAGAACCATCTTTAATTAATTCTGCAAATAATTTTAGTTGACCAACAGTTCTACCCCTTTCACCAATAATTCTTTGTTCTGTAAGAGCAGTCTCTTTTTGAACTCTATTAATAAGACTATCACCTAGATCCATAATATTATCTGCAATAGTTTCAAGAAAATATGCTCTTTCATTTGATGTAACTTGCTTATATAAATTAAAAGCCTCTTTTGATTTCTTTATTGCATAATTAATTTCATCTAAGGTAGCATTAGAAAATTTTTCACTTAATTTCTGATTATTTGTTGGATCTACTGATAAAGTATATTCTTTTCCTAGATTACTCAATTCATATCCAATTATATTAGATTCAATTATTTTTGTCATTATTATACCTTGATTTTTGGTCTTGTCTTTATAGCATCATTTATTATCTTCAACACACTCAATCTTTCATCTCCAATAAGAGGTAATCTTGGTGGACGCACATGTTCTGTTCCTATACCATTTACAGTTTCTGCTAATTTAATATTTTGAACAAGTTTAGGATGAATATCTAATTCTAGTAATGGCATAAACCACCTATAAATCTCTCTAGCTTGTTCTAATTTATTTTCTTTTACAAGGTTATAAATCTTCACAGTTTCTTGTGGAAATGCATCAACCAAACCAGCGACCCATCCATCAGCTCCCAAAACTAATTCTTCTAAAGCTAAAGTGTCAACTCCACATAAAATTTTTAAGTCAGTTCCAAATGCATTTCTTAATCTTGTAACATTTGTAACATCTCTTGTGGATTCTTTTACAGCTTCAATATTTTTAAATTTTAATAATTTTTCAAACATTTCTAATGTTATTTCAATTTTATAATCATAAGGATTATTATATGTCATTATTGGAAGACTTGTTGATTGACATACTGATTTATAAAATTCAATCGTTTCTCTACTATCAGCAAAATATCTCATTGGTGGCAACATCATAATTCCATTTGCTCCTAAAGATTCTGCATTTTCAGCTGCTTTCACAGCTTCGGAAGTAGATTGTTCAGCAATATTCATGATTATAGGTAGTTTTTTGGAAAAATTATTTATTGCAGCTTCAAGTAAAATATTTTTTTCATCAAGAGTTAATGTGCTTGCTTCTCCTAGACTCCCAGCAATAACACATCCATGAATTCCAGATTGAATTTGAAAGTCCAAATTTTTAATGAAAGAATCAATATCTAGAGAATTATCTTTGTGAAAATTTGTTGTTAATGCAGGATAAACACCTGTCCATAATGAACTCATATAATTTCCTATCTATTTTTTTTTGAAATTAATAATGAAAAAGATGTATATATAATTACAATAATAACTAACCATGTTAAATAATATATTGGGAGTGATTTTACGATATATGCTGCAATCAATACACCAACTGTACCAAAAATCGAAATCGAAATTGAAGCTTTTTTATTATAATTATCATCAAATATATACTTTGTTGAAGCAGAAAATAATGCAAAAGCAGAAGAACCCATCATTATTGGATATGCTACTTCAGGTGATAACCCTAAAAAATATACTAAAGCCATACTAGGTGCATACATTCCGAGTCCAAAAGCTTGAAAACCACCAAAAATTGCATTTAAAATAACAGCAAAAATTAATTTATTTCCTTTTAAACCAATTTCATTTCCAACTCCAAGAGAGTCTATTATATCAAATTGTCCAAGAGTCATTAATATTGAAGTAAATAATAATGCTATTCCAAGAATCAGTTTTACAACGTCTTTTGAAAACTTTTTAAACATTGAAGCAGCAAACATACTACCTATCATTGCAGAAAAAATCATTGAAAAAAGAGTAATTGCTTCAACCTTAATACTTGATATAAAAATAAAAGCCATAATAAATACTGGAATTGAAGTAGCTACATTTAAAGTACCTGGAATAAATTCATTTTCTACTTGATTGGTTGCTTTAAATAATGATGTAGTAGGTGCAAAACTACCAATTCCTAAAGTGTCAAAAAAAACAGTGACCAAACCTATTAATCCGGTTTTAGAATAACTTGTATTTGATTCATATTTATTTTTTTTCTTAAATAAGTCATAAATAAAAATTATAGAAAAAACAAAAGTACAGATTCCCAATAAAATTAGAATTATATTAATCATAGTTAAAGATCACCAAAATTATTATTAAATATAATTTGATTTTAAATAATAAACACTTTTATTATAAAATTTATTTATAAAGGATGAGAAAAAATGAAAATAAAAAAAATTAATGTATATCAAGTAGATTTGCCACTTGTTGAAAAAAAATATAAGTGGTCTGGTGGAAAATTTGTTGAAACTTTTGATTCTACAATAGTTGAAATTGAAACAGATAATGGAATATTAGGATATGGCGAATGTTGTCCCCTTGGACCAGTTTATTTGCCATCATATGCATTAGGGGTAAGGTCAGGAATAAAAGAAATTGGTCCCAAATTAATCAATGAGAACCCACTTGAATCTGAAAAATTAAATTTAATAATGGATAAATATTTAAAAGGTCATCCATATGTAAAATCTGCTATAGATATTGCTTGTTGGGATATAAAAGGAAAATTTCTAAATATGTCTTTATGTGAACTTATTGGGGGAAGATTTGGTGAAGACCTAACTTTATATAGGGCAATATCTCAAATGGAACCAGATGAAATGGCAAATAATGTAAAAAAATATAAAGATATGGGTTATACTAAATTTCAATTAAAAGTTGGTGGAGATGCAGACCAAGACATTGAAAGAATTCAATTGGTTTCTAATATACTTAACAAAAAAGATAAATTAGTTGCTGATGCAAATACTGGGTGGTTAATGCATGATGCAATGAGAGTTGTAAAAAGCGTTGAAAATTTAGATGTGTACATTGAACAGCCATGCCTTAGTTATCAAGAATGTAAAACAATTAGAAAATCAACATCTAATCCGTTTATCTTAGATGAAAATATTAACGACATTAACATTCTTATTAAAGGTTATATGGAAAATGCTATGGATGTAGTTAATATCAAAATAAGTAAGTTTGGTGGATTAACTAAATCAATCTTAGCAAGAAACTTATGTGTTAAATTAGGAATTGCTATGACAATTGAAGATACATGGGGTGGTGATGTTATTACATCAGCAATTGCTCATTTAGCCCAAAGCACACCTGAAAAATATCTTTTTTCAACTACAGATTTTAATAGTTATGTCACAAAAAGTACAGCTAATGGTGCTCCAATAAGAAAAAATGGTAAAATGAAAGCATCAAAAAAACCTGGTTTAGGAATTGAAATTAAAAAAGATGTTATAGGAAAACCTGTTATAGAATTATAAGATTTTTTAAAAATCAGCAGATAAAATTGAATGTTTCGGAGAAAATAAATAACTAATTAGTCCTAATGGGATAATCCAAACACTCGCAACAAAAGTTAATGTAACACCAAATAATGAACTTATAAATTTTGGAACTTTAGGAAGAATTCTTAAAAATGAACTAAAAGCAATGATAATTAAAAAAAGAATGATATAGTAAGCAAAAAATAATACTTCAAAAATAAAAGATGAATTTTCTTTTGGTTTTCCAAAAAACCTGTTAATAAATGCATTGATTGTATTTCCACCTAAGCTTCCCCAATGTAAAAATAAACATAATGCAAGAATAGATTTTGCTTTATCTTCACCTTCAGATTTAATTAGATTTTTATATTCTATATCAAATACTTTTCCAAAACCATCATTTAAAGCGAAAGATCTAGCAAAAGAAACAGCGGAATCGTTCATAATATTCAAACATTCTTGTTCTGTTTTAGCTACCCTTAAAACCTGATATCCGTTTAAACCAGATACTCTAGCTAATTCACCATGCAAACCATCACAATAAAAACATTTATTCACTGAATTTAAAGTCAACATAATAGATTCAGTTAGTTTAGGTTCAATAGAATTTTCTCCAACATAAGCACCCAATAGATCAGGAATCACATCAAATAATTTCTTATGATCGAAAAGCATGCCAGAGAAAGTCCAAATTTTCTTATTATATTGATTTTTTGACATAGAAAAAAATAATATTGATATTAAATCAATCAAATAAAAAATTGGCTATTTATTTTCTTTTTTTTAATTCAAAAAAACAGACGATCAAAACTGCAATTGAAAAAAATAATAAAGAAAATACTAGTTGAGGATCTCCAGAATAAGAAAAGGGTGATATATTTCTTTGCAAATAATCTATTTCACCTTTCGAATTAATATATATTGGATCACCGTAATTAATTTTCCAAGGCCATAGTTTATAAATAGATCCTAGTAAAAAACCAGTCATTATTGTAATAATAATATTATAGTATTTTTTAAATAATAATTTTAAAAATTTAGCAAATGAAAGTATACCTAGAATAGCACCTAAACCAAAAATTAATAAAATTGAGAAGTCTCTAAATTTAATTGCTTCAATAATTGTTTCATAAGAACCTAAAATAAGTAAAATAAAACTGCCCGAAATTCCTGGTAAAACCATTGCACAAATTCCTATAAATCCAGAAAAAAATATAAACCATGATTTTTCAATATTTGAAATAGGAGATAATTGGGTTATAAAAAAAGCAAAAATAGAACTTAACATAAAAATAAAAAATAATTTTTTACTCCATTTTTTTATATTTTTTCCAACTACCCATATACTTGCACTCACTAATCCAAAAAAGAAACTCCAAATTTTAATTGTATGATCATCAATTAGATAAACAATAATATTTGCTAATGAAAAAATACTTATCAAAATACCTGAAAATAAAAAAAATAAAAAATTGCCATTAATTTTTTTAAATACTCCAATAATACCCTGATTTTGAAAAGTTTTTATTAGTTTTAAATCAAATGAATTGATTGAATCAATTAATTCTTCATATATTCCTGTAATAAATGCAATAGTTCCTCCTGAAACACCTGGAATGATATCAGCTGCTCCCATTGCTGCACCTTTTAAAAAAACAAAAAAATTAGAGATAATTTTTTTATTTATTTTTTTCACCATTTTTACTTTTAAGAATCTTAGCTAGATAAAAAGCTATTGTATTTACAATAAGATCTAAAAATTTATTAAGGGGAGTTTCCTTTGTTAATTTTATAACTAAGTTGTTATCACTAAAAACAGATATAAAAAACTCAAGTATTTCCCAACCAATCGATAGTATAAAGAATATTATCCAATTACTTAAAAAAAAGTAACCAATTAAAAACCATTGAACAAAATGACCAATAAAAAAAAGATTTTCTATGAATGGATCTATCATTAAAAAAAACAATTAACCCAATTAAACATAATAATTAAACAAAACATTTTCAAAAAAAATGTATTTAAAATTTATTTTTTTTCTTTTCTAGCATCAATAAAACTTTTAACAAAATAAATCATTGCTAAAACAGATGTTGATATCATTAAAATCACTCTTATAAGTCCTAATCCACCATCTGAAATAGATTTCGGAAGTCTCATACCAATTAATGCTAATAAGATAATCAAAGTTAACGAAACAGCAATATGAGCAATGAGCTTATTATGATTTTTTAAACCACTATCACATAAAATTAATCCAATTCCAAAAGCTACAGGAATTAATGCAGTAAAAGATGATACTGATAAATATCCCCAAAGACCAATTAAAATTAAACTTGTTGAGTTAATTAAATTTGCAATTCTAGAATTCATAGTTTTAATTTATCTCCTATTAATAAGGTTAAGTATATATTTTTGATTTTACATATAAAAAATGTTAAAATCTAATATATGAATATACTATTCTTTTTAACATTTCTTATTATATCTTCTTTATATAGTCAATGTTCCCTTTGAAGCAATCCATCCTTGCCAGTTGGTGAGGCAGATAAAGGAATTGGGGCAAACAAAGGGGTGATATATTATGGAGCTCAAACTCAAATAACGAATGTACAGTGGTCACATGGTGCAATAGGTAGCGAAGATTATATTCATCAAGGAAGTCTTAATGGTTATATTTTATTACCGAACATCATTTATGGTATTAATAACAAATTAAATTTGGTATTAAACACAACTATAGGTGTAAGAAATATGATATGGAAAACTGGTAAACATTCATTGCATCACAGATCTGAAAATAGTTTATCAGATTTTGCAAATGCAAATGGTGGTATTCTCGGTGATTCAAAAATTATGTTGAGATATATTTTTAAAAATACAGGTATGCAAGAAGGATTTAGAGTTTTTGGGGGTTTTGGTCTAACTATTCCATCTAATAGTCAATTAACTTCTGATCCATTTTTTTTGAGCGAAAATTCTATTGAGGAACACCGACATTTTAGTTTAAGTAATGGAACTTATAATTCGAATTTTGAAGCACAAGTTTTTTATAAAAGAAATAGAAACCCCATGTTTATTGGAGGATTTATTTTATACGAAAATCCACTTCATGAAAATCAATATGGATTTTTACCATCATCTAGATTAATTCTAAGATTATCATCCACTTATAAAAGATTTGATAAAATAGATTCATCAATTGGATATGGATTAAGTTATTATCAAACTGGCAAGAGTTTTTGGAATAATCAATTTACACCAAATTCTGAATCAATTACTATTGCTCCAAGTATATCATTTTTATTTAACTCAAAATATGGCGCACATTCTTTATCTATACAGAAACCTTATACAATATCTGGACAGCTTTTTAACAGTGAAGGTGAAATTGTAGATCAGAAAACTAATGCATGGCAATTAGTTTTTTCAATAAGATTAATTTAATTTACTCAATCAATCCATTTAAATCGTACTTAGAAACAAAATTCCAAATAATTTCATCTATATTTAGACCATCATTATCCATTTCAAACCAGTCATGTCCACCATTAATAAATTTATAATGCTCAATAGAAACATTATTTAAGCCACTTTCATAAATGTAATGTTCAGTTTCTAAACCGCTTGACTGAAATGATGTAATTATTGGAATACTATCAGTATCATTGAATTCGACCCAATAGTTAAGTATTTCGTTAACTGATGACATATAATCCATACCATTATAAGGTCTCTCAAAATCAGACGTGCCATTAAATGAAATTATTGAAGTAGGATGCGTTGGATTACATTGTTCAACAGCTTCATCCCACATCAATCCAGAAACAGGTGCAACTGCAGCTATTTTATTAGATAAATAACAAGCTAAAGAATAAGCAAAACCTCCTCCATTTGAATAACCTGTTGCATATACTCTTGTTGAGTCAATGTTATAATTTGAATCAATATCATCAATTATTGCGGCAATAAATCCGAAATCGTCAGCATCAGTTTTATTGAAATCAGAAGGTAATAATGTATTCCAAATTCTACCACCCGATTCAATATTATCTGAACCATTAGGATATACAAGAATAAAATTTTCAGTATTAGCTAAAGACCTCATGTCTGATATATAAAGTTGACTTTGAGCATCTCCACCTCCACCATGAAAATTCATCAATATAGGATAATTAATCGTGTCAATATACGAATCAGGTATGTACAATAAATAACTCCTATTTTGACCGCTATGATTTAAGGTTTGGTTTAGATCAGAAGATATTGATTCATGAGGAGAGTGTTCATTATTTTTTAAACTTTCATTATTATTTGAACAAGACAGAAATAGTATAAAATAAATGAATAATATAAATCTCATATTTAAAATTTAAGTTTGTTTGGGTTTATTTCTAAACTCAAAAAAATAAACACTTAAAAAATTTATAATCCAAAAAAATGTCAAACTTGTAAAAAAGAAAATACCGGCTTCAACCCCCATTATTGTGTCTTCAACACCACCAGGTTCATTAATTGTTCCACCATAAAAATGTCTAGTAAAAATTGAAAAATAATATCCACCTAAAATAGAAAATAATATAATTAATGAAATAATCTTTAAATTTTTAATCCAACATAATAAAATTGCAAATGTTGTAATTATAAAATTGGTTGATAGCAACCATGCTAGATGAAGTCTAGCATGTGATGACCAGTTAGGATTATGCAAATGAGTTTCAGTTGCATCAACTAGTATTGGAAGATAACCAATAAAAATTGCAAGTATTGTAAAAAAAATACTATTTTTTTTTGAAATATTGATTGGAAGTAAAAACGTAAAAATAAAAAATAATATTAAAATTATAATTATTACCATCTTTAAATCTAAACCAAAAAAATAATTAAAAAATTAATTAATAAAATTATTAAAGTAGACACCACACTAATTTTATGTAAAAGTTTAAATAATTTTTCATTTTTTTGATCTTTAGATTTATTCGTAATTGGTATCAAAGAATAACACAAAAGACCAAGTGCTAGTGACATAAAATTAATTAATATTATAAAAAAAGAAGGTGAACTAAAAATAATTGCAATTATTAAAGACAATAAACTAAATAAAATAATAATTAAAAAAAATTTGGGAAAGATTGATCTTAAAAAAATCTTTATATAATCATTAGATAATTTTTTAAATGTGGTTGGTGCAATAATAGCGGTTTGAAAAATAATTATTCCTAAAATAACTCCTGATATAAAATAATGTAAATAAAAATCTTGGTTCATTCTGTTAAAGAAAATTTAAATTGTTAATAATCATTGATTAGTTTTGACATTTATTACAAAAATAAATTCTTCTTCCTCCTATTTTTTTTTTATTGATTTCATTCAAACAGATAAAACATGGCCTTCCTTGTCTGGCAAAAACCATAAATCTATTTTTTCTATGTTTTCTATCTCTTTTGTATTTTAATTCATCTAGCTTAGAAATTGTAATACCTTTTTGAACATATGATCTTAAAGAAATGTCTTTAATGTTTTTAGAAATTAATATTTGATCTGATTTTGACAATAAAGATGGTTTATTATTATACATTAATCCTGAAAAAAAAAGTATTTCAGTTCTTAAATAATTCCCTATCCCCGCTATGAAACTTTGATCTAATAATAAACTATATAATTGTCTATTTTTAAACTTTTTTGAAATCAATCTCTCAAAAATCAATTTATATGTTACATTTTTATTTAAAATATCAGGACCAATTTTTTTTAAATAATAATGTTGATCTTCATTATTAGAATCAAATATGTCAATATCAGTTGCAGACCATAACCTTACTGCTTTTTTTTCAGTAATGAATTCAATTCTTAAACTTCTATTATGTCTTATAGGTGTTTTTATAAGATTAGCTGACCATTTTCCATAAAGTTGATTATGGGTAATAATGGTTTTATTTCTATTTAATCTAATTAGTATGGCTTTACCTTTTGATAAAACATCTTTAACAATTATATTTTTATTATCTAATTTTGATAAGGAATGATGTAGGAAAGTTGTTTTTAATATTTTTTTTCCTACAAGAGCTGATTTGATTTGATCAGCCATTCTTTTTGTTTCTGGTCCTTCAGGCATGTTAATATGTGTTATTTAAATTTATGATAAAAAAAACGAAAAAAAAATTTACACTTGAAGATATTCATAGAATAATTGAAATGGCTTGGGAAGATAGAACTACTTTTGAGTCAATTGAAAAACAATTTGGAATCAATCAAGATGAAGTGATAAAAATAATGAGAAAAAATCTCAAACTTAAATCCTTTAAATTGTGGAGAAAGAGAACAACTGGAAGAAAAACTAAACATGATGCCTTATAACTAATCATTACCACTTGAAACTTCTAAAAGCTGTATTATGTCATCTTTAATTTTATATTTAATTAAGTTTGGATTACAACATATTTCACAATCCCAAATTTCTGATGTTAATTCATTATTTGATTCTATCTGCACCTCAAAAGATTCAAAACAAAAATGACAAATTATATTTAAATTCATTTATTATTTTAAAAAAATTATATGTTCAATTATACAAAAAAAATAAGAATTATTTTTTACTTTATAATAGTCAATTCATATTTAATAGCACAAAATTACACTTATAAAACTCCTGCAAGAGATGGAATTGGAAAAGTCTATCTTGGAAGAGAAATAAGTAAAATAATGGGTCATCAGGGTGCAGAATGGCTTGAAAGAAATTCAAGGGAAATTGAAGAAAAACCATCAGTGGTAATTAAAAGTTTGAAATTAAAACCATCTGATATTGTTGCTGATTTTGGCTCTGGGTCAGGATATTTTACAAGATTGATTGCTCCTAAATGTAGTTTGGTATATGCTATTGATATTCAAAAAGAAATGCATGATATAAATAAATATATTCTCGAAAAAAATAATATTAATAACGTTAAATTTATTTTGGGTGAAAGTAAAAAAACCAACTTACCAAAAAATAAAATAAACATTTTAATAATGGTAGATGTTTATCATGAATTAGAATTTCCCTATGAAATAATGTCAAATATATATAACATACTTAAAAAAAATGGAAAAGTTGTTTTGGTTGAGTATAAAGGGGAAGATAAAAAATTAATGATAAAACCTTTGCATAAAATGACAATTGATCAAATAATTTTAGAAATGGAAAATGTTGGTTTGAAATTTGAAAAACAAATTGACAAACTTCCCAGACAACATATGTTAATGTTTACTAAATAAATTAATTATAAAAATGAAATGTTTAACATGTGGAAATAAATGGAAGAGAAAAAAAATTTTAGAATACTTTTCTTTTTTATCTAAATGTCCAGATTGTGGAAGTAGAAAAATTATTAGAAACGATTTAATTACATTTATTTTAAAAAAAATCATAGGTTCAAAGAATGATTTATAGATTTATATCCAGTTTCATTTATTATGCATTTATAATTTCTATTTTAATATTTATTATAAAACTTCAAAAATTTGAACATTTATTACTTGGGATGTTTATTGCTGGTTTTTTGAGAATAATTTTTTTTATTTGGATAAGAAAAACAAATTTTCTTTTTTTTAATTGGAGAAATAACATAAGTAAAAAAAAATGATTAAAAACGTTAAAATTGCTTCACCATTTATAATTGGTTTTCTTCTTTCAACTTTAAATTCACCTAATGGTTTAGATGATAATGCATTTTATATGTTTATTATCTTTATTTCTGTTATTATATCTATATTGATAAGGTCATTCCCAATGGCAGTCAGTGTTCTTTGTGGTTTAACTATAGCTATTTTATTTAAAGTAATCTCATTAAAAGAAGCACTTAGTGGTTATGGAAATTCATCAACATGGCTTGTTACAATTGCTTTTTTCTTGTCAGGTATTATTATTGATTCTGGTCTTGGTAAAAGAATATCACTTTTATGTATTCATTTTTTTGGTAAAACTGTTATAGGAATAGGGTATGCTATATGTATTGCAGAATTGATTTTAGGTCCATTAGTCCCTTCAGTCACAGCGAGAGGTGGTGGAATTCTTGCCCCTATAGTGAAATCAGTTTCAAGAACGCTTAAATCATTACCTGATAAATCTCCTGAAATTTCTGGTTCATATTTACACTTGGTTGGAGCACATGCTAATATGATAACTGGAGCAATGTTTCTTACAGGAATGGCTGCAAATCCTCTTGTAGCAGAAGCTGCAAAAGACATTTTAAATATTGAATTTGATTGGTTAACATGGCTTTATGGTAGTATAGGACCTGGAATAATTAGTCTTTTTTTACTTCCAATTTTAATTAAATATTTATCAAAACCAGAAATAAAAGAAACAACAAAGATTAGAAATGAAGTTAAAGAACAATTAAAATTAATTGGGAAATGGTCAAAAAATGAGCTGATCATATCATTTGTTTTAATATCAATGTTAATTTTGTGGATGTCAAAACCACTTCATGGTTTTGGAACAACAACAGTAGCTTTGTTTGGATTGGTAATTTTATTAATATCAAAAACTGTCTCATGGAAACAAATTACAAAAAATAATAAAGCTTGGGATTGTTTAATTTGGCTTGGTGGGTTAATTACTCTGGCAACCAGTTTAAAAAATACAGGATTTATTTCATGGTTTGCTAGTAATATTCAATATTTAGTTCAAGATTTTTCTCCAATATTAATACTTGTAATTGTCGGTTTGATATATTTTTACTCAATGTATTTTTTTTCAATGCTTACTGCTCATATTGCTGCATTTATTGGTGCTATTTTTTTAATATTTTCTTCTTCAAGTCTAAACCCTTTTTTGATTGTAGGTACAATGGGATATTTTTCTAATTTATGTGGATGTTTAACAAATTACTCATCAGGACCAATTATAATTTATTTTGGAAACGGATATGTAACTACTCCTTCATGGTTTAAATTTGGATTTATTATATCAATCTATCATATTATAATCTGGATTGGAGTAGGTTCTATTTGGTGGAAATTAATTGGATGGCTATAATAAATTTTAATAAAATAGTCAAACTTTTTAGAAATCTTACTCTTAAATTGGATTGTGTTCAAAAAATTAAAATTAATATTTATCGCTTATATAATTATTTTTATTTCGTCTTGTAAAAATTTATACCACGTAAATGATAGTATTTGCGATGATGGTCTTTATGAACCTGTTTGTGGCTATAACGGTGCTACTTTTCCAAATTCTTGTTATGCTGAAAATTCAGGAATAACAATATATACACAAGGCGAGTGCGAGTAAAATGCATAAACTTTTAAATAAATTCTTAACCTATATTTTTAATAATTAATTTTTTTACTTTACTAAAATTTCAAGATTAAATTGATTTTCATTAAGATTGGTTTACCGATAATAGATACATAAAACCCTCCTCAATAAGTGAAGGGCTTAATATAGTGGGAAGTCAAAGATTTGAACCCTGGAGCCCCTTAATCTTTGTTGAGTGTTTTGTTTTGGTTGAGTTTTTGAGTTTGTTTTAGTAGTCTTCTTTGATTTCTTAATAACTAGCATGGTTGGATTTTATTTATAAATAGGGTCATCTAGTTGTTCTCGCCATCTTAGCATTACCACCCAAAAACCTTGTGTATTCTTCTAATCTAATATTTATTAGTTTATAACCTCATGATTAATAATTTTAACTTCATTAAAATATTCCATATAAGGAGGCATACATTGTAATTCATTACAAAAATAATCATATAAGCTAAAATCAGAAGTATTAAAATTTATTTTTAAAATTCCATTTTCTCCTAATATATTTCTAGGCAATGATGACATTATTGGAATAATTTTTAACTTGTCAGTCTTATCTGCTTCAGTTAGTCTATTAGCACTAACTGGAGTACCATTTTCAGTTATATAAAATGCATTCCATGGGTCAAATAATATCCATTCACCCATACTTTCAATCCATATTTCTACAGCTGCATGTGAATGTGGAATTAAATCAGAAATAAAAGGTTCATAATTAAAAGCATCAATTGACCTAACTTTTAACATAGGTATAGATTCAGAGGCATGTAAAAATAAATCACGAAATGCTCCACATTGCACAGAAAACTTTCCCAATTGAATTTCATTTAATTTATCTTCAAAGGATTGCTTTAGAAAATCAGAATAATTTTTTGTATTTGGACCAATAAATATGGGTAATTCATAAAGTTTGTTTGTCAAAAAAACAGCATAGTTTATTTCTTTAAAAACTGAAATATTTTTTTGCTGATTTAGAGTCTCTAAATTCAAAAAATCGATTTCAGGATTTCCATATAATGTTACTAGCTGATTTTCATAGGAATTTGTTCCCCTTATTTGGATAGAACGTCTTCCAAGAAGTGAATATCCACCTTCTCTATCAAAAAGAAATTTATCTTTTAAAAATCTTTTTGATTGTCGCACAATTTCAACATAATCATCTTGATTGAATAAAATTATTGAATATTCGGAGTCGATGGGTTCATCTTTCAAAGGAATCACGATATTAGACTTTTTAAATAAATAATAATCTATTAGTGATGTTGATAATTTAATTTTATGAGATTTATTTTTTAATAAATCTAAATCTAATTTTATTGGTATACTCTTAGTCTTAACAATAGAAAGTTGATTTGAAAAAGAATTAAACTCGATGGTGATTGAAGATTCATCCTGATGATATCCAGTCACCTCAAACTCTTGTTTTGATTTTCTTAAATAAACAAGCAGTAGCAAGAATGAAATTATTATTACAATAAGGGAGAGTAGTATTTTCATAAAAAAAATATAATACATACTAACTATATATAGTAGCACAATCAGGGTAGTCGGCCCAAACAAAAAACCCCACGAATGTGGGGCTTGATTTGGTGGGCGGTCAAGGATTTGAACCCTGGACCCCCTGCGTGTAAAGCAGATGCTCTAACCAACTGAGCTAACCGCCCAAAAACGATGTTAATTTAATAAATTTATTAAATACAAAAAGTAATATTATGCTTCTGCAACCTGAGGTATTGAATTAATTTTTTTAACTTTGTTTATTTTTGGATTTTTGAATGCAATTTTTACTACATCAGTAACTTCTTTAGCAAAATGAAAAGTCATATCTTTAGAAACTCTTTCAGGTATTTCTTCTAAATCTTTTCTGTTAAAATGAGGTAAAATAACCTCTCTTATTCCAGATCTATGAGCTGCAGTAACTTTTTCTCTAATACCACCAACAGGTAAAACAGCACCTCGCAGGGTAATTTCACCAGTCATAGCCAGTGTGTCTTTTACAGGTTTGTCAGTTAATAAAGAAACTATTGCTGTAAAAATTGCAGTTCCAGCAGATGGTCCATCTTTTGGTATAGCACCAGCTGGGACATGTACATGAATATCATTTTTCTTATGAAAATCAGGATCTATTCCTAATAATTTTGCATTTGATCTAACATATGTCAAAGCGGCTTGCGCAGATTCTTTCATCACATCACCTAATTTTCCGGTAAGTGATAGGGAACCTTTACCCGGCATTTTTGATGCCTCAATAAATAAAATATCTCCGCCAACTGAAGTCCATGCTAATCCAATCACAACACCAGGTGTTTTCATTCTTTCAGCCATCTCAGAATAAAATCTTGGTGCACCCAAAAAGTCATTTACTGCAGATTTATTAATATTTGATTTTTTTAACGATCCATCAGCTTGCTTTCTTGCAATTTTTCTTAAAACATTAGAAATTTCTCTTTCAAGATTTCTTACTCCAGCTTCTCTAGTATATGATCTAATCAATTCCTTAATTCCTGTTTCGGAAAACTTTATATCTTTAACAGACAATGCATTTTCTTCTATTTGTTTAGGAATTAAATATTTCTTCGCTATTTGAATTTTTTCATCTTCAATATACCCAGAAAAATCTAGAATTTCCATTCTGTCTCTTAGAGCAGGTACAATAGGATCTTTCAAATTTGCTGTAGCAATGAACATAACATTGCTTAAATCAAAAGGTACTTCTAAATAATGATCGCTAAACGAAAAATTTTGCTCTGGGTCTAAAACTTCTAATAACGCAGAGGATGGATCGCCTCTA
>MDTG01088760.1_pt1 | contig 16108 bp, 3 predicted proteins | sample 811421 | NCBI WGS metagenome assembly MDTG01 (sample SAMN05326645, study PRJNA326480) | marine metagenome | isolation source: seawater | place: Pacific Ocean: South East | collected 2011 | reverse complement strand
GTTGCTAATCGCAGCGGAGTTGCAACTGTGATTGATGATCCGTTTGACGAATTAGCGGGTGACTACGAAGAGACACCTACAAGTCCTACAGTTTACAATGATAGAATCCAAAGGATTGCAAGAAATCAACAAGACAGACCAATAAGCGCAGTAACAGATAGCCCAGCAAGCGTAAGTGAACCATGGGCAACTAGATATAAATCATCTGGTTCAAATTATCCAGACGGAGCATTATAATCAATGAGTGTAGATATTTCGAGACAAAGCAGTAAGGGTGGCGATCCTAAATTTGATACCAGTCAACTTAGAGGCGTTAGAGAAGAACGTGGAATTGTTTTAGGTATTGTAAAAGCAAACGTACACGGTGCACACATGGGCGTGATTAAAGTATGGGTTCCTACTTTTTGCACAGATGCAACAGACAAGTCGCAGTGGCGCACAGTACGATATTGTACTCCTTTTTATAGTAGAGTTGATAACCAAGGTCCTGCCAACAATTATCTAAGTACAAAAGTTAGTAGCGGTATTGTTACTCCTCCGCCAGACCTAGGAACCACAGTGTTGTGTGTTTTTGCTGATGGTAAAAATGCTGAAGGTTATTACTTTGCTTGTGTACCTGATACTTTTATGTTACAGGCTGTTCCTGAAGCAACAAAAAATGCTGAAGGCATTCCAGGAGGAGAGTTTAACGACAATCCCACAGGTGAGCGCAGTAGTAAAAAAGTTACAAATTTTAAAACCGAACCTAGACCTATTGACTTCTTTACAGAAAGTTATACTCGTCAACAAGGATTATCTGATGACAATGTAAGAGGTATTAACAACAGCGGGTACATGAGAGAATCGCCTAGTGAACTTATTGGAATTAGTTCAAAGGGCAGACGTATAACTAAATCAGGACAAGATTTTTTAACCACATACAGTGCGCAACTTAAAAATCCTGACACTGCAGATAAAACAATTGTGGATGGTTTGCTAGGTCCAGATGCTAGACGCAAAGGGCATAGTGTTACACTTGACGATGGCGATATTGACGGAAACAGTAATCAAATTCGTTTGCGTACAAGCACAGGACATCAACTTTTGTTAAATGACACTGAAGGTGTCATCTATGTTGGCAACAGCACAGGCAGTGCTTGGATAGAATTAAGCAACAGCGGAACAATGGATGTATACGCACAGGACAGTATTAATTTTCGCAGCACTAATATAAACTTTCATGCAGACCAAAACATAAAGTTTCACAGTAAAGGCTATACACAAATTGTTAGCGATCAGCAACTAGCACTAGAAGGCAAAGCAGAACTTACTGTGACAAGCGATGGCGAACTAGGAATTAACGGCAAAAAGAATTTACACTTGCACACAGCCAGTGAGTTATTTGCAACAAGCACCGGCGCAAGTTACTACAACGCAGGCGGAAACATAAGTGTAGCAGGTAGTATGGTATTGCTACAAGGACCAAAGACACAAGCAAAACAAGCAAAGAATATTAATGTATCACAAAAAGAAGATACTACCTATGATGAATCAAGCAGCCAGTTTATACTAGATGAAGAACAAATGGTTAGCACCACTGTTGACAGACTTACAATGCACGAGCCGTTCATAGGACATGGATCTAATAATACTGCAACTCCATATAGTGGAGGACTTAGTGGTGGCGGCAGCGGCGCACCAACAGGCGGATATGGTATTGTTCCGCAGAGTGTAGCAGTGCCAACTGCGGTTGCAGGACCTACTAGTTTTGCAGGAGGTGCGTTTAGTGAAGGGCAAGGCAGTCTTGGAGGATTTTCAGGTGTTAGTAACTCCTTTAGCGACATAACAAGTAGTCTTCCTGTTAGCCCAGCAAGTTTTGCAGGCGGCGCCGGTCTTGGCAGTCTTGCAGGCGCAGATTTAGGAAGTTTTACCACAGACTTTCAAGGAAAGATCACAGGCATGGCAAGCGAAATGCAAGCAAAACTTCCAGGAGCAGTGGCAGAGTTTCAAAACAAACTTCCAGGAGCAGTAGCAGAGTTTAATAAAGTACTTCCGCAAGTACAAGATCAACTTGGATCAGTGTTGAACAGTCCTGCACTTAATAAGTTTCCACTAACAGATATGGTCAAGCAAGCAAACACAGGATTCAGTGTTGGAGCATTGGATAGTATTGATGTACAAGGACTTAACGCTGCAGTTGTGCAGCAAGCAGGAAGTTTAAATAATAACCAGTTTGTTGACAGCGTAACGAAAAGTGTTGGCAAATTTGGTGTAAATGTTGACCAGTTGAAAAAGCAAGGCTTTGTGAGACCAGATGCAGTGTTTAACGATCAACTCAGCGATTCAAGTGTGTGGACTGGAAAAGCAGGCGCATCTAGCCTAGGTAGATTTTTAGATAATCCAGGATTACAAGAAAGTGTGCAACAAGCAGTAGTAGCAGAAGATTATCAATCTTTAGTTAACAGTGGTGGCATTAACATCAATGACGGCAAGCAAGAAATTATGGCAATGCTTACAGCAAGTAATGCAGCATCGCCTGAGATTGTTAGTCAAGTAAGACAAGGGTTTACCAGTATTGAGAATGTATTGCCTAACACTACAAATATTCCAAGTAATAATGACTTTGTTAGTGTTGTAAAAGCAAACATGCAAACTGGTGCAGCGGCAGCAAGGCGAGCTGAACAAATTAAAGCAGATCAAATTACTACTACAACCACTACTAGTCCTGGTGAAGTTGAGACCACTACTACTAGTGTAACAGGCGGCGGAAGTACAACTACAACTCAACCAACTGTTGGAGGGACAGTAACCACAGGAAGAGCATACAATCCATATGAAGGTAACAATGGCGGTCAAATTCAATCAATTGATAATCAAATTAGTCAATTAGAAGCACAGAGATTTGAACAAAGTGGTACACTTACACCCGCACAAGACCAACAACTAGCACAACAAATAATATCTCTTTACGCAAACCGAGATGCTTTATTAGGAGGAAGATAATGGCAATTGCAACTTACAAAGGATTTAGTACAGTAAACAATGACTTTGGCAATTCAAAGTTAACTGACACTGATCTAATAAAACGAGATTTACTTAATCATTTTGCTGTTCGTAAAGGTGAAAAACTTATGAACGGTGAATTTGGCACAAGTTTGCGTGACTTAATTATGGATCCACTAACAGATGAAACTAAAGCAATTGTAATCCAAGAAGTAAATGCTGTAATTGAAGCAGATCCTAGAGTGCGCAGTGAAGGTATTACACTAGACGAATACGAAAGTGGACTAAGAATTGAAATGATTGTTAGATATGTATTAGACAATCAAGTTGAAAACCTAGTAGTTCGCTTTGACAGGCCCGATGACGCAGCATTATAATATACCTACTTTATTCTGCAAATAAATACTGCATAAGATAGGAAATATTAAACAATGGCTGCTAGTACAAGACAATCAAACTTATTTGCTGCTGAAGATTGGAAGAAAGTCTACGAGACCTTCCGTGAAGCAGACTTTCAGAGTTACGACTATGAAACCATACGCAAAAGCATGGTGGATTACCTCCGTACATATTATCCAGAAGATTTCAACGATTTTATCGAATCAAGTGAATATATTGCACTAATTGATTTGATTGCATTCTTAGGACAAAGCCTAAGTTTTCGTGCTGACCTTAATGCCCGTGAAAACTTCCTAGAAACAGCAGAACGCAGAGACAGCATACTACGTTTGGCTCGCATGCTTAACTATTATCCAAAGCGTCAGCAGATTGCTCGTGGATTACTCAAAGTTGTTAGTTTAGAATCAACGGAAGCGATTGTAGACTCTAACGGTAACAGTTTGCGTGACACGGAAATTAGTTGGGGAGATCCAACAAACAGCGACTTCCTAGAACAGTTTACTACAATTCTTAATGCTAGTTTAGTTAATACACAACAGTTTGGTAATCCAAGTCTTAAAACAACTGTTGGCGGTATCAATATTGAAGAATATCAAATAAGTTTGAATCCAGGCACTGTGCCAATCTATGATTTTAATAGTGATGTAGGAGCACAGAATCTCGACTTTGAACTTGTAAAAGGCACATACAGTGGCACAGACTTTTTGTACGAAGTAGCACCTAAGCCTGGTAGTACAACTAACATTTTATATCGCAACGATAACAGAGGCTTTAACAGTGTTAATAACGGATTTTTCTTTTACTTTAAACAAGGCAATCTACAAAGTGCAGATTTTAGCATTGGTGAAAAACTCCCTAATCGCACAGTAGAACTAGACATTAACAACGTTGACAACAACGATGTTTGGGTGTATCAAGTTGATGATGCTGGCAGAGAAGTAACTCGTTGGGAGAAGGTACCTGCTATAAGTGGCAACAATGTTATCTATAATAGTTTAAGTGCAAACAACAAAAACCTATTTACAGTGCGCAGTCGTGCAAATGATCAGATTAGTTTAGTGTTTGGCGATGATGTATTTTCAAATATTCCGACAGGTAACTTCCGTGTGTACTTCCGCACAGGTGCAGGCACAACTTACAAAATTAGTCCAGATGATATGCAGAATATACAAATTGTTATTCCATATATCAGCCACAGTAATCAAATAGAAAATTTAACAGTAAACCTAAGTTTACAAAGCACTGTTGCTAATGCAAGCGGCAGAGAAAATCTGCGTGATATTAAACTAAAAGCACAGCAACAATACTATACACAGGATCGCATGATTACAGGCGAGGATTATCAAGTTCTTCCCTATACAAAGTTTAGCAATGTACTAAAATCAAAAGCAATTAACAGAACTGCTAGTGGCATTAGTCGTTACTTGGATGTGCGTGATACCACAGGCAAGTATAGTAGTACAAACATTGTTGCTGAAGATGGCATTTTCTATCGCACAGAAGATGTACAACAGTTCCAGTTTACCTTTATTACTGACAGTGATATTAGTAATACTATAAGCCAGCAAGTAGAAAAAAACATTCTTAAGAATGAAAGTTTGCATTACTATCTTAAAAACTACGGAGGCATTGATGTAACAGGGCTAAGTGCTAGTTGGAATCTAGCAACAACAACTGGCGGTTCAGTAACAGGATATTTTAAAAACAGTGTTGACAGTCCTCTTAAAATCGGCGGCTTTACAAGCAGCAATTTAAAATTAGCAAAGGTTGGTGCGCTACTAAAGTTTACTGCACCAAGCGGTAAAGTATTTGACGTTAACAACAATCTTATTACCGGTACTAGTGGCACAATTAATACCCGTGATTTTATATGGGCTAGTATAAGTTCAGTTGTTACTGATGGAACAAACCAAGGCGTTGGTAATTTAGAAACAGGAGTTGGTCCTGTTGCACTTAGTGAAGTCATTCCTCAAGATGCAGTGCTAGACCAAATTATTGCTCCGTGGAATACTGCGATTGATAGCACAGTTAGAAACAATATTATTCAAGCAATTGGCGATTTTAAAACTTTTGGATTGCGCTATGACAGAGACACACAAGCATGGACTATTATTAATGCGTTGGATCTCAACACTGCAAGTACATTTAGTTTAGATTATGCTGGAAATACAACTAACACAAACTTAGATAACAGTTGGTTCTTTAAGTTTACTAATGATGGTTCAACATATACCGTAAACTTCCGCAGTACTAGTTACATATTTGAAAGTAAATTAGAAACACGTTTCTATTTTGACAGTGATTTAAAAATCTTTGATCCTCGCACAGGTAAGACTATCAAAGATAAAGTAAACATCTTAAAAGTTAACGCACTTCCTGACAGTGTTAGTAGTTTAGCAGTTGACTATGCAATGCAAATTGATGATGTTATTACAGAAACAGATGGCTTTACACTTACTAATAGAATTAAAGTAACATTCCCAGATGTTGACAGCGACGGCGTTGTTGATAATCCAGAAGTGTTTGACATTGTTGTTGCACCCGATACAAATGCAACAACCAAAGTTGTATTTTATCAAACCAGTATAAGCAGTGGCGGCTATTTAACTTATACACCGGTTACAACCACTAGCATAGAGCAACGTTATGCTACACAAGCAGCAATCAACGAAGTCATTGCGCAGTTTAGTAGTGGACAGGTATTCTATGCAAGCACGGACAACAAGTTTTATATTTTAAGTGTAGATGGTGCTAACGTTAAAAGTATAGCAGAAACAACTGACTATATTAAACGTACAGGTCGCAGTGACTTGTTGTTCCAGTACACACACAATTCGCCAAACAATAGACGTATTGATCCAAGTCCAAGTAACATTGTAGACTTGTTCTTGCTAACAAGTCAGTACGATGCAGATTATAGAAACTATGTTACAGATATTACTGGCAGTATAACAAAGCCGACTAGACCAACTACAAATGAACTGCGTGACCAGTTTGGTAGTTTAGAACAATACAAAAGTGTAAGTGATACTATTATTTTTAACAGTATTAGTTACAGACCACTATTTGGTGACAAGGCAGATGAAGAATTGCAAGCAACATTTAAAGTAGTAAAAAACAATTCAACACTAGTAAGCGACAGTGAAATAAAAGAACGTGTAGTTGCTGCTATTAATCAATACTTTGCTGTTGAAAACTGGGACTTTGGTGACAGTTTCTTCTTTAGTGAACTTGCTGCTTATTTGTATTCAACTCTAAGTCCAGATGTACTCAGTGTTGTTATTGTACCTAAACTTAGCACAAGTAACTTTGGTAGTTTATTCCAAATTCAAAGTCAGCGGGACGAAATATTAATTAGTGCAGCAACAGTAAATGACATTGAAGTAATTGACGTAATCACTGCTAACAGTTTACAAGCAAGTGGCAACGTTGTCAACCAGACAACAACAAATCTTGCTGCAGAAAGCGCAAGCGCAAGTGGTGCAAGCACAACAGTAAATACAGCAACAAATACAACAACTAGTACTACGACCTATTCATCGAGCAGTAGTTCAAGCAGTAGCAGTAGTTCAAGCAGTTCAAGTAGTAGTAGCAGCTCAAGCAGTAGTAGCGGCGGTGGCGGCGGAGGATATGGTTACTAATGGCACTTCGTAAGAGTTCAGTATTATTACCTGATATTTTTCAGACAACAAAAAACAACAAGTTTCTTAATGCAACTGTTGACCAGTTAATTAGTGAACCTAATCTACAGCGTGTTAACAGTTTTATTGGACGTAAGTTTGCTCCTAACTTTACAGTAGGCGACGGCTATGTTAGTGAGATAGATGCAGATAGACAAAACTATCAACTAGAGCCGGCAGTTGTATATCGTAGTCCAAACAAACAAATTGAAAATTTGACCGGATACATTGATTTTATTAACAGCCTAAAATACAATAATGTAAATGTAAACACACACAGCGACTTATTTGACCAAGAGTATTATAATTATAGTGGCTTTGTTGACCTAGACAAACTTGTAAACTATGGTGAATATTTTTGGTTGCCAGCAGGCCCAGACAGTGTGCAAGTGTTTAATAGTACTGTGGACACAGAAAATGATTTTACAGTAACACGCCGCACAGTAGCAACTGTAGACGAATACAGTATTGATGGAAGTGATAATGCTAATCCAACTATAACACTAGCAAGAGGCGGCAGTTATACATTTAGTGTACAACAAACCGGAGCACCTTTTTGGATCCAAACAGAAAGAGGCACAACTGGCTTTAGCAGTTACGGTTCAAACGTTAGCACAAGAGAAATAGTTGGTGTTACTAACAATGGCGATGACAACGGCACTATCACATTTAATGTTCCTCAATCTGATGCACAAAACGATAAAATTAATGCTACTCAAGCAGCAAATCCAGACTTTGCTACTACGCTAACCTACAAACAACTTCATAATCAACCTTACCAAGCATTTATTGATGAACATGGCGGCATTGATGTACAAACAGAAATTGATGGTAAGACTTTAGTGTTTGTTAATACAACCACAGATGTTACTGCTTGGGATGCTGGTTCGCCATTTGATGGCTATGGATTTGATGACGATGATAATCCTTTTGACGAAACAACAACTCTACCAATTGAAACACGTTATGATGTCTATAGTATTGCAGTCAACACAATTGCAGGTATGCCTACCATACAACTGACTCGCAGTGCAGACTGGCCCATGGGACAAAAAGTTAAAATCAAACAAGGCAATGCATACGGCAACAGAGAGTTTTACAAAGATGCAAATGGATTGCCAGAAATTATTGCACCGTATACTGCTGGTTTAGATACACTATATTATCAGGACGGGTTAAATGCAACACAGTTTGGTAAAATTAACCTAGTGGATGTAGACATTGTTCCACAAATTGATGTTGAAGATGAGATACAAGGCAAACAAACTTTTACCAGTGCAAATGGTGTTAAATTTACAAACGGACTTAAAGTACAATTTAACAGTGACGTTACACCAAGCACATATGCCGACAGAGAATATTTTGTTGAAGGTGTAGGTCAGCCAGGCGGAATTTCACTTGCACCTGTTGATGAAATGCTTACTCCAGAAAAGTACACTAACAGTACAAGTGATGGATTTGATACAGTAGCATATGACGCTGGCGGCTGGGACGGTACACTTAATGCTCCTATTGACCAAGACTACATTCTTATAAACAGATCAAGTCCAGACAGAAATGCTTGGAGTCGTGGCAATCGTTGGTTCCACAGAGAAGTTATTGAAGCAACAGCAACTTACAACAACTACACTGCAGACGTAGATGATACTGCTAGAGCAAAGCGTCCTATTATAGAATTTCATAGTGGACTAGAATTGTTTAACATGGGCAAAAGCAGTGTTGCTCCTGTAACTGTTATTGATGTGACACAAACAGATGCACTTAGTAATGTAAATGGATCAACAGGTTACTTTGCAGACGGCATTGACTTGCAGCAGGATAACACAGTAATCTTTAGTGCAGACACAGATGCAGATGTAAGACAAAAAATTTATCGTGTAGACTTTGTAAATCAAGATGTAGATGTAACCACAGATGAAATTATTAACCTAGTAGAAGTTGGCACAGTAGTTGACGGTAATTGCGTACTAAGCACACTTGGTGCAACTAACCAAGGCAAACAATATTGGTTGGATGGTACAACTTGGAGTGCAGCACAACAAAAGACTGCACTAAATCAAGATCCGTTGTTTGATGTTTTCGATCCAGATCATACCAGTTTCAGCGATACAACAAAGTACCCAAGTAGTAATTTTGTTGGAAGTAAGTTATTCAGTTATAAGCGTGACAATAACAACAACCCAGACGCAATTCTAAGTTTTGGTTTAAGTTATAAAAACTTTAGTACAATTGGCGATATTGTATTTGACAATAACTTTGATAGTGACAAGTTTCAATATACGAAAAGCACTGGTAATGTAAACATGATTGTACGCAGTGGTCATGCACATCAATTTGACATTGCGGGTAACAGAGTACTGTATAACGGATGGACCAAAACAGTTGAAACTAGCACACAATATCAAGTTGTAAGTTATGACGTAAGCAGCGAATTATACAGTTTTGAAATTGGTGCAAGTGTAGACACAAGTAAAATTAGACAGCCACTACAAGTATTTGTTAATGGCAAATTTAAGTATCCAACTGAATATACGCATCTTATTCAAGGTGATAGAGAGTATGTTGTGTTTACAACTGAACTTGCTGAGAATGACACAGTAACTATAAAGTTTGCAAGTAAGACAAAAGCAGCAAATAGTTTTTATGAAGTACCAGACAACCTAGAAAATAATGCAGGTAACGCAACATTTGAGACACTTACACTAGGGCAAATGCGTAACCATACAGTTAAAGTTAGTCAACAGATTAAGACACTAACAGGTGTTGCTCCAGGTAAAAGTAATATTCGTGATGTAAATTATAGAGCATATCCAGGCAACATACTTCAGCATAGTGCTGGTATGATACTGCCTATGTATTTGCTTTCTAATGAAAATACAAGCACAATTGAAAGTATCAAGTATGTTAAAAATGAATATTCAAACTTTAAAAATAAGTTTCTTGACAACATTAATAAACTAGAACTAGACCTGACAGATCCTGCAAAGTGTGTAGATGACATTTTACTTCACATGTCAGGAAAGAAAACTAGTGCATTTCCTTTCTACTACAGTGACATGGTACCATGGGGAGATCAAAAGTCTCAGTTGACTTACACTGTTGACGATGCTACCGAAACAGAATTTGAATTCAACACACAGTTTGATCTTAATAGTCTTAGTAATCAAGGTGTGCTTGTTTACCATACTCCAATTAGCACAGGTGTTGCTAACTTGCTTGTTGAAGGACAAGATTATATATTCGATACTGTTGAAGCAAAAATTATATTAATAAGTGATAATTTAGGTTTAGCAACAATTGGACTAAGTGTTAACGATAAAATTATTATTGTAGAATACACAGAAACAAATGGTAGTTTTGTGCCTCCTACTCCAACTGCACTGGGACTATATCCTAAGTACAGTCCTGCTATTAACATGGATGCAACCTATGTCAATACTATACCGACAGGTAGTGGACCTTTCAAAATTTATGGTAGAGACACACAAACAGATAGATCGTATTATAACCAATTAGGTTGGTACTATCCTTTATTCACTACCGAGGCTGCAGCACAGGACTATGATACTACACTAGGCGGATCTGGCGCAGCACACACTCACAAGTTTGAAAATGTTAGCGGTGTATTTTATATGCCTAACAGTTCAATGAATCATGCAACTAATAACGTAGATGACTTTGTGGAGTACACAGCAACAAAACCTGTAGTACAAGGACATGATGGCAGTCTATGGGTTGGCTGGGGCGATATCAGAGACAACGTTTTATTAGAACTTGAAAAGCGTATCTATAATAATATTAAGACACAGTACAACAAAGACTTGTTTGACTATGCAGATGTAAATCCTGGATATTTCCGTAGCGACCTTGACGACTTTAGTGAAGCAAATAATATTACCCGTAGTTACTATGGCGAGTGGGCACTGCGCAATAAAGTAAAAACAGCACCTAACACAACATTAGATGTTGACAATGGCTTTACTTGGAACTATCGCAACAGTGTTGAAAAACTTACCAAAAACAGAATACCTGGTTACTGGCGCAGTATCTATCGTTGGTTCTTTGATACAGATACTCCGCATACAACACCTTGGCAAATGCTTGGAGAAAGTGTTAAACCAACTTGGTGGAATCAGCGTTATGGTCCAAGTCCTTATACAAGTGGCAACACTGTACTATGGGAAGATTTGCGTGATGGTAAACTATACTCAGATGCAACTGGTACTACATTTACTACACTTGAAAGACGCAAACGTCCTGATTTATTAAGTATTATTCCTGTTGATGAACAAGGTAATTTAAGAGCTCCTAGAGATTTTCTTGTAGAAGATGCTACCCAAACTAACGCAGGCGACGACTGGGTATATAGCGACGGTGGACCAACAGAAACAGCATGGACTCGTAGCAGTGAATATCCTTATGTAATACAAATCCTTGCAGCAACAATTAGACCTGCACAGTACGGCACACTAATGTTTGACACAAACATGTTTGCTAAAGACGCAGAGTATGATCAGGTTTTGCAAAAGAATAAGAGCTATAGACCAGGTGTAGCAGACTTTAAAATGCATGGACAAAGTGATGGAAGCGGTGGCATACTGCGTGTTGATGGATACAACCAATTCATTAACGAGTTCATTAGACACAACGGTTACAGTGTTGATGACGAGATTAACAAGATTAACAATTTAGAACTTAATTTATGTTATGGCATGGCAGGATATAGTGACAAGCAGTACCTTAAAGTTATTGCAGAAAGTGTGACTCCTAGCAGCCAAAGTGAAAACATTTTTATTCCTGATGAAGATCTTAGCGTATATCTAAAGAAAAGTTTGCCCTTAGAGCGTGTTGTATACAGTGGCGTACAAATTATAGCACGAAGCGACGGCTATGAAATACAAGGCTACGATATCACTAATCCATTCTTTAAGATTATACCAAGTGTCGTTGGCGCAGAACCTAATTCAGTTGTAGTAGGCGAAACAACTTATTTTGAATACAAAGATTTTGAAAATAGAATTATAAACATTCCTTATGGAACAATAATTCGTAGCAAACAACAGGTATTTGACTTTTTAATAAGTTATCAAAGATACTTGCAAAGCAGAGGCTTTGTTTTTGATGGAACAACTGGCACAGGTGAAAAGAACGATTTTGCAAGCGCAGGCAAAGAGTTTGCTTTCTGGACTGATCAAAACTGGTCACTTGATAGTGTTATTGTTGTTAGTCCATTTAGCGATGTGCTTACAATCAACAGAGCCTTTGCAACTGCAGATGACTTAACAGTTAAAGGTGCACTAAAGGACGCAAACGGAAGTATTATTAATCCTAAGTTTTATGATGTAAGTAGAATTGATAATGTACTCGAGATTCGTATTGACACAGAAAACACACAGTTATACAGTGTGCAATTAGATCCTATACAATATGAACATGCTCTTGTGTTTAATAATACAACAATCTTTAATGATATTATCTATCAACCAGAACTAGGTAACAGACATAGCAGACTTAAACTTGTTGGAGCAAAAAGCGGAGACTGGGATGGAACATTACATGCTCCTGGTTTCTTTATTAACGAAGATAAGATTAACCTTTGGCAAACATATCAAGACTACAATAAAGGTGATATTGTAAGTTATCAAAACAGTACCTATGTAGCAAAATATAGCATTGACGGTGCAAATGTTTTTGATTATAACGACTGGACTGTTGCAGATAGAATGACAACTGGTCTAGTCAAAAACCTTGCTAACAAAGCAAACAGTTTTAAGAACTTCTTTGAACTAGACAATTTGAATTTAGAAGATGGTGTTGATAAACTAGGCAAAGGTATTATTGGTTTTAACAATAAAGACTACTTGCAAGGACTAGGACTAGATGATGTAAGTCAGGTAAAGTTCTACCAAGGCATGATTAAACAAAAAGGTACTGGCACTGCTATTAACAAACTAATTGATGCAGAGCTAACAAATCTAGATCAAAGTATTGACTACTTTGAGGAGTGGGCATTCCGTGTTGGCGAATATGGAAGTATAGACAGTAACCAAGTTGTTGAAACAATTATTCCAGAAGATAACGCAACTAATAATCCAACTATAGTTCATTTCCGTGCTGATGGCGAAGAAGTTAGTGATGCAACATCAGGACATTATGAAGTACAAGCAAAGGATCTATACAAAACACCTAACAATTACAATGGTGATATTTTCCCAGTAAGAAATGCAAATAGTCTTACATTGGATGATTTAGACAGTGCAGGATATGCACGTTTAGATGATGTTGACTTTACAGTGTTCAGCCATGAAGATCTAGAAGCACTAAGCAGTCGTATTAGTGAATTAGGCAAAGGCAAAAAGATTTGGGTAGCAACAGATACTACAAACACCTGGGGCATACGCAGAATTGACGAAACACTAAGCACAATAACCAGTGTTGAAAGCACAGGCAACGGATATCTGGTATATACTACAGATCGAAATCATGGACTTGTAAAAGATGACTATGTAATCATTCGTGCAGCAGAACCAATTGGCAAAGTTGCTAAGATTTTTGAAGTCAGTACTCCAAATAGTTTTACACTAGTAGATGCAACAACTGAAGCAGACATACAGAATGTGCGTGTACCTATGTACAAACTTAGTAGTGTACGTTTTGCACAGCCAAGTGATTTAAACACATATACACCTGTAAGTGGCTGGGATAACAAAGAACTAGTTTGGGTAGACAAAGACAATGACGGTGATTGGAAAGTATTGCAAAATGCTCGCCCATGGTCAACAACTGGTATTAAAACAGCAAGTCCAATTAATGCAGATGATCTATATGGAACTAGTGTTAGTATTAGCAGTAAAAGCACAGTAGCACTAGTTGGTGCTCCGGCTAATGGCACTGGTATGGTTGTTCCTTATGTGCGCAGCGAAGGCGGAATACTTATTGAAGGCAATAGCGTAATTACAGCAACTATTGGCGATAGTTTAGATAGTTTTGGTGCCAGTACTGCTATTGCTGACGACTATGCAATCATTGGAGCACCTGATACAGAGAGCAGCAAAGGTGCAGCATTTGCGTATTACATTGACAGCACAGGAGCATTTAATCGCAGACCAGCAATTCGCCCAAGTGGATTAAGCACCAGCGATAAGTTTGGTTTTGCTATGGCGATGAGTGGCAATGGAAGATATTTGTTTATTGGTGCTCCGGGTGATAATAAGATTTATGTATATACACTAATTGATCTTATCACAGATGAGGAAAAAGTTAATACAGTAACCGGTGACGGAAGTACTGCTGGACTTGCACTAGACTTTACACCAGTAAATCTTAACGCACTTAATGTTGTAGATGAAAACGGCAAAGTTTATTTGCCATCAAAAGACTTTACAGTAAGCGGTAGTACTATCACTTTTACAAGTGCTCCTGCAGATAATCTTCAAATTGTTGTTAGACAAATGGACTACTTTAGAGAAATTGGTAGTTACACAGCAGGCAGTGGAGACTTTGGACATGGTGTAGATTGTGATTACACAGGCAAAAGAGTTATTGTTGGTGCACCTGCAGCAACCGTTAGTGGCAAAGCAAACAGCGGTGAAGCATATCTGTTTGCACAGTATGCAGAAAAGTTTATTGCAGATGGAACTACAAAAGCATTTACAACTACTAACACACTGCAAACTAAAATCTACGTTGAAATAAACGGCGTAGTACAAATTGAAACTGATAACGCAGACATTCCAACAGACAATGACGGATCCACTGATGGATTCTATACTCGTGCAAGTAAGACTATTACTTTTAAATTTACACCTGCTGCGGGTGATATTATTCAGGTGTACACAGGCACGTTTACACAGATGCAGCAGATTGATCAAGTAGATTTAGGTGACGAGACAAATGGTGAAGAACAGTTTGGAATAAGTGTTGGTATAGATACTAAAGGTAGTATTATTGCTATTGGTAGTCCAGGCGAAGATGAAACAAATCCAAACACAGGCAGTGTATTTGTTTTACAAGACGCAGGTAAAAACTACGCACAAGTTACCAGTAAAGAAGGTAGCGGTTATAGTGTAACAGCGAGCCATACATTGTTCATTAATGACCGTGAAGTAACTATCGGTGACACAAGCACTGATCCAGCAGACCTAGCAGCAGATATTGTTGCAGCAAATATTCCTGGAGTAAGTGCAAGCAAGAATATTAATGGTGAACTAGTTATTACTAGTACTGACACAGAACTTTACAATAAACTAAGTGTAATGCCAGGCACAGGAACTAGTTTCCAAACAGGTGCAATTGTTGATCCGTTTAAACTTACACAAAAGATTAATCATCCTCAGGCATTTGAAAATGAAAACTTTGGTGAAAAAGTAGCATTTGATAAGCATGTCCACAGTACTACAAGTTCTTATTCAGATACACGCAATCTTGCAATTGCTAGTGACAAAGCCAGTACACTATTACCTACAGGATTTGACATTGAGGCAAATACGAACAGTGAGTTTTATCTTAGTGCAACAACTACATTTGACGAAAGCGGCACAACGTTTACTGACAGACGCACACAAAGTGGCGCAGTATATGTTTATGAACTGCTAGATTCAAATGCTCCAACTCTTGTAAATCCAAGTATGATGGTATTTGGGCAACAACTTAAGAGTACAAATATTGGCGAACTAGACAAGTTTGGCGCAGCAATTGCATACAACGATAACAGAATATTTGTTGGTGCAGAAAATGATACAACACTAAGTGGCAGCACCACTTATGACAACAGCGGTAGTGTATATGAATTTAATAATAACACAAGAGCTGGTAGTTGGAATGTGTTGCGTAATGAAGGCACAAGAGTAGACGTAAGTCAAATAAATCGCGTCGCACTTTATAATAAAAAACAAGGCGAAGTTAGTGTATTCTTAGATTATATTGATCCTGCAAAGGGCAAGATTGCCGGTGTTGCAAAAGCAGAACTTAGTTACATTAATCATAACGATCCTGCATTATACAACAATCTTTGGAACTACAAATATAAAAACAGACTATGGTGGGAC
>MDTG01133903.1_pt1 | contig 16109 bp, 12 predicted proteins | sample 811421 | NCBI WGS metagenome assembly MDTG01 (sample SAMN05326645, study PRJNA326480) | marine metagenome | isolation source: seawater | place: Pacific Ocean: South East | collected 2011 | reverse complement strand
GACATTTGCATGGTGGTCGAGTGTTTCGGGTGGGGTCCGCCGACGCGGAGTCGATGCGGACGGTGATAGCCGGCATGGCGAGCGATGATTTGTAGCCATTGCTACAATGAGTAGCCAATGTTACACTTTCGGTCGGCTCGAGTCAAGCGCTTCGCTTCCACCGCCTCGCGAACCTTCGGTCCCGTCATCCGATGAGCAATCGACCCAATCCCTTCGCCAAGACCCGCCGAGATCACGCCGACGAGACCGCCGAGGACTACGTCGAGGCGATCGAGGACATCGAACTCGAACTTGGAGCATGTCGGGTGAAGGACCTCGCGACGAGAATGCAGGTGAGTCACGTCACCGTCACGCGGATCCTGAATCGGCTCACCGACGCGGGCCTGGTGACTCGCACGCCCTACGGGCCGGTCGGCCTGAGCGACGCCGGACTGCGAATGGCCCGCGCCAGCCGCGATCGACACGAGATCGTGGTGGCCTTCCTTCGTGGAATCGGAGTGACCTCGCCCACCGCCGAGCGGGACGCCGAGGGCATGGAGCATCATGTCAGCGTCGAGACGCTGGCGGCGATGCGGAGACACATCGAACAGGCGTGAACCCTCGTGACGTCGATTCCGTTCGCCCCCGCGAAGGAAACTCATTCAGTCACGGGACAACGAGCCGTCGATCTCCAGTCGCACTCGTCGCAGCGGAGACCGGAACGCCAGCCGCAACTCCGCCAGCAGGCCGTTTCGGAGTCGACGATCGAGTTCGTAGCTGGTCGCCGCGTCGGGGACCCCGACCCGGGCCACCCCTCCCTGGACCCCCCGAACCCGGGTGACGGCCGCGATTTCCGGGGGCACCACCGCCTCCCATGCGTCGAGCAGGTCCCCGGCCCCCCGACGAGCCCGGCTCGCTTCCCGACGAAACTGGTCGACCATGCCGGCGATCTCGAGATTTCGCTCCGGACGACAACGGTGGCGACGCAGCCGCTCGATCGACGATTCCGCGAATGCGGAGGCCCGCTCGCGGGAGTCGATCGAAGCCGGGTTTGCGGAGCTGCCTCGTTCCATGTGCTTCATGCGTCGCCCAGCAGCATAATCGACCGATCGCCGGACATCCCCCGCAGAATCCGCGTCCACCGGCGATCCAGATCGATCCCCGACGCGGTGAACGGATCCGACCATCGGCGGCGTCGAGTCGGGTCCGCTACCCTCCCCGCTGCCATGACCGGTGTCTCCATCGTCAATCTCGTCAAGAAGTTCGGATCGACCGTCGCCGTCGCGGGAGTCGATCTCTGGATCGAAGCCGGGTCGCTCTTCTTCCTGCTCGGCCCCTCCGGGTGCGGCAAGACCACGCTGCTCCGAATGATCGCCGGATTCGAGCGTCCGAACGCCGGGATGATCCGGTTCGGCGACCACGAAGTCACCCGGCTCCCCCCCGAGAAGCGCGACGCGGGCATGGTCTTCCAGGGCTACGCCCTCTGGCCGCACCTCTCCGTCTTCGAGAACGTGGCCTTCGGACTGCGGGTGCGGAAGCTTCCGAACGCGGATCTGCAACGTCGCGTCGGCGAGGCGCTCGAACTGGTCCAGATGACGGGCTACGCGGATCGGAAGCCCACCCAGCTCTCCGGTGGACAACAGCAGCGGGTCGCGCTCGCTCGAGCCCTCGCCTTCCGGCCCAGCGTGCTCCTGCTCGACGAACCCCTCTCGAACCTCGACGCGAAGCTTCGGCTGGAGATGCGACATGAGATCCGCCGGATCGTGGACGATGCGCAGATCACCACGATCTACGTGACGCACGACCAGGAGGAGGCGTTGTCGCTCGCCGACCGGATGGCGGTGCTTCGCGACGGCCTGCTGGTCCAGGCCGGTCCGCCGCGCGAGCTCTACGAAGCCCCGAATTCGAAGTTCACGGCGAGTTTCCTCGGCGAGACGAACTTCCTCGAGGGAACCATCGAATCCATCGAACGGGACTCGACCGTCGTGACCACGCCACTGGGGCGGCTCCGATCGGCCCGGTGTCTCGAGAAGTCGAGCCCCGGCGACGAGATCTCGGTCTCCCTCCGACCGGAGGCGTTCCGACTCCAGTCGCCGCCGCAGGATTGGAACCGGTTCTCGACGACGCTCCGCAGGTCGATGTTCCTCGGTGAAAGCGCGCAGCTCGAGGTGGAGACCGCGTCGGAATCGAGGCTCAAGGTGCTGGAACTCCATCCGCGGACGGATCGTTCGAAGGGCGAGACCATCGAACTCGCGATCGATCCGGCCGACGTCGTGCTCCTCCCCGAGTGAGTCGTTCTCCGTCGTCCCGTCGCGCGGACTCCATGAAACGACAACTGCTCATCGCGGCTCGACTGCTCATCGTCGCCACCGGCGTGACCGCGATCGTCCTGCTCGTCGACTGGCGGACGGTGGTGGTCGTCCCTTCCGACGCGGCCGATCCCTTCGGCCGGGCGGCGGATTCACCGGGCCGGTTCCCGGTGGCCGAGGCCACGACGCTCGAAGGCGGATCGGCACGGGTCGTGCTCGAGGACGGCGCGACCGCCACCGTGCCCGCCGCGTGGATCAGACCCGGTCTCATGGCGCTGCTCGGCGCCGCGAGTCCCGCCTGGCTGATCCTCGGACTCGCGATCGCCGGTCTGATCTATCCCCTGCAGACGACCCGGTGGTGGATGCTCATGCGATGCCGGGACATCGGGGCGACGTGGTCGAAGACGCTCCGACTCGTGATGGCCGGCGCCTTCTGCAACTTCCTGCTTCCGGGAACCGAGGGCGGCGACGTGGTGAAGGCCTGGGGCGTCGCCGCGGGCAGCGGCCGGCGGGTCGAGGCGGTCATGAGCGTCGTCTTGGATCGGATCACGGGAATCACCGGGCTCGTCCTGCTGGCCGCGCTCGCGGGGCTCTCGGCCGGGGACGTCGACGCCGGGAACCGACTGCACCGGTGGGCGGGTTGGTCGATGCTCGCGCTCACCGCCGTCATCGCATTCGCATTTCTCCTCGCCGCACGCGGTCGGATTCGAGCCCCCGGTCTTCTCGACCGGATCGGACGAGGACTCCCCGGCCGCGCGATCGATGCCGCGACCGCGTACGGACGACATCCCGGCGTGGTGGTTTCGGCGACGCTGATCTCCGTGGCGGTGCAGGCGATGCTCGCGGTGGCGGCCGGATGCTGCGCTCGCGCCCTGGGCGCCCCGATCGATCTCGCGACGATCCTCGTCGCGATGCCGCTGATCTTCCTCGCGGCGGCGGTTCCCGTCACCTGGCAGGGCGCCGGCGTGATGGAGCTGGTCGCGATCGGTCTCCTGGTGCGGGACGACGGGGCGACCGTGAACCAGGTCGTGGGCATGCTCCTGCTGTATCGCGGGATCGAGTTCGCCTGGAGCCTGGCCGGCGCCGCACCGGTCCTTCGCGGCGGGATTCGCATCCACCCCGAACGCGCGCCGGAAACCGCTGGTTCCGAAGCATGAACGACGAGGACGCGGAATCGATCTGCTAGCATTCTCGGAACGGAGTCCCGACCGCGATGCGCCAAGAATTCCTTCCATTCGCCCGTCCCTCGATCAGCGAGGAGGACGTCGCCGCGGTGAGCGAGGTGCTCAGGAGCGGCTGGATCACCACCGGCGCCCGCTGCGCCGGTCTCGAAGCGGCGTTCGTCGACCGGCTCGGAACCACGACCGCGGTCGCGACCTCCAGTGCGACGGGCGCGATGCATCTGGCCCTGCTCGCGCTCGACATCGGTCCGGGCGACGAGGTCGTCACTCCGTCGATGACCTGGATCTCGACCATCAACATGATCGTCCGTCTCGGTGCGACACCGGTGTTCGTCGACGTGGACCGCGACACCCTGATGGCGGGTCCGGCGGAGATCGAGGCGGCCGTCACCGGACGAACCCGTGCGATCATCCCCGTCGACTACGCGGGCGCCGCCGCGGAACTTCCCGCGATTCGCGCGCTCGCCGCGAAGCGTGGAATCGCCGTGATCGAGGATGCGGCCCACGCGGTCGGCACCAGGCGACGGTGCGGCGAGGAGGTCGGTTCCACGGGGACCGCCATCTTCAGCCTGCACCCGATCAAGAACATCACCAGCGGCGAGGGCGGCGTCCTCGTCACGGACGACGCCGAATTCGGCGACCGCGTCCGTCGACTCCGCTTCCACGGGCTCGGTGTCGATGCGTGGGAGCGGGGTCAGCAGGGTCGATCCCCGCAGGCGGAGGTGCTGGAACCCGGGTTCAAGTACAACCTCCCCGACATGAACGCGGCGCTCGGGCATTCGCAGTTCAACCGCCTCGACGATTTCATCGATCGACGTCGGGATCTCGCCTTCCGCTACCGCGATCGACTCGCGGGCACGCCCGGCGTCCTCCCCCTCGCCGACGCGGCGGAGACGGACCGGCACGCGTGGCACCTCTTCATCGTCCGGGTCGATCCCGAGACCGCCGGCATCGACCGCGCGGGATTCATGGAGGCGCTCAAGGCGAGGAACATCGGGACCGGAATCCACTTCCGAGCCGCACACGGCCAGCGATGGTTCGTCGATCATCCCGACCGGTGGCGGGGAGTCGACCTCGCGGACACCGAGTGGAACAGCGAGCGGATCTGTTCGCTACCGCTGTTCCCCGCGATGCGGGACGAGGACGTCGACGAGGTCGCTCGGGCGATCCGCGAGATCGTTCCCGCGGCCGGAGGCGTCCCGGCATGAGCGCCGCGGTCTCGATCGTCATTCCGGTCTACAACGAGATCGAGAATCTCGATGCGCTCCTCGAGCGGGTGGTGTCGACCTGCGAGACCCTGCCGAATCCCTGGGAGGTCATCCTCGTCGACGACGGAAGCCGTGACGGATCCACCGAACGCCTCGCGGCGGCGGCCCGCCTCTACGGCGGCCATCTCCGGGCGATCGTGCTGAACCGGAACTACGGACAGCATGCGGCGATCATCTGCGGGTTCAGCCATGCGAGAGGCGACGTCGTGATCACCCTCGACGCGGATCTCCAGAATCCACCGGAGGAGATCCCCCGGATCGTCGAGTGCATCGAGCAGGGCAACGACGTGGTCGGCACCATCCGGCGGAACCGGCAGGATTCCTTCTTCCGGCGAAAGGCCTCCGCCTGCATCAACTGGCTGGTGCGGAAGTCGACCGGCGTGGGCATGAGCGACTACGGATGCATGCTTCGTGGATACCGCCGACCGGTGGTGAACGCGATCCTGCAGTGCCGCGAGCGAAGCACCTTCATTCCGGTGCTGGCCAACAGCTTCGCCAAGCGGGCGACGGAGATCGAGGTCTCCCACTCGGAACGCGCCGCCGGTGAATCGAAGTACAGCGTCTGGAAGCTGGTGAACCTGCAGTTCGACCTGCTCACCAGCATGACCACCACCCCCCTCCGGCTCCTCTCGTGGGCCGGCGTGGCGATCGCTCTCGGCGGATTCGGATTCGGGCTTCTGCTGCTCGCGGGACGTCTGTTGCTCGGCACCGAATGGGCGGAGGACGGGGTGTTCACGCTCTTCGCGGTGCTCTTCATCTTCGTCGGCGCGCAGTTCGTCGGCATGGGTCTGCTCGGCGAGTACCTCGGTCGCGTTTACCACGACGTCCGGGGCCGGCCCCGCTACTTCATCGATCGAATCGAAGGCGATTCCGGGCTCGAGCGGTCGATGCCCGAGCCTCGTCCCGACGGCATCGTCATCGAAACGGGAATCTCCCTATGAAGGTCGTCCTCTTCGCGTATCACGAGATCGGCGTCGCGGCGCTCGAAGCCCTGCTGGCCTCCGACGCCGAGGTGGTCGCGGTGTTCACCCATCGCGACGACCCCGGCGAGGGCAACTGGTTTCGGTCGGTCGCCCGGGTCGCCTCGGAGCACGGGATCCCCGTGCACGCGCCGGAGTCGCCGAACCATCCGCTCTGGATCGAACGGATCCGGGCGATGGGACCCGACGCGATCCTCTCCGCGCACTACCGCCGGATGATCGGCGGGGAACTGCTCTCGGCCTGCCCCGGCCGCAGCTTCAACCTGCACGCGTCGCTGCTCCCGCGTTTCCGCGGACGGGCTCCGATCAACTGGGTGCTGGTCGAGGGCGAGACCGAGACCGGAATCACCCTGCACCACATGACCGAGGCCCCCGACGCGGGCGACGTGGTCGCGCAGGTCGAGGTGCCGATCGACGAGACGGACACCGCCGCGACCCTCACCAGGAAGCTCGTCGCGGCCACCGGTCCGATGCTCGAACGGGTCCTTCCGACGATCGTGGACGGCAGCTTCACCGCGACGCCCCAGGCGCCCTCCGAGGCGACGACCTATCCGGGGCGATCACCCGAGGACGGCCTGATCGACTGGTCGGCGTCCGCGACCGACGTCCGGAACCTGGTCCGGGCGGTGACCCACCCCTGGCCCGGTGCATTCACCCACGCCGGCGATCGCGAGGTCCGCATCTGGTCCGCGACCGCGCTCGAGGGTGATTCCGAGGAGGCCCCCGGGACCGTGCTCGGCACGTCCCCGCTCACCGTCGCGTGCGGGAACGGCGCCCTTCGAATCGACGCCGGGCAGTCCGCGGACGGCGTCTGGAGCGGGGGCGATCATCTCGCGGAGGAACTGAACCTGGTGGACGGCATGCGGCTCGGTCGGGCGGCCCCGATCGCCGCGGCCCGACCACGGTCGGTCCTGATCCTCGGCGTCAACGGCTTCATCGGAAGTCATCTCTCCGAGCAACTTCTCGCCGCCGGATACGAGGTCTACGGCATGGACCTGCGGGCGACCAACGTCGAACATCTGCTCCAGCGCGAAGGGTTCCACTTCGTCGAAGGCGACATCTCGATCAACCGGGAGTGGGTCGAATACCACGTGCGGAAGTGCGACGTGGTGCTCCCGCTGGTGGCGATCGCCACGCCGATCGAATACGTCCGGAATCCGCTGCGGGTGTTCGAACTGGACTTCGAACAGAACCTGCGGATCGTGCGCGACTGCGTCAAGTACGGGCGTCGGATCATCTTCCCGTCGACCAGCGAGGTCTACGGGATGTGCGCAGACGAGTCGTTCGACGAGGACCACTCCAGCCTCGTCCTCGGTCCGATCAACAAGCAGCGGTGGATCTACTCCTGCTCGAAGCAGCTCCTCGACCGCGTGATCTGGGCCTACGGCGCGAAGGAGGGGCTCGACTTCACGCTGTTCCGCCCGTTCAACTGGATCGGCCCTCGGCTCGACACCCTCGATTCCGCCCGGATCGGTTCATCGCGGGCGATCACCCAGTTGATCCTCAACCTCGTCGAAGGCACGCCGATCCAGCTGGTCGACGGCGGCGAACAGAAGCGATGCTTCACGGACGTCACGGAGGGGGTCGACTGTCTCTTCCGGATGATCGACGATCGCGAAGGTCGAAGCTCCGGTCGGATCGTGAACATCGGCAATCCCGAGAACGAGGCGAGCATCCGCGAACTCGCGGAGATGATCGTCGCGCGATTCGACGCGCATCCGATGCGTCACCGGTTCCCGCCCTTCGCGGGATATCGCGTGATCGAGAGCGGTCGGTACTACGGGAAGGGATACCAGGACGTCCAGCATCGACGACCGTCGATCCGCAACGCGAAGCGGATTCTCGACTGGACGCCCTCCCTCTCCACGCGGGAGTCGGTGGACCGCACCGTCGACTGGTTCATCGACGACCACGTGCGCTCGATGGTGACCGAGACCGGGAATCAGCGACCCGCCACCCTCAGCACGGTATGAAACTCGGCCTTCGAATCGACGTCGACACCTTTCGAGGTACCCGCGACGGCGTCCCGCGGCTGCTTCGAATCCTCGACGAACGGGACATTCGAGCGACGTTCTTCCTGACCGTGGGTCCGGACAACATGGGCCGGCACCTCCGTCGCCTCGTACGCCCCTCCTTCCTCTGGAAGATGCTCCGTTCCGACGCCGCCGGGATCTACGGGTGGGACATCCTGCTCCGCGGCACGCTCTGGCCCGGACCGGTCATCCACGAATCCCTCGGCGACCGACTCCGGGCGATCGCGGACGCCGGGCACGAGATCGGCATGCACGCGTGGGACCATCATCGATGGCAGGTCGCGGCGCATCGACTCCCCACCGAGGTCGTCCGGAACGAGGTCCGTCGCGCCCACGAGGCGATCGCCGAGACCGTCGGCGTCCCGCCGACCTGCACGGCGGCTCCGGGGTGGCGATGCACGCCGGCGTTGCTGGCGCTTCGGGAGGGATTCGGATACCGATACGCCAGCGACTGTCGCGGGCGCGGAGCGTTCCAGCCTCCGCACGGACCGCCGCAGATCGCCGTCAACCTGCCGACCTGGGACGAGGCCGTCGGTCACGCCGGCATCGACGATTCGAACTTCAACGCCCACGTCATCGCGGGCATGAATCGAGACGATCTCGACGTCCTGACCGTCCACGCCGAATCCGAAGGGGGACCCAAGGCGGCGCTCTTCGAGGACTTCCTCGACCGGCTGGTCGCGGAGGGCGGCGAGGCCTGCACGCTCGGGGAGCTGGTTCCCGGGAATCCCCCATCGGCCGGGATCGGGCGGGGGACCGTGGCCGGACGGGAGGGCTGGGTCGCCGTTCGTGAGGACCACGTTCTGGCATGATGTCCTGCATGACGGATCTGCCGCGATCACGACGGCTCGATCGGATCGCGCTGCTGATGGCCGCGGCGGTCTTCATCGGCGTCTTCCTCGTCCCCCTCGGACTCCGGCCGTTGGTGATGCCGGACGAGGGCCGGTACGGCGTGATCCCCGCGGAGATGATCGAGACCGGGGAATGGATCGTTCCGCATCTCCTGGGCGTGCGGTACTTCGAGAAACCGGTCCTCGGATACTGGATGACCGCGGCGGCGTTCCTCGGATTCGGCGAGAACGCGTTCGCGCTCCGACTACCGTCCGCGCTGACGACCGGATTCGCCGCGGGACTCGTGCTGCTCTTCGTCCGGAGATGGACGTCTCGCTGGGACGTGGCCGCGATCGCCGCGATGGTCTTCATGACCTCGCTCGAGGTCGCGATCCTCGGTACCACGGCGGTGCTCGACGGGCCGTTCGCCGCGCTGGTGACCGGATCGATCACGTTCTTCTTCCTCGCATGGCGGGCCACCGGACCGGTCCGTTTCGGATGGCTCGTCGCCTCCGGAGCGGCATGCGGTCTCGCCTTCCTCACCAAGGGTTTCCTCGCGATCGCGATCCCCGGAATCGTCCTCGCCCCCTGGCTCGCATGGGAACGCGACTGGAAGGGCCTCCTCACCCTCCCGTGGGTGCCGGGCATCGTCGCGATCGCGACGGTGCTTCCGTGGGGGATCGCGGTCCACCTCGCGGCGCCCGAATACTGGCATTACTTCTTCTGGATCGAGCACATCAACCGGTTCACGGGCGGCGCCCGCGCCCAGCACCCGGAGCCGTGGTGGTACTTCATCCCGATCCTGATCCTCGGGCTCTTCCCCTGGTGCCTCACCCTGCCGTTCGTGTTCGGCGGGCTTCGGCGGATCGGTGGATCACCGGAGACGCGACTCCTCCTGTGCTGGACGCTCATTCCGGTCGTCTTCTTCTCGATCTCCTCCGGAAAGCTCGCGACCTACATCCTCCCGGCCTTCGCGCCCGCGGCGATCCTGATCACCACCGGCCTGCTGGCCTTCTTCAGGAACGCCGTCGGCAAGCGGACCCGCGGCGAGTGGCTCCTGATCCCGCTCGGCGCCGTGCTGCTGCTGATCACCCCCTTCATGCCCCTCGATCCATCGATCGGCAGCGCGTGGGAGGACGGTGGCGAATGGCGTCTCGCGATCCTCGCCACGGCGCTCCTGGCCTGGGGGATCTTCGATCGAATCTCGCAGTCGACCCTCGATCCGAGGGAGCGGATCCTGCTCGGATGCCTCGGACCGGCGCTGGTGTTCTCGGTCGCCCCCGCCTGCCTGCCGACGGGATGGATGAAGATCTCGAAGGCGCCGGTGGCCTGGCTCGACCGGATGGAACCACTCACCACCGGAAGCCTGGTGCTGGCCGAAGCATCAACCATCCACGGCGCGGGCTGGGCCTGGCCGGATGCGGAGATCCGACTCCTGGGCAGTCCCGGTGAACTGACCTGGGGCGTCGAGAATTTCCGGGAGCACGCGGAGTGGCACGTGGAGGATTCCGAACTCACCGACGTGCTGCGGACCGCGACCCTCGACCGGCCGGTGGTCCTGCTGGCCGACGACCCCGAGACGCGAAGCGCGTCGCTCGAGGCCATTTCCGACGCCGCGGGACTCGGCCGACCGGCCTTCCGGCTCGATCGCGACATCCTCATCGCGGTCTGGCCGGCGGCGGCCGTGGACTGAAAACTGCTCGGGCGGCGGTCGAAAAACCGCCTGACGGCCCTGGAAAGCGTTTGTTGACCACTCCGAGCGGCTTTGAATCGGGATCGTGACTCGTGACGAAGACCAGTCGGTCCGGGATATCACGCGCCATCATCCAATTTCAAAAAGGAACGGGACCATGACCCCGAATCGAACGAACACCTCTCGTCGCTGGACCGCCGCCCTGGCCGGCACTGCCGCCGCGATTTCCGGCGTCTTCGCCTCCGCGACGGCCGTCGCCGATTCCGGGAACATCCCCGAGACCGCGATCGCCAGCGGACGACTCGACACGCTCGTCGCCGCGGTCCAGGCGGCCGGGCTGGCCGAAGCCCTCTCGGGTCCCGGCCCGCTCACGGTCTTCGCCCCCACCGACGCGGCGTTCGCCCGACTCGGTGAGGACACCCTTTCCAGCCTGCTCACCGACGAGGGCCGCCCGACGCTCGTCCGCATCCTCAAGAACCACGTGGTCGCCGGTCGCTTCGAAGCCCGCGATCTCGTGGACCGGGAGTCGATCGAGACGCTGGCGGGAACCAGCCTGCCGCTCGCCGCCGCCCGCGGACGACTCTTCGTCGAAGAGGCGGTCGTGGAGACCGCCGACGTTTCGGCCTCCAACGGGATCGTCCACCTCATCGACCGCGTGCTCGTTCCGGCACGCCAGATCTCCCCGATGGAGGCGCTCCTCGAGATCGCGGTCTCCCGCGGAGCCCCGCTCTACAACGAGGGCAACATCGACGCCTGCGCCGAGATCTACGCGACCGCGCTCGACGCCGTCTCGCTGTCCGGCGACTTCGGACTCGACGACAAGGGCCGCGCGAACCTCGCCACCCGGCTCGAGGAGATCTCCGGCGAAGCATCCAGCCGCGACCGGGCGTGGGCCTATCGCCGCATCATCGACAACCTCTTCGCCGAGGGCATGACCATGCAGCCCACCAGCGCCAACGCCAAGCCGTCCTCCGGACGAAGCGGATTCGCCCCCCGTGGCACCACGGTGTTCTCCTTCGAGGATCCGTCGGAGGCCGCCCGATGGCAGACCGTCCTCGACGGCGTCATGGGCGGTCGCTCCACCGGCAGGATCGCCGCGAAGGACGGCGTCGTCGTCTTCGACGGCGCCACCTCGCTCGAGAACAACGGCGGATTCTCCTCGATGCGGGTGCAGACCCCGGAAGGGCTCTTCGCCGGCGCCGACGCGATCCGGCTCATCGTCAAGGGGGACGGACGGGACTACAAGCTCGGCGTCTCCAGCGGCCGCAACCAGCGAGCCGGCGGGTACTGGCAGACCTTCCCGACCACGAAGGACACGTGGACCGAGGTGATCATGCCGATCGCCGACCTGGACCGTCAGTTCATGGGTCAGCGTCTCAACGGCCGGGTCTCGCCCGAGGACATCCGGGGCCTGCAGATCTACATCTACGACAAGAAGGCCGGTCCCTTCCGACTCGAGATCGAGTCGTTCGAAGCCGTCTCGCTCGGCGAGGACACCTTCGACGCCTGATCCGTCCGATCGGATCGATCCGCGTTCCACCCCTCGACGCACCGCTCGTCCGGCTCGACCCGGACGGGCGGTGCAGTCTTGCGCGGGCCGGCTTTTCGGAAAGGGAATTCCGCATCGAGCGGACTGGGTGCCGATTCCACCAGGAACCGACCGTGCCGGACCTCGATCGACCAGATGGCCGACGGTGGTTTCATCGAGCCGCCAGGGTGCGTCCGTCGCGATGGAGTCCTCCGCTTCGGTCGATCGACGGGCGATCCCAGTTCGAGATCCGACTTCCGTGGCCGCTCGCACCCCGCCACGCGCTTCGCGGACTCATTCGTCGAGCAGCCCGCGGACCACGGACGGTCGTTCGACGACTCCGTCCGACGTCGCGAGCGCCAGCAGCATCCGGGGGAGATGAAACGGACCCTTCCAGAGATTTCCCTTCACGCGGGAGGAGATGGATCCGTCCCGACGAAGGTAGCCGAACCATTCCGGATGGTCCGGGTCGTCGAAGTGTTCGAGCGCCCACGTCGTGACCGCCGCCTCGCGATCCCGGTACCGCGCATCCCCCGTCGCCCGATGGGCCATGCGACAGGCGATGATCGTCTCGCAATGGGGCCACCAGTACTTCATCTCGTGTTCGATCGCCGCCGGCGGTCCGCCCGCGAGATCCACGAAGGCGAGGATCCCCCCGTGCTTCCGGTCCCATCCCCGATCCCACGACCAGTCGAGCATGTCGAGACCGGCGTCGACCATGCCTGCGTCGTCGCGTCGTCGGCCCTCGTCCATCATGAACCAGGCCCCCTCCATCGCATGACCGGGATTCAACTGGCGCGAATCGAGGTGATCGATCACCGAACCGTCCGGCGCGACGATCTCCATCACCGCCTGGAGCCCGGGCTGGAGGAAGTCCGCGCGGATCTCCGCGGCCGCCTCGACCGCGACCGCGTCCGCGAACGCGCCACCGATCGAATCCCGGAAGACCTGCGACACGCCCAGTGAGATCATCGGATGCCCGAAGGACTTCGCGGGCCGGTTCATGGTCTTCGCGTCCATCATCCCCGGCTCGGTCATGACGCGGCGGGCGAGCCGGAACATCGTCTCCGCCTCGCGGGCGAGCCCGGCATCGCGATCGAGGGCCGCGACCTCCGCCATCGCCATCGCCATCGCCGCGAAACACTCGGAATAGGCGTACCGTCGCTTTCGTATCGGGCGACCGCGTCGATCCAGATGGAAGAACATCCGACCGTCGTCGTCCGTCGCATGACGTCTTCCGAATTCGAACACCGTTTCGAGCGCGGTCCGCCACGCGGGCCGCGGCTCGATCGTCCTCGAGACGCGTGCGAGCAGCCACGCGAAGCGAAACTGCTGCCAGACGCCCTTGTCGTGATCGAGGACCGAACCGTCCCGATCGAGACAGGTCATCACGCCGCCGTGCGTCGCGTCGACGCCCCGGTCGATCCAGAAAGGCAGGACCTCGTCCACGAGTCTCGCGAACGCGTCCTCCCCGGTCATCATGGCCGGCGATCCACGGTGCCGGCTCCGGGCGTCAGCCCGGGAATGCCGAGCGCGGCGATCTCCTCGAGCACCGCCGCCAGCGTCTCCGGCTCGAGTCGGGTCTCCGGTGACCGCGGTGGTCCGATCGGCACGCCGACCGTCTCGAGGAGCGCGCGGCCGGTTCGCAGGACGCCGTGACGGAGCAGCGGGACCACGAGCCTCGCGATCCGCCGCTGGGCGATCCGAGCCGCGGACATGTCGCCCTCGGCGAAGGCCCGGAACACCGCGTGTGCCGGCTCCGCCGCGTATCCGTAGGTGCTGCCGATCGCGGAGACGCAACCCGCGGAGAGTCCCGAAAGCAGGTTCTCGTCGGCCCCGAAGAAGATTCGAAGACCGTGGATCTCGGCGAGCTCGACGGCCAGCTGCAGCTGGATCGCATCGCCGCTCGTGAACTTCATACCCGCGAAGCCCGGGATCCTCGACACCGCGGACCGGATGACGTCGGCCGCCGGGAACGACACGCCCCCGAACGCCGAGATGTCGTAGACGAGATAGGGCCGACCCTCCCCCGCCTCCGCGATCCGCGCGTGATGGTCCACGATCGCGTCCACGTCGCGGGCGCTTCCGAAGGTCGGATTCATCGCGGAGATCGCATCGACCCCGACCTCGTGCGCATGTCGGGCGAGCGCCTCCGCCTCGGGCAGCGCATTCGATCCGACGTGCGCGATGATCCTCATGGATCCGGACACCGCGTCCAACCAGGTCTCCAGGATCGACCGCCTTTCCGCGGTCGTCAACGCCAGCGACTCACCGGTCGAACCACAGACGTACACCGCGTCGATCCCGTTGGAGCGCAGGTGCCGGGCGTAGCCGGGGATCACCGCGGGATCGAAGCGGCCCGATGCATCGAAGGGGGTGTGGACCGCCGCGATCGGACCGCTCATCGAATCGATCACGGCGAGCGGATTGGAATCGCCGGCGGCCGTCATGTCGGCAGCGTACCGTGATGGCGGGCTGGTTAGCATGGCGTCCGATGAATACCACGTCGATTCGCCGCCACTGCATCACCGAAGCCTTCGCGCCGGTCCTCGGGATCCTCCTCGCCACCACCGCGATCCTCGCCCTCGGCGTGCCGAACTCGCTGGCCGCCGAGAACCGCGTTGATCCGGTCCTCGAGGTCGACTTCGATTCGACGCCGCCGCTCCCGGACGGCGAGGGTCTCGCCGGCGCGATCGCCGGCCGAAGCGGTGCCACGATCATCGTCGCCGGCGGCGCCAATTTCCCGGACGAGCCGCGGTGGGAGACCGCGAAGGTCTGGCATGACGCGGTGATGGTCCTCGATCTCTCGGACGAATCGCCGGCGTGGACGACGCTCCCGGATCGACTTCCGCGAGCGATCGCCTACGGCGTCTCGTTGAGCCATCCGACGCGAGGCGTGATCTCGATCGGCGGTGCGGACGGCCGCGAACACCTGGACGACGCGTTCGTGCTCGCGATCGAAGGCGGCGACCTCGTCCGGTCCCCGCTTCCGGACCTGCCCACCCCCCTCGCCTACGCGACGGGGGTGCTCGTCGGCGACGTCGTGGTGGTGATGGGTGGACAGGCGACGCCGGACGGCCCCGCGAGCGACGCCGTCTTCACGCTCGATCTCTCGACCCTCGGGACATCGACCGAGGAGCCCGCGTGGCGGACCCGCCCCGTCATCCCGACCGGTGGTCGCATCCTCCCGGTCGCCGCCACGCACCAGGGCGAGGTGTTCCTCTTCTCCGGCGTCGCCCTCGAGCCCGACGGCGAGGGTGGTCACCGGAGGATCTCGCCGTACCTGACCGACGCCTTCGCCTTCGACCCGCGGTCCGGATCGAACGCCTGGCGCAGGCTTGCGGATCTGCCTCGTCCCGCGGCGGCCGCCCCGAGTCCGGCCATTCCCGTCGGTTTCGACCTGCTCGCGATCGTCGGAGGCGACGATGGATCCCTGCTCGACCGGATCGCCGGCCTCCGGGACGACCATCCCGGATTTCCGGACGACGTCCTCGTCTACCACCCGATCACCGATCGTTGGACCGTGCGAGGGCGGTTCCCCCGGGATCGAACGAACGACCGACAGCCGCCGGTGACCGCCGCCACCGTCCCGATCGAAGGCACGGGGACGTCCCTCGACGGAGGCGTGCTGATCGCGAGCGGCGAGATCCGGCCTCGAAAACGCACACCGCACCTGGCGTTCATCCGCGCCGTGGTCCCGGTCCAACCCCTGGCGTCGCTCGACTGGTTCGCCATCGGCGGCTACGGACTGGTGCTGGTCTGGATGGGCGTCCACTTCTCGAAGCGGGAGAACGGCACCGAGGACTACTTCCTCGCGGGACGTCGGATTCCATGGTGGGCCGCTGGGATCTCGATCTTCGCGACCTCCCTCAGCGCCATCACGTTCATGGCGATCCCCGCGAAGAGCTGGAGCACCGACTGGGTCTACTTCCTGCAGAACCTCGGGATCCTGGCGGTCGCGCCGCTCGCGGCGTTTCTGCTGGTCCCCTACTTCCGGCGACTCGACGTCGTCACCGCCTACGAATATCTCGAACGACGTTTCCACTGGTCGCTCAGACTCGCGGCCAGCGCGCTCTACATGCTCTTCCAGGTCGGCCGCGTCGCGGTGGTCACGCTCCTGCCCGCACTTGCGCTGACCGCGATCACCGGTCTCGACGTGACCTGGTGCATCCTGCTGATGGGTGGTATCTGCATCGCATACACCGTGCTCGGGGGCGTGGAGGCGGTGATCTGGTCGGACGTCCTTCAGGCGGTGATCCTGCTCGGTGGCGCGGTCTGGGCGCTCGTGATCCTGTTGAACGGAACCG
>MDTG01083487.1_pt1 | contig 16109 bp, 17 predicted proteins | sample 811421 | NCBI WGS metagenome assembly MDTG01 (sample SAMN05326645, study PRJNA326480) | marine metagenome | isolation source: seawater | place: Pacific Ocean: South East | collected 2011 | reverse complement strand
TTTTTTCTGGTACTAATTTATAAAGGTTTGTAAATTTGACTCTCATAAAAATATTGCTTTTTAAGATAAATACATTAATTTTAAATTTTTGAAACTAAATCTTACAATATAACATTTATGAAACCAACTCTGTTTAAAACACAAATTTACCCTGATAACAGAGGATTTTTTAAAGAGCTTTATTTAAGAAAAAATATAGAGTTTAATTGTAAATTTACAGCTATTTCATCTTCAAAAAAAAATGTGATTAGAGGATTACATTATCAAATTAAAAAGAGGCAATCTAAAATCCTTTCAGTTTTAAAAGGAGAGGCAATTGATATTTGCGTTGATATAGATAAAAAATCCCAAAATTTTGGAAAAGTTTATAAATTTAAACTGAAACCTGGTTATCTACTTTTTGTTCCAAAAACATTTGCACATGGAATTGGCTTTTATGGCAAAGAAAACATACTTCTTTACCATCTTTCTGAGTATAGATATCCCGAATATGAAAGAGGTATAATATATAATGATCCAAGACTTAAAATTAAATGGGGTATAAAAAACCCAATCACTTCAAAGAGGGATGGTTTAATGCCAAAATTTGATGATATTTTTAAATAATACTCGAAATATTTGATTAATAAAATTACTAATGAAAAATACTTTAAGTTTCAAAGATTTAACAATATTATTAATTTCATACTATTCATCAAAAGATATTATCAGAATAATTAAAAAGATTGATAGAAAAATTAAAATTATAATAATCGAAAATGCCCAGGAAGAAGGTTTCAAAAGTAAATTTTCAAATTTTAAAAACGTAAAAATTGTTTTTTCCAAAAATAATTTAGGTCAAGTAGGAGGAATGAATTTAGGTTTAAAAAAAATCAAGACAAGACACGCTCTTTATATGGATCCTGATGTAAATTTTAAAAAAACTATAATTGATAATTTTTTAAAGATAGCATATCAAGTTAAAGATTTTGTAATACTTGCTCCCCAGCATGAAAAATCAAGATATACCAATGATTTTAAGTCAAATAGAAACAATGAACATAAAAATTTAGATCTAATGAAAATGGTTCATGGTCATTTTTTATTCTTCAATATGAATGTTGTAAGAAAAATTGGAGGATATGATAAAAAAATATGGATGTATTATGATGAAACTGATTTTTGTTTAAGAGCGTATAGGAAAAGACAAAAAATTTATGTTATTCCATATTTAAATGTAGAACACAGAGGGGGGTCATCAATAAAATCTGGAAAAAATCTTAAAATTGAGGCACATCATAACTGGCATTACATGTGGTCTAAATTCTACTTTTTTAAAAAGAATTACTCTACTTTTGAAGGTTATAAAAAAACTGTAAATGATTTAATTATAAGTATTTTGAAGTTTCTAATATTTTTAATTGTTAATAAAAGAAAAAGAGTAATTTACCAAAATAGAGTTTGTGGGTTATTATGCTCTTACCTTGGAATAAAGTCTTACAAAAGGCTTTGATTCTTAAAAAATATTAATTAATTTAGTTTTATTTAAATCTATTTTTTTTAGTATATTTAGAAATTCTTTAAATCTAACCTCGCTACAAAATTGATTTAAGAATATTTCGTTACCTTTTTTTGCAATCTCGAAACTCTTTTCTATATTTTTGGTGTAATAAAGTAATTTATTTTTAAGATCATTTTGATCTGTAAAGTATATTACGTGTTTTCTATCCTTAAAATATTTTTCCATCTTTAAATTTCTATCTGTAATTAGCAGGCAGCCACATGATAGAGCTTCGTATACCCTCATGTTAATGCTTTTATCTTTACCGAAATCAGAGTGAATATTTATACAAAATTTATGTTTTTTAAGTTCATCTAGCATTTGTTTGCCAAAAATTTCATTTTCATTAACATATTTTAGACTATTGGTTAAAGGTAAAATTTTATTCATGTATAATTTTTTAGTAAATTTTGGAAAAATTTTTAATAATTTTGAATTTATATAATTAAGAATTTTGAACTTTTCGTATAAATTTCTAATTTTTATTTTAAGCGTAAAATTTTTATTTAGGAAATTCAGCACTTGAAATCGATAATTAAAGTTTTCGCCCAGTGATCCTGTGAAATAAATTTTTTCACTTCTTTTTTCAAAATCTTTTTTTTTTAAATTTATATATCTAGGCGCAGAGATTTTTAGATTAAAACATTTGTATTTTAATGACTTAGAAAAATAATAAATGAGATCATTATCTGTAATTAAATATTGGTATGAATTTTTAAGAGACTCTAAATATTGTTTGTTGGTTTTGAAAGATATCCAAACAATTTTTTTTATTTTTTTATAATTAGCTAAAAGTTCATTTACATGCGGATCATGAACTGTAGAGAAAATTATATTTGGCTTAAATTTATCAATCTTTTTTTCAAGATACGAAATATAGTCATTCTCTAAATATGCTTTATTTAGGTATGGATAATCTTTTTTGAGAATAAAATGCTTTTTAAGTCTTTTATAGAAGAAATTCAACCAGTTGATGTTAATTTTATCTATCCTGGAATAGTTTTTTTCTAATGATATATTTTTATTTAAATAATTTGACTGAAAACTGTAAGTATTCAGTAAAAATAAAATTTTTTTTTTTTTTTTCATTTATTATAAATTAAGCAGATATTTTTGTCCTCGATTTTATTAAATTTGTTTGAAATTTATACATTATTTGCAAGATAAAATTAGAAAAAAATCAAATTAAAAGGTTTATTAGTCTTTTTTTTAATAAATATGTTTTTTTTTTCCATGAATTTAATATAAGTTTTTTTATTATAACTTAAAATTATGAATTTAAAAAAAATCAAATTTAATAGATATTCTGAAAAATCTGGAGAACTTATACCTTTTTACAATAAAGATTTGAAAAAGTTCAAATTTAAATTAGTAAGATTTTTTTTTTTATTCGGTAGAAAAAAATATATAAGAGCAGATCACGCTCATAAAATATGTAATCAAATTATTATTCCAATAAGAGGCAAAATTAAAATTACTACTTACAAAAATAAAAAAAAGAGGATCTTTATGTTAAGTAAGCTTAAAAATCAGGCTTTATTTGTACCAACTTTGACCTGGATAAGGATTAATTTTTCCAGTGATGATGATTGTCTACTTACTCTCTGTAGCTACAAATATGATAAAAATGAATATATAAGTTCTTTCGAAAAATTTAAGAAAAAATATTTTTAAAATGAAGTGTAGAGTTACAAAAAAGAATTGCACAGTTGTAATTGATTTTGGTAAAATGCCACTAGGTAATGGTTTTGTTAACAAAAAAAATTTTTTTAAGGAAGAAGTTTTTAATCTAAAAGCTGGATTCAATAAAAATTTAAGTTTATTCCAAATCGCAGAAAATCCCGACCCGAAAAGAATCTTTAATAAAAATTACCCATTCTTTACTGCTAAATCCAAATTGATGATTAATCATTTTAGGCAATTTTCTAATTGGATAAAAAAAAATTATATTAAAAGAGACGCAAGAATTCTTGAAATAGGTTCAAATGATGGGGTTTTTTTGAAAAATTTCAAAAATTTTTACCATATTGGTTTTGAACCTTCAAAAAATGTTCATACTGTCGCAAAAAAAAAGGGGCTTAATAGCTTTAATAAATTTTTTAACTCTAAAAATATCAAATTTTTAATAAAGAAAGGAATTAAATTCGATTTAATATTCGGTGCAAATGTTTTTTGTCACATACCAAATCAAAATGATTTAATAAAATCTATGCGCAAACTTTTAAATGATAATGGTACCATAATATTTGAAGAGCCATACTTAGGTAAAATGTATGAAAAAGTATCATACGATCAAATTTATGATGAACATATATTCATGTTTTCTGCATCATCAATCAAGAAACTATATGAAAAATTTGGGTTTAAATTAATCGATTGTATTCCTCAAAAAGTACACGGTGGATCGATGAGGTATATTATCAAAAAAAAAAATAACCATAAATTAACTAAAAGACTTAAAAAAATTCTTAAAAAAGAGAAATTAAAAAAAATAGACAACATAGAGGGATGCTTGAAATTTAAAAAAGATGTTGAGAATTCAAAAAATAAATTAATAAAAAAAATAAATTATTTGAAATCTAAAAACAATAAAATTTGTGGTTATGGAGCAACATCAAAAAGCACAACCATACTAAATTACTGCAAAATAAATAATAAAATGATTGACTGTATTTTTGATGTTACTAATGAAAAAATTGGAAAATATACTCCTTTAACACACATACCTATAATAGATTATAAATTATTCAAAAAAATGAAATATAAATATGTTTTTTTATTTGCGTGGAACCATAAAAAAGAAATTCTTGAAAAAGAAAAAAAAAATGGAAATAAAAATATTAAATGGATAACTCATCTTTAAAACCTAATATTTTGGTTACAGGTGGTACAAGTAGATTTTGTAAATACTTGAAAAAGGAATTGAAAAACTTTAAGGCTATCTTTCCCACAAAAAGAAAATTTGACATTACAAATTTTTCTATGATGAAAAAATTTATAAAAAAAAGAGGAATTGATATTATTATTCATATAGCAGCACTCTCTAGACCAATGAGTATTCATGATGAGTTTCCTGAAAAAAGTATTGATACAAATATAATAGGTACATGTAATATTGCAAAATTAGCGAGTCAATTTGGCATTAAATTAATTTTTTTTTCTTCGCAATATGTTTATCCTGGAAAGAGAGGAAATTATAAAGAGTCTGATCCACTCCTTCCGTTTAATAATTATGCATGGTCTAAATTAGGGGCAGAATGCGCTGTCAAACTTTGCAAAAATTCTTTAATTTTAAGAATGTGCATGACCGAGTTCCCCTTTGTTCATAAAAAAGCCATCAAAGGAGCTAAAACTAGTTTTTTGTTTAATAATGATGTCGCAAAATTTATTCCATACTTATTAAATGAGACTGGAGTAATAAATGTGGGTGGTAAAAGAAGAGATATATACGATTTTGCAAAGAGATTTAAAAAAAATATTGCATATATAAAATTAAACGAACTTAAGAACTATGCTAAAGATAGTTCTTTAGATAATTCAAAGCTAATTAAAATTTTGAAAAAAAAAAATTTTAATTTTAAACAGATCAAATTATTGTGAAAGTTTTAATAACTGGATTTTCTGGGCATATTGGATCTTTTATTTTAAAGAAATTAATAAAAGAAAAGAAAGTTAAAAAAATATTTTTAATAGATAACTTTGAAAATAATAAGATAAATATTTTATTCACAAATAAAAATAACCAAAAATGTAATTTTAAGTTTGGAGATTTATCTAATAAAAATACCTTAAAGAATTTTCCTAAAGTTGATGTAGTCATTCATTTGGCATCCCTTACAAATGCAGTGTCCAGTATTAATAATTATAAAAAATTTTTTCAAAATAATTACATTTCATTTCTAAATATTTTTGATTATTGTAAAAAAAAAAAAGCCAAACTTTTACATATCTCTTCAACAAGTGTGTACGGATCTAATTCAAAAATAGTTGACGAAAAATGCAAAGAGCTGAGACCACAAAGTCCTTATGCAAAGGTGAAAATTGCAGAGGAAAAATATTTAAAAAAATATGGTCATAAAATCAAATTTATTACATTAAGATTTGGGACAATTGCAGGTGTTTCTGAGGGGATAAGATTTCATACTGCAATTAATAAATTTTGTTTTAATACAGCCTTGAATATTAGAATTCCAGTCTGGAAAACCGCAATAAATCAATATAGACCATACTTGTCTTTAAATGATGCTTATAGAGCGATAAAATCAATAATGATTAAAAATATTTTTGACAGAGATATCTATAATATTTTGTCAGAAAATTTTACTGTAAAACAAATTTTAGATTTAATAAGGAACGAAGGTTATAGGCCGAAAATAAATTTTACCAATTCTAAAATAATGAATCAGTTATCTTATAAAGTTTCCAAAACAAAATTTGAAAGAATTGCTGTTAAATTAAATGGAAGTATTAAAAAGGATATAAAACAAACTCTAAATTTATTTAAAAATATAAATTATTTAAAATAATATAAATAATGTTTACAATATTTGGACACACAGGTTTTTTAGGATCAAATTTAGCAAAATATTTAAAAAAATATAAAATCTTTTTACCACCGAAAAAAAAATTTATTTTTAAAAAAAACCTTGGAAATATTATTTATTGTATAGGGAGTGATGATTGGAAAAAAGATACTTTCAATTCTTTCAATGCAAATTTGGGTTATATACCTATTATAATTAAAAATAATAAATTTAAATCTTTCACGTTTATTTCGTCATGCAGAATTTATAATAATTCTCAAACAACAATTGAGGATAGTAAATTTAAATTTAATCCTATAGACTCTGATGAGTATTATAATTTGAAAAAAGTACTTGCTGAAAATTATTTAGTTTCGTCAAAAAAAAAAATTAAAATAGTAAGAGTCTCTAATATTTTTGGTTTTAGCCCAAGGTCACCATTAGTATTTCCAATGTTTGTAAAAAACGGTTTATTAAGAAAAAAAATTTTTATTTCGGTAAACAAAAATTCTTCGAAAGATTTTATACATATAGACGATGTTGTTAAATTAATTACAAAAATAATATTAAAAGGAAAATCTCAAATATATAATATTGCAAGCGGTAGAAATTTAAAACTTGGCACACTAGCAAATGAAATCAAAAAAAGAGTTAAATGTAAAATTATTCTAAAAAATCAAAATATTAAAATAATTGAACCTAAAATTGATATAAGAAAAATCAAAAGGGAGTTTGACTTTATACCAAAAAAATTTATTAATGATCTAGACAATATTATCGGTCAATATAAAAAACATTTTAGCTAATTTTTTTACTTAAATTTACAATAATTTTGTTACAGGTTGGAATATTTTTATATACCTCTCTATCATTCGAATTAATTGTTATGATTTTTTTTTTAAAAAATAATTTTTTTATATATGTTGATAATTTGACTAGGTAATAGCTTGATAATTTAAAATAAAAAAATACTTTTAGAATTGCTACATAAAAGAAAAAGTTTATTTTTTTAACTTTCATTTTTTTAAGTTCAAGAAATATTAGTGATAAAATTTCCCTCATACTTAAATTAATTTTAATTCGGTCAAGATCAGTTCTACTCTTAATATCTATGTAACTATAAACTAATGCTATCTTGTGAAAATAATTTGATTTCCAAAAATTTGATATGTAAGGATGTTTGAATACAGCTTCTAAAAAATATATTGAAGAAATACCTACCATGTGCAATCCCATTGAAATTTTATCTGAAACTTTTAAATAATCCTCTACATGCTTGTTATTTTCATATACAGAGATACCCTTGCCAGATGAGGTTTTAGAAGAGCCAATCCAAAATAAAGGTTTTTCTATTCTAATAAAATTATTTGTTTCGTAAAGAATTGATACCATTGAGTAATAATCCTCTATAATTGAATGAAAAAATTTGTTTCCACTTTTTTTCTTTATTTGATTGATTAAATTTTTTTTAACTATGCCAGTAGTATATAATGATGGTACGTCACTCCTATTTTTTAATCCCATCAAACATAACAGTAAATTTAATTTTGAATTTTTTTTACAAACTTTATCGCTTACCTGATTATAGGAAATAACTCTGTCACCATATAGATCTTCAATATCTGGATGGTAGTAAAAACCAGCATTTGTACTAATTGCGCTTATATCTGGATATTTTTCAATTACATCATCAAGTTTCCTGAAAAAATTCGGAGCTAAACCATCATCATCACCAATAATAGATACCCAACTACCACTTGCTTTGCTAATTATGAATTCAAAATTTTCAACCTCTGATAATCTTTTCTCATGTTTAAAAATTTTTACATTTGGTTTTTTAATACTAGATAAAAAATCCCAAGTTTTATCTTTAGAGCCACTGTCAGATATTACTAATTCGAAATCATTATAATTTTGTTCTAAAACTGTCTCAATTGTTTTTTCAAGCAAATCTCTTCTATTAAAGGTTGGTATTAAGATAGAATATTTCAAAGTCATTACAAGTTTAATTTTTGTTTTTATAAAAATTTTTATACCAAATTGTAAATTTTTTTATTCCTTCTGATATTTTTGTGATATTTGTTTTCCCTATTCTTTTTAAAATTTTTTTATTTGAACCATGAGTTTTAAAAACATCTCCTCTTTGAAGTGGTAATTTTTTAATTTTAGCTTTCATTTCTAAGCAATTTTCTAATATATTTAAGTATTTAGATAATTTTAATGGCTTTGAATTCGAAATATTAAAGATATCAAATGGAACTTTTCCTTTGGGAAATTTTCGAATTAGCTTTGTGGTCATTTCTACTGCGTCGTCAATATACGTAAAATCCCTCTCATGTTTTCCACGATTGAATAGTTCAATTTTTTTTTTATCTAGAATACCTTTAGAAAATTTAAATAACGACATATCAGGACGTCCATATGGTCCATAGACAGTAAAAAAACGTAAACAACTAATAGGTATTTTATGTATTTTAGAATAGCTATAAGCTATTACCTCATTAGATTTCTTGGTTGCCGAATATAATGAGACTGGTAAGTCGGTTTTAAAATTCTCTTTTAAAGGAAATTTGTTACTTAAGCCATATACTGAACTTGATGAAGCCATTATCATATGTTTAATTTTCAAAATTTTTGATAGCTCTAATATATTAAAGAATCCTATTAAATTTGAATTTATATATGCCCTTGGATTATCAATTGAATATCTTACTCCAGCTTGGGCAGCGAGATGAATAATAATCTTAGGTTTCTTTTTTTTGTAAAAATTAATTATTGATTTGTCCATCAAATCTTTTTTTTTAAAAAAAAAACGTTTATTCTTTTTTAAGATTTTTAATCTAGATTTTTTTAATTTAACATCATAGTATTTATTTAAATTATCTAATCCAAATACATGATGGTTTAAATCCAAAAGTCTTTTAGTTATGTGAAAACCAATAAATCCAGCACATCCTGTTACTAAAATTTTCATGAAAATTAAACTAGATAATATTACAATCTTTAAAAATATAAACAAAATACTGACAATATTAATAGATATTTTTAAACAAATTTATATATTGACGTAATGTTAAAAATTATTTCAGAAATTGGCTGGAACCACATGGGAAATATGGAGCTCGCAAAAAAAATGATTGTTGAGTCTAAAAATTCAGGGGCTGATTTTGCTAAATTTCAAACTTGGAAGGTTAAGAATTTAAAAAAAGGACCATGGGATAAAGATGGAAGATTAGAAATTTATAAAAAAGCAGAATTGAGCGAAAATCAACATTACGAATTAAAAGATTTTTGTGAACAAAAAAATATTAAATTTTTGACATCGGTATTTAATGAAGAAGATATAGATTTTTTAAGCAAGTTGAAATTGGAATATATAAAAATACCAAGCCATGAAATATATAATAAAGATTTGATAAAAAAATCCATAGATACTTTCCCGAAAGTTCTTTTATCTACTGGAGCATCATTGTGGAGTGAAATTTTAGAATTAATAGAAAAATTTGGCACTAAAAATATAATTTATATGCATTGTACATCTGCATACCCTTGCAAACCTGAAAATATAAATTTTCCAAGATTTTTGGAGCTTAAAAAAAAAGTTGAAACAATCGGTTATAGCGGACATTTAAGTGGTGTCGATGACGCAAAAATTGCATTTGCTTTAGGTGCTAAATATGTTGAAAAACACTTTACTATTGATACAAATTTACCTGGCAGAGATAATAAATTTGCAATATTGCCTGCTGATTTAAAAAATCTAAATAATTTTAGAAATAATTATATAAAAATGTTTGAGGATAAAGGTTTAGACTTTCAAAAAAGTGAAAAAGATATATTTGAAAATTATAGAGGAAGGTGGAATAAGCATGGGAAAATTTAGTGTTATTATAAGAAGTAAAAATGAAGAGAATTGGATAGGGTATTGTATTCAATCGATAATTGATCATTTTGAAAATCCAGAAATTGTAATTATTGATAATGGATCAACTGATGAAACTATACAAATTGCAAATAGTTTTAAAAAAAGTAAGATGTTGAAAAGCCAAAAGAATATCAGACGTTACTCTGACATAAAAATTTATAGTCTGCATAATTATACACCAGGGAAAAGTCTTAATTTTGGATTGAAAAAATGTAAGAATGAAAATATTTTAATTATATCTGCCCATTGTGTAATAAAAAAAATTAATGTTCAATCTACCCTTAAGAACCTAACAAAATATAAAGCAATATTTGGTAATCAAACTCCAATATGGAAAGGGAAAAGAATAATTAAAAGATATATTTGGAGCCATTTTATTAATAAAAAAGTTGAAAATATGTTTTCGAAATTAGAAAATAGATATTTCTTTCATAATGCAGCAAGTATTTTTAAAAAATCAACCTTAAAAAAAATGCCTTTTGATGAAGATTTATCAGGCAAAGAAGATCGTTATTGGGCAAATAGATTGGTTAAATCAAAATTTAAATATTTATATGACCCAGGTTTTTCTGTTGATCACCATTATACTTCTAATGGAGCTACTTGGAAAGGGTTAGCTTGACAAAAGTTTTGGCAGTGACTCTAGCAAGGGGTGGGTCTAAAAAAATTAAAAATAAGAATATTATTTTATTAAACAACAAGCCCCTAATCTATTACACAATCAAGGAAGCTAAAAAAAGTAAGTTAATTGATGATTATATTATTTCTACTGATTCAAATAAAATATCAAAAATTTGTAAAAAATATAATGTATCTGTGCCTTTCAAAAGGCCCAAGAGTTTATCTAAAGACAAATCTAAGTCAGTAGACGCATTAATACATGCTTTAAAATTTATGGAGCAACTAAAAGGTTTTAAATATGACTATATAATTGAATTAATGTGTACAAATCCTTTAAAAAATAGCACAGATATAGACAATATTATCACTACGATGATTAAAAAAAAATACGAGAGCATGATTGCAGTAAATCGATTGTTTGATCAACACCCAGCCAGAATTAAAAAAATTATTGGTAATAAACTCGTAGATTTTAATTTTAGAGAGCCATTAGAAAAAGGAAGGCAAGATTTAAAACCTCATGCATTTATTAGATCTGGATCAATTTATGGAATGAGTAGAAATTTTTTATTAAATAAATTTAGATATAAATCTAAGACTTCTGTACCTTATATATTAAATCCAAAAAGAGTAATTAATATTGATGAACCAAAAGATTTACTTGTAGCAAAAGCGATTTTAAATGAAAAAAAAAAATAAAAGAAGTTTATTAATAATTACACCTGTAGAACATTTAAGTGGCTTTATAGATAAAGCAAAAAAAGAATTTAAATTAATAAAATATCTTCCTGATCCAACTTTCGATCAGTTAATTAAAAATATAAAAAATGTTAATTATATTTTTACAAATCCAAATATGTCTAAGTTCAAAATTGATAAAAAAATACTTGATGCTGGGAAAAATTTAAAATGTATTTGTACAGCTTCAACTGGAACTAATCATATAGATTTAGAGTATAGTAAAAAAAAAGGAATTAAGATCATATCCTTAAAAAAAAATATTAAAATTTTAAAAAAAATACCATCAACTGCAGAATTGGCATTTACACTTATGATGTCAAGTTTAAGAAATATAATAAATGCAAGAGACTCTGTGATTAAATATCAATGGTCTTATTTAAATTTTATAGGGGAGGAGCTAAAGAATAAAAAAATCGGAGTTTTAGGGTATGGAAGACTTGGTAAGTTTTTTGCTAATTTTTGTTTGAAATTTGGAGCCAAAGTATTTTTTTATGATCCATTTAAAAATCAAACAAACAAAAAAATTAAAAGAATTAAAAATATTAATAATTTTTTAAGAATGATTGATATTTTATCAATACACATTCATTTAAATCAAAACACAATAAATTTTATTGACAAAAAAAAATTAAAACTTTTAAAAAAAAATATTTTAATTATCAATACCTCAAGAGGGGAAATAATAAATGAAGGCCATCTAATTGAATTTATGAAGAAAAATAAAAAATCAAAATTTTCAGCAGATGTAATTTCACACGAATTAAAAAATCTAAAAAAAAGTAAGCTGCTTAAATATTTTAAAGAAAATACAGATAGAATTATTATAACTCCCCACTTAGGAGGATCAACAATACAAGCCCAAAGTATTGCTTATTTTGAATCTTTAATTAATCTATCTAATTTCGATAAAAATAAAAATTATTAAATAAAATATATTTAACTTTTTTTTAATTTTGTACTTTTTAACGCATAATAATAAATCTTAATAATATCAAAAATATTTTTTACAAAACTTTTCCATAAGATATAATTAATTCTTTTTTTTGATAATTTAGAACTATACCCCAGGTATTCTCTAACAATCTTAAGCTGTTTTTTTGAAACTGTTTTATTTATTTGATTAAAATTTTTTGTAATTTTTAACATATTTTTATACTCTTTTTTTGAACTATATTTTTGAGAAAAAATTTGGTGTATCTTAACTTTGCCTTTTTTAAAAAATTTATTTTCATCACTATAATATTCTAAATTTCTTCCATAAAAAAAGAATGGAACCAAAGCATCTATACAAAAATAAAAATAAGATCCTGGCCTGCCGCCTAAAGGACTTGTAGCATATCTAAAATTACTAATTAACTTATAAAATCTATCTACAAAATATACTGACGAACTATTTCCTGCTGTCACTAGTGGAAAATTATACTTTCTTAATTCTTTATGTAATTTTTGATTTATATCGTAGTAAAATAAACAAATTGTTATTGGCTTACACTCTTTAGGAAGTTTTTTTAATAATCTCATATAATTTTTTATAAATTTACGATCTATTTTTAATGTTTTAATAGACTTAGGAAAAAAAACTAAAGTTCCTTTATTTTTGCTGCTTCTTTTAAATTTTATTTTATTTTTATATGATACCCATGGATGCTGAACTAAATAAGCTTCTCTGTTTGTAGAAAGTATTTTTTTTAATTTTCTTTTATTCCATGTAAAATATGGGCCTTTGGTTGATCTTTCATATTCATCGTAAGTTGGGTGAATATTTACACCATGATCAGAGCTTATAGGAAGACATAATCTATTTGGGAAATTATAACTTTCTCTAAAAGTCTTTCCTAGACTATAAATTTCAGAAATAAATTCAAACCATGGAGCTTTTCCTCTTTGATCGAGTTGTTCTTTGGAAAGTTGTTCAAGTTTTTTATCAGAATAAGATAGTGAGTGAAATTTCATTTAATAAAATTGTTAGCCCAAAAACATAGTAATTATTATATTGTTTGATATAAATCAAATAAAAAACTTTGTGTGTCTTTAAATGGCCAAAAAAAAATATTTATTAGTATTATGAAAAATATATTCTTGATTTCTGATTTTTTAAAAATTTCTAAACATTTAGATAAAACAGAAAAATTTTTTTTATTAGTTTCATTTGTCTTTTCAATTTTAGTTATTTTTTTAGAGATGATTGGTATTTCATTAATCCCAATATTAATAATAAATTATTTGGATGCTGAGCAGTCAATTTTTAATAATATTTTTTTTTATTACTTAAAAACTATTGATCTAAGTTCACTCCTAATACTAATTTGTGTAATTTTTTTTATTAAAGCTTCATTAAATTATGCCCATCAAATATATGATTTTTCTATAACAAAAAAAATTAGGCTTAATATTTTAAATAAAATATTTCTAAAAAATTTAAATAAAGACTATCTCGATTTATCGAAAACACCTTCTTCACATAAAATATGGTTAATAGACATTACCAGGATTTTTTGCTCACTTTTAGTAACCTATCTAACATTATTGAAGTCTTTGATACTTATGTTTTCAATTTCAATTTTTGTTTTGGCAACCAATTTTTTTTATTTTTCTATTTTTTTTCTTATTATAGGAATTTTTTTAATTTCATTTTATTCTTATTATAAAAAAAAAGTACTTGAATTTGGAAAAAAGGCAATCGTAGCAGATAGAGAGGTAAAAAAAGTAGTTCACGAAAGTTTTGAAGGAATAAAAAATGTAATTATTTATAATTTATATCATTTTTTTACAGATAATTTTAACAATAAATCTAAGCAACAAGAAAATTTTACTCAAAAAAATTTAGTAATAACTCAGTTGCCTCTAAATTATATAGAACTTATAGCTGTATGTTTTTTAACTTTTTTTATATTTGTATCGTTAGAACAAAAATTAGATCAGGGCGATTTTATTTTTTCTCTTGGGATAATATCTGTAGGATGTTTTAGATTACTTTCTTTTTTAAAATTAGCATTATTAAATTATAATGCTATCAAGACTAAAAACTATGTAATTGATGTAGTTTTAAGTGAACTAGAAATTCAGCATTCAACAAAAAATAAAAGAGAAAACAATTTCATTTCACATTCAAACAAAAATGAAAATTCAAATGTTGTAATCAAAATTAAAAATTTGCTATTTAATTATCCAAATACTACTAAAAAGTTAATTGATCTGAAAGAATTCGAATTTAAAGATAAGAGGTTTTATATAGTTAGAGGTGAAAGTGGTTGTGGAAAGTCTACTCTTTTAGATATTTTAATGGGAGTCATATTGCCTCAAAAAGGTCAAATAATTTATAACTTAAAAGATCTCAAAATTGGATATGTTTCACAAGAATGTTTTTTGATTAACGATAGTTTGAAAAAAAATATTGCTTTTGGAATTAGTGATAATTTAATTGATGAAAGAAAAATTAACAATGTTCTAAAAAAAGTTGGGCTTAAAGATAGATTTTTTAGTAATGGTCAAGGTTTAGAGACTATGATAGATGCAAGCGGTTCAAATCTATCAGTTGGACAAAAACAAAGAATAGGTATCGCAAGATCTCTATATTTTGATCCTGAAATTATTTTTTTGGATGAGCCTACAAGTGCTTTAGACTTACAAAATGAAAAGATTATAGTTGATATCTTAAATGAACTATCAAAGGATATATGTGTCATTATGATTTCACACAAAGATATAAATATTCAAAATTCTGAGGTAATTAAATTTGAGAATGGAAGCTTAATCAATTCAAATTAATTAATAATAATTTAGCCACTCCAGTTATATAACAGATTGTTTTTTTAGATTAAAAACTTAAATAGACTTTATGTGTAGGGTAAATAATGAGATAAAATTTAATTATTTAATTTAAATCTCCATAATTACAATTCATCATTAGGCTGAAAACACAAATCAGCAATAAAAGGTTTCGCTGTTAATATTTTTGATAAAGTAAAATTGTTTTTATTCATTACACTCATAAATTCGTGAAGTTTATATACTCCTTCAAGCGACTCGTGGTTATGTCTAACCTCAGCAATTAAAAACTTTGTAAATTTTAATGTTTCTATAGCGCCCAAAACCACATCTAGTTCATAACCTTCAACATCTATTTTAATTCCAATTCTACCAAGTTTATTTTTATCATTTAATAATGAATCTAATTTTGAAATTTTTAATTTTTTAATTTCTGTATAATTATCTTCCATATTAATTGGAGAAATTTCTAAAAAAGAACTGAAAGCTCTCTTGTGCTGTAATTTCATATTCTTTTCAATATTATCGTCTTTTCCAAGTGCACTTTGGATGAAAACAACCTTTCTATCTTTTGATAATTTATTAGCATATTTTTTTGCTTCATCAATTGGATCAATAAGTATAAGGTTGGCATTTTTAAAAACTCTGTATAATTCTTCTGTTCCTTTGGGTCCAACACCAATGTCTATCAAAGTATCTATTTCAGGCAAACTTTCCATTTGTTGCCAATCAATGTACATACCAGTTTTTGTATAAAATTTTTCAATCATACACAGGAGACGTTTTTATTTTTTTTATAATTAATATAAAAGTTCTTATCAATATATCTTTTTGGTGAGTTTTTGAAAAATAATTGTAAATTATATTCCTCATATATTTTTATACTTCAAATCAATAAAATTTTTTTCAGTGCATAAATCAAGCCAATTGAGCTATTAGTACTGGTCAGCTACATGCGTTACCGCACTTCCACACCCAGCCTATCAACGTG
>MDTG01099977.1_pt1 | contig 16110 bp, 16 predicted proteins | sample 811421 | NCBI WGS metagenome assembly MDTG01 (sample SAMN05326645, study PRJNA326480) | marine metagenome | isolation source: seawater | place: Pacific Ocean: South East | collected 2011 | reverse complement strand
GACACTTCCCTCACCCACGGTCAGGCCAAGGCGGCGGCGCGCGTAAATCGGGCTGCCAAGCGCAGTGGTGCGGTCGTAATAGCGCTGCGGATATCCTTCGCGCAGGTAGTCCGCCATGCCCGCCTCTGGCCATAATACCAGACGCGGCTCTGTGCTGTTGTCCAGCCGCGGCGAAAGCTGCGCGAGGCGGTTGAAATTGTCCTCGTAGGAACGGGGATCGCTGATCGCTTCCTGTGCAATGTCCGGCTTGGCAATGGTGACTTGCACCGTGCCTTCGCGCCCTTCGCCTGCAGGCCAGTACATGCCTGCGACAAGCAGCAAGCCCACTGCGCCGCCAGCCAGCCAGTTGCGCTCGCGCAGCAACAGCACAAGGGCGCAGCCCAGCAGAACTGCAACCCCGGATAGCGCGTAGGTGCCCATGACCGGAGAAAGCGCGGCCAGACCGGGACGATCAAACGGGCCGAGCAGGATCATGCCAAGCGGGTTCCACGCATAGCCGGAGAACATCCAGCCCCGCATCCACTCTGTAACGATCCAGCTGCCTGCAAGGACGAGCGCGAAACCCAACGCGAACAAGTCACCCTGCAGGTGAGTCGAGGGAGCCGCGCCCCACCCTCGCCGCGTGAACGCGTGGGCCAGGAAAGCGGCCAGCGCCGGATAGATGGCAAGGTAGAGTGCCAGCAGCGGCACGGCCAGCCAGCCGAGCATAGCGGGCATTTCAGACTGGTGAGTGAAAGACGATGCAATCCAGTTGTTGCCGAGCGTGAAGTGCGTCACCCCGAACAGCCAGCCGAGGCCCAGCGCGCGCAGCGGCGTGCGGGCGTTGGCAACGATCAGGGCGAACAACCCCAGGGCCAGCAAAGCAACAGGCCACAGGCCCAATGGCTGAAAGCCGGTTGCCGCCAGCAGGCCAAGTGCCAGTGACGCAATTCTGGGATAATCGTGAATGCGGTTCAGGACGGAAAACCCGCTGGCCATTGCTGCCTGCTCCTGCCGCGTCTCTTCCGTCCCGAACGCTCAGACGTCAGTTGACGGCTTCGAGAGCTTCCCCGCCGTCATCGTCATCAGACTGCTTGCGGCGTGAACGGGTCAGCCTGCGGCGCGGCTTTTCTTCGTGTTCGTCGCTGTCATCGTCGTCATCCTGCGATCCGCGCGCGATGGCGGGCGGCAGCATGTCGGGATTGAGAGCGCCGTCGTTATCTACCGCGTCATCGCTATCCGTGCTTTCGCCAGCCGGTTTGCGCTTGCGGGCGGCAGGCTTGCGCGCCTTCTTCGGCTTCTCCGATTTGACGAAGGGATTGTCGTCGTCTTCCTGATCTCCGGCGCTGCCTTCGTGACCTTCCTCGAAGTCGTCATCGTTGTCGCGACGGTTGCGACTGGTGTTGCCACGACGACCCTTCTGCCGATCCTGCGAGCGGTTGCCGCGATCGTCATTGTTATCGTCGTCATCATCGTCGTCGTCGTCGTCGGAATTGTCCTGCCCGCGCTCTGCATTGCGCCTGGCCTGCGCCTCATCCTTCTGCGCCTTGATGTCGGCGATCACGCGGAAGTAATGGTCGGCGAATTGCAGGTAGTACTCGGTCTGCACCCGATCATCGTTCAGCGAGGCCTCGTGCGCCAGCTTCTTGTACTTGTCCAGCATCTGCGGGGCATTGCCACGCGCGCGGGAATCGATCCGGTTGGACTGGTTTCCACCGCCACCGCCTCCGCCACGATTGTTACCGCGACCGCGACGACGATTGTTGTTTCGATTGCTATTCAAGGGAAATTCGCTTCCTCAATCTGGCTGCGGCCTCCTGCCGACTCGCCATATGACCCCTCGTGAAAACACCCCGTCACGAGGTACTTCTCTCCGTCATCTGCATGGTTGCGCTGCGACTTTCGCACCGCGGAACTGGCAAATGTTGGATTTCGGTCCAGCGCCCTGCGCCGTCGACCTGATCTATGAGTTAGCTACTCGATTCGCCTTTGCCAAGTGTTAATCGCAATTCCAGCGCGCGGTCGCGTCCGCCAAGGTCTTGATGTGCAGTCGCGGTAAAGCCGTGTTCACGGGCGATTTCGATGACTGCACTTGCCTGCGATGCGCCGATTTCCAGCATGGCGAGGCCACATTCTGTCAACAGTTGCGGCAATTGGGGTATGATTTCGCGGTAATCGTCCAGCCCTGCGGGGCCGGAAAACAGCGCGCTGGCGGGCTCAAATTCGCGCACGTCCGCGTCAAGATCGGCATCGTCTTCGACATAGGGCGGGTTGGCAAGGATCAGGTCGAACCGTCCCAGACCCGCGTCCCATCCAGCCTCAGTCCAGTCACCCGGCAGCATTTCGACACGGCTTTCCAAGCCAAGGCTCTGCATATTCGCCCGTGCCACTTCCAGAGCGGCCAGCGATGCATCGACACCCACCCCGCTGGCGCCCGGCAATTCGTGAAGCACAGCCAGCAGCAGGGCACCGGACCCGGTGCCAAGATCGAGCACGCGGCGTGCATCGGGAGCGGCGGCAAGCGCGGCGCGTACGATCGTTTCACTATCGCCGCGCGGGATCAGCACGGCGGGCGACACTGTGAAATCCAGCCCGTAGAACTCCTGCTTGCCAAGAATGTACGCGATTGGCTCCCTCGCCTCCCGGCGGTCCACCAGCCTGGCGAAAATGTCGGGCGGATTGCCTTGCATGTGACGCAGCAGCAGATCGGAGCGCGAGCAGCCAAGTGCGTGCGCCATCAGCAATTCGGCATCAAGCCGCGCGGTGTCGCTGGTGGCGGCAAGGCGCCGGGCAGCCTCGCGGATGGCTTCAGCGACGTTCACGCATCCATCGCGGCGAGGCGCTTGGCCTCGTCCTCGGCAATCAGCGCGTCGATCAGTTCTCCAAGCCCGCTGCCTTCCAGCACTTCGGGCAGCTTGTGCAGGGTGAGGCCGATGCGGTGATCGGTCACGCGGCCTTGCGGGAAATTGTAGGTGCGGATGCGTTCGGAACGGTCGCCGCTGCCCACCATGGCCTTGCGCGCCTCGGCCTCGGCGCCGTGGGCTTCCTCGCGCCGCTTTTCGTAAAGGCGCGCGCGCAACACTTTCATCGCCTTGTCGCGGTTCTTGTGCTGGCTGCGCTCGTCCTGCATCGCCACCACGATCCCGGTGGGCACGTGAGTGATGCGCACCGCGCTGTCGGTGGTGTTGACGTGCTGCCCGCCCGCCCCGCTGGAACGGTAGATGTCGATCCGCAGATCGTTGTCGTCGATAGTCATGTCGACTTCCGTCGGCTCGGGCAGCACCGCCACCGTCGCCGCGCTGGTGTGGATGCGTCCGCCGCTTTCCGTCACCGGCACGCGCTGGACGCGGTGCACGCCGCTTTCGAACTTCAGCTTGGCGAACACGCCGGTGCCGGTCACATTGGCGACCACTTCCTTGTAGCCCCCCACTTCTGCAGCAGCGATGCTGACCGGCTCCACCTTCCAGCCCTGCTCGGCGGCGTATTTCTCGTACATGCGGAACAGATCGCCCGCGAACAGCGCGGCCTCGTCACCTCCCGTCCCGGCGCGGATTTCCAGCATGGCCGGACGCTGGTCGGCGGCATCGCGCGGCAGCATGGCCAGCGACAGCTTGCGCTCGGCTTCCGGCAACTGCTTCTTGAGCTGGGCAAGCTCCTCCTCCGCCATGGCGCGCATTTCCGGGTCGGAGAGCATATCGTTCAGCCCCTCGATCTCGTCGCGCATGGCGGAAACTTCGGCAGCGATCTTCGCCACAGGTTCCAGCTCGGCATAGTCGCGGCTGGCCTGGACGAACTCCTCGCCCTCAAGCTGGCCCGATGCCATCCGCGCTTCGAGTTCGGCGAAGCGGTTGGCGATTTGGCGAAGGCGTTCGGCTGGGATGGTCATCGGCGATTGGCCAGAACCGCGGCGAGGCGCTCATTTTCACCTTCGCCCGACATTCCATAATAGCCTGTTTCGTTGACGCGGAGGATTGCCTGCGGGTTTTGCTTCACCGCTTTGTCGTAACGCTTCTTGGTCGAACCGGTTGCCATGATATCGGCAATGACACCACCCGCGCGCAAGTCTGCCAGCAAGCTGTTAGCCGCCGCCAGTCCGTCGTCATGCTCGACAAGGACCATCGCCTCGAGGACGGACCCACTCTTCTCGCCCACCAGCATTGCCAGCCGCTCGATCCCCGCAGCCCAGCCCACGGCAGGCGTCGGCGCGCCGCCGAGCGATTCCATCAGCCCGTCGTAGCGCCCACCACCCAGGATCGTACTCTGCGAACCCAGCGCGCCCGCAGCGGCAGACCCTTCGTCCGGGATGAATTCGAACGCCGTGTGGCGGTAGTAGTCCAGCCCGCGCACGAGGCTTTCGGCGCGGGCCCATTTCACGCCTGCTGCGTCAAGCCCGCTGGTCACGTCATCGAAAAACCGCTGGGCGTCGTCCGAGAGGAAAGCATCGATCTTTGGCGCATCGCCCAGGAACTTGCGGTCGCGCGGATCCTTGCTATCGAGGATGCGCAGCGGATTCTTCTCCAGCCGCTCCTGCGAATCCTCGGAAAGCTCTCCGCGCACCGCGCCGAAGTATTCGATCAGCGCCGCGCGCCATGCTTCGCGGCTGTCGCCATCACCCAGCGTGTTGAGGTGCAGCGTCACGTCCGCGATGCCCAGTTCGCGGATGATCTGGTCGGCCATGGCCAGCAGTTCCACGTCCGCCTGCGGTTCGGCCGCACCGATGATCTCGGCGTCGATCTGGTGAAACTGGCGATAGCGGCCTTTCTGTGGCCGCTCGTAGCGGAACAGCGGCCCATGAGTCGCCACTTTCAGCGGCGCGTGTTGCTGCCAGCCGTTGGTGAGAAATGCGCGCGCAATCCCGGCGGTGAATTCAGGGCGCAGCGTGAGCGATTCCCCACCGCGATCCTCGAAAGAATACATTTCCTTGCTGACGACATCGGTCGTCTCACCGATCGCGCGGCTGAACACCTCGGTCTTCTCGAACACGGGCATTTCCACCCGGCGGAAGCGGTACAACTTGCGCACACGCTCGAAAGTTTCGACGACGAAGGCGAAAGCCTCGGCATCGGGTCCGAAGATATCCTGCGTCCCGCGTATCGCCTGTGGTGTCTTGGTCTTGCTCATGGAGCGGGCGTTTAGCTGGCTGCGCGCTTTTCGCAAAGGCTTCGCGGCAGGGTTGGTCTGTCTCGCTATTGTACTTCCGGGACAATGGGTCTGGGCAAGCCCGCCCATGTGCGCTAGGCGCCGCCGCAGTTTTGGGAGAGGGTGCCGCTTAAACCCGCAAGAGGATAACAGCATCCATGCGTATCGAATATGTGCCTGTGGGCGACAATCCGCCCGAAAGCCTGAATGTGATCATTGAAGTGCCCACCGGTGGGGAGCCGGTGAAGTACGAGTTCGACAAGGAAAGCGGCGCACTGTTCGTCGACCGCATCCTGCACACGCCGATGCGGTATCCGGCGAACTATGGCTTCGTGCCACACACACTGTCGCCCGATGGCGACCCGCTGGATGCGCTGGTAATCGCGCGTTCGCCCTTCATCCCCGGCTGCGTGGTGCGTGCGCGCCCCATCGGTGTCCTGAACCTGGAAGACGAACACGGCGGTGATGAAAAGCTGGTCTGTGTGCCGGTCGACACCACTTTCCCCTATTACTCCGACGTCGGCGAGACGAAGGATCTGCCCTCCATCATCTTCGAGCAGATCGAACACTTCTTCACCCACTACAAGGATCTGGAGAAGGAAAAGTGGGTCCGCATCGGCGCCTGGGGCGATGCCTCCGAAGCGCGTCGCATAGTGCTGGAAGCGATCGCGCGTTACGAAGAAGACAAGAAGTAGCCTGACTTCACGTCGCCAGGCCGGGGAACGCGCTGCCCGTGGCTGCGCGACCCCGCCTTGGCACCTAGCGGAAATGCTCCTGCTCCAGCACCGTCTCGGCACGCTGGGGCACCAGCGCCACCAGCATGACGATGGCAATGGCCAGCACAACGGAAGCTGCCAGCCGGCTGAGTTCCAGCCCGCCACTGGCCACCGGCTTGTCAAGGAAATCGCCCACCACGGCCCCCAGCGGGCGGGTGAGGATGAAGGCAGCCCAGAACAGCATCACGCGGTTAACCCGCGTCGCGAAATAGGCCAACGCGACCAGCACAAGAGCGCCGCCGAAAATCTCCGCCGCGCCCAGGTAGCCGAGAGGGCCATCAGCCACCCAGTCGCCCAGCGCCGTGCCCAGCGTTTGCGAAATGGTTATGGTCAGCCAGTAGAACAATTCCGCTTCGCGCCCGTGGACCGACGCCGCCGAAATCGTGCCCATCTTGCGGTGCCACACCAGCAGCGAAGCAAGCACAAGGCCCAGCAGCAGAAGCGAACCGCCGGAATAGCCGATGCCGAGCGAGCGGGTGGAAAAGTCCGCCAGCGTGGTGCCGGCGGTGGTGGAGGCGATGATCGTCGCCCAGTACACCCAGGGCGTGAAGCGGGCCGCGCGCACCTGCAAGAAGACCAGCAGCGCCAGCGTCGCGCCAAACAGGGCCGTTCCCACCAGATATCCGTTCATGCCGGACTGGCCCGCCTGCGCGGTGGTCTCCCCCAGCCAGCTCATGCTGACGGTGTCGCCCATCGTCTCGCCAAAAGTCGTGGCAAGGATCTTGATGATCCAGAAGCCCAGCGTCACCGCCGGAACCTTGGCCAGAAGTTCGTCTTGATTGTCGTTCATGTGTCGTCCTCTTCGGCCCGATGCCGATGACATCGTGAATTGGCGAAAGAGGCGCAAAACTCTATAAGCAGCGGCGCAGGCAGGCTGCTGTCAGCAATTGCTTATGGGTATGGAGTATCGCAATTGACCGGCAATCCATCGCGCCGTGTAACGATTGCCATCGCTACAGGGGCGATCCAGTCCATAGCCGCAGCATATTTCGTGATCGACGGCGTGGAGGACGTGCTGGCCGGGCTGCAAACCGGCATCTCGCTTGAAATCGTGATGGAATGCGCGGTCGCATTCGCTCTGCTGGCAGGTGTCGCCTTGAGTGTGCGGCATACCCGGCACCTGCTGCGCCAAGCCAGCAGGGCGGAGACGACTCTCGAAACGGCGCGCGGCGCAATGGGCGCGGTAATCCAGCAAAGCTTTCGCGAATGGGGCCTGTCACGTTCGGAAGCAGAGGTTGCGCTGTTTGCTCTCAAGGGCAGCTCGATCAGCGAGATCGCGGTCATGCGTCATTCTGCCGAGGGGACTGTCCGCTCCCAGCTCAGCCAGATTTATGCAAAGGCGGGCGTGAAGAACCAGCCGATGCTGATGGCTCACTTCATCGACGAACTGATCGACCCGCTGCTTCCCGACGGTGACATTCAATACGCCTGACTGCGCTCTGCGGGCCTATTCCACCGGCCTGCCAGGATCGAGCAGATCGCTCTCGCCGCCCGATCGATCGGCGCGTTCCTCTTCCACTTTGCGCGCGATTTCGTCGACCGGGCGCACGTCCGCTTCACTTATCGGTTCTGCCTCGCGGCGCGCAGGAGCCGCCGGAGGTGGCCCCGGTGATGGTGCCGGAGTCATCGAAGGTTCGGCAGTGGGGAGCGGCGCGCTGCGCGGGTCCAGCCGCAGGCGATATATCGGTTCGGGAATGGCGAAGCCTGCCTGTTCGAGTGCTTCTTTCACTGCGGGGATCGCGCGGCTCTTGGCCTTGTACCAGTCGGTCTCTTCCTGATTAATCCACGCAAGGAAGCGCAGGCCGATGTTGGAATCGCCCACTTCCTCCACCCGTCCCTGCGGCTCCGGGCTGTCCAGCACGAACGGCAGGGCGCGCAACACGTCCACGCCCAGGTGGCGCGCGGCGGTGGGGTCGTCGTCGGCATCGATGCCGATGGCAAAGTCGAACCGGCGTTCGGGATTGCGGGTGTAGTTCAGGATCACCGCCTTGAAGACCGCCGAATTGGGAATGCGCAAGTGGTTACCGTCCAGCGTCATCAGGATGGTGGCGCGGCTGGTCAGGCGGATTACGCGCCCCTCGTGCTGGTCGATCACCACCCAGTCGTTGGCGCGGAACGGCTGGCGCAGGGACAGCATCAGGCTGGCGACATAATTCTCCACCGTGTCGCGCATGGCAAAGCCCAGCGCAATGCCGATCACGCCCGCGCCGCCCAGCACCGCGCCCATCAGGGTGCCCGCACCCACCATGTCGAGTGCGATCACGATGCCAGCAATGACAAAGATGAAGCGCAGCGCGCTGGCTATCAGTTCGGCCAGGAACACGTTGCTGGCCACGCGCCGCCACAGGCCGGTGAAGGAGGCGAGCAGGTAGCCGATCGCGGCTATCACCAGCCCCACCAGCAGGGCCAGGCCCACCAGCGGCAACATGCGCATAAGCTGTTGCAGGCGATCGCCCAGACCGCCGATATTCTCTCCGAGATCGACCGAGACATCGCGCTCGATAGCATTTTCCACGGTGGCAACGCCTGCCACCCCGCCCGCTATTGCCGCGGCGCGGGCTACGGCGGCCTCGTCCGGCGCAGTGCCCGACAGCGTCACCACACCCTCCCGCACGGAAACTTCCACCTGCGAAAGACTGGGCACGTTGGCAAATATGTCGGAAAGCCGGGCGGCGATGCGCTCGTCCTGTCCTTCGGCCTGGTCAACCTCTATCGAATTCGCCGCCGGGGTCGGCGCAGGCGTTGCCGGCTCCTGCACAGGAGCGGATTCGGGCAAGAGCGGGGAGGCCAGCACCGGCGCCGCGAGGATGCCCAGCAGCAGCGCGGCGAACAGGCGCAGAAGCGTGGTCAGAACAGGGCGGCGACCGGCTTGAAGCCGAAAGTCAGCAGCAGCGGCAAGCCGAATACCGCTGCCCACATCAGCATCACTTCGCGGCGGAAAGTCGGGGCGAGGGCCGGGTCCGATGCCTGATCGTCCGAAAGCTCGCTCCAGCGCATTTCGAACCAGCGGATAGCGGGAATTATCGCGATGACCAGAATCACCAGCGCGAAATAGGGCAGCATCGATCCGCTGCTCGATTTCAGCTGCGACATGGTCAGGAAAATGTGCAGGCCCGTGTAAGTCAGCAGGCCGTAGGCGACATGATCGCTGATGCGACGGCGCCAATCAAGCTTGTGTGCGGTGCTCTTTTGAGCCTCTCGCGCCTGTTTGAGTGCCTTGGTCATCAGGCTTTCCTCTCTCCATCCAGTCCGAGTCGGATTATTTCATTTCATGCGCCTGCTGGCAAGCGTCTCCCCGAAAGAGAACGGGGCGCGCGGCGCTGTGCCCTGGCGGGACATGCAGGAATCTTGCCAAAACCCCTTCAATCCCCTGCCGTTCATGCTAGATGGCCCAATATGAAGAAGGATCGGGCATGAGCGCGCTTGACGACGAATTCCTGGATGAGAAGGCCTTGGCCGAAGCGATGGTGGATGCGCCGTCCAACGCCGCGCCCGATCTGCCCGAAACCGGCGGGCTGGAAGTAGTCTCCATCGCCAAGAGCTACGACAAGCGGGCGGTGCTGACCGATATCTCGCTGACCGTGGCAAAGGGGGAGGTGCTGGGCCTGCTTGGCCCCAATGGTGCGGGCAAAACCACCTGCTTCTATTCCATCATGGGGCTGGTGAAGCCCGACAGCGGCCGCATCCTGATGGACGGGGTCGATGTTACCAAGCTGCCGATGTATCGCCGTGCGATCCTGGGACTTGGCTACCTGCCGCAGGAAACCAGCATTTTCCGCGGGATGACGGTGGAGCAGAACATCAACTGCGTGCTGGAAATGGTGGAGCCGAACAAGGAAGTCCGCAAGGCAGAGCTGGAGCGATTGCTGGAGGAATTCCACATCACCCGCCTGCGCGACAGCCCGGCCATGGCGCTGTCGGGCGGTGAACGCCGCCGCTGCGAAATCGCCCGCGCGCTGGCTGCCAAGCCAAGCATCATGTTGCTGGACGAACCCTTTGCCGGGATCGACCCGCTTTCCATCAGCGATATCCGTGACCTTGTGAAAGACCTGAAGCAGCGCGGGATCGGCGTGCTGATTACCGACCACAATGTGCGCGAAACGCTGGATATCGTCGACCGCGCCTGCATCATCTACGGCGGGCAGGTGCTGTTCGCCGGAAGCCCGCAGGAACTGGTAGCGGACGAGAACGTGCGCCGCCTGTACCTGGGCGAGGGTTTCGAGCTGTGAGCCGTTTGCAGAAGTGCTGTTAGTTTCGGGGGTCTGATATGGCTCTGGGGCCACGACTAGACCTCAGGCAATCGCAATCGCTGGTGATGACGCCGCAGTTGCAGCAGGCGATCAAGCTGCTGGCGTTGTCGAACCTCGAGATCGAGACTTTCATCGGGGAGGCGCTGGAGGCCAACCCGCTGCTGGAAGCCGGCGAGGTCCGCGCGGAAAACCGGGACGCACCGCCGGAAGGCGACCAGCCCGAAATCGCGGATTCCACTGCAGCAGGAGACGAGGCGCTCGATATCGACCCCGCCTCGCTCGATACCGACCGTGATACCGGCGACTGGTCCGCCGAGCATTCCGGCGGCGGCGCGGTGGGCGATGCGCCCGATCTTGAAAACCGCAGCAACGAAGACCTGTCGCTGGCCGATCACCTCGAGGCACAGGTCGGCCCGGCCAGCCCCGATGCCGTCACCGAATTCATCGCCCGCCACATCATCGGCGTGCTCGACGAGGCGGGCTACCTCAGCGCGGACCTGCGCGACATTGCCGTCAGCCTCGATGTGCCGCTGGCGCGGGTGGAGGAGGCGCTGGGCGTGGTCCAGTCGCTCGACCCGACGGGCGTCGGCGCGCGCACCCTGTCCGAATGCCTCGCGCTGCAGGCTAAGGAAGCGGACCGATACGATCCGTGCATGGAAGTGCTGATCGACAACCTCGAACTCGTCGCCGAGGGCGCGGTCGCGCACCTCAAACGCATCTGCCGCGTGGACGACGAGGATTTTGCGGAGATGCTGTCCGAACTGCGCGGCTACGATCCCAAGCCCGGCCTGAAATTCGGCGGCAGCGTAAGCGGCGCGGTGGTGCCCGATGTGCTGCTGGCGGCCAATGATGATGGGTGGGATATCCAGCTGAACGAGGCGACGCTACCCCGGCTGGTGATCAATCGCAGCTACTACGTCGAACTGCGCGAAGGCTGCGCCGGGAAAGAGGCAAAAAGCTGGCTGAGCGAGAAGCTGGCCGATGCCAACTGGTTGATCAAGGCGCTGGACCAGCGCCAGAAAACCATCCTGAAAGTTGCCGCAGAGATCGTGAAGCAGCAGCACGGCTTCTTCAAACGCGGCGTGAGCGAACTACGACCGCTGACGCTGCGAACCGTGGCCGAAGCGATCGAGATGCACGAGAGCACCGTCAGCCGCGTTACCAGCAACAAGTTCCTCCACTGCGAACGCGGCACTTTCGAAATGAAGTACTTCTTCACGTCAGGCGTAGGCGGCGGCACCGACGGCGAAGGCGCGAGCGCGGAGGCGGTAAAGGCCCGCATCAAGGCCCTGACCGACGCCGAAGACCCGAAGAAGATCCTGTCGGACGACAAGCTGGTGGAACTGCTGAAAGGTGAAGGCTTCGACCTCGCCCGGCGGACGGTGGCTAAATACCGCGAGGCTATCGGGATCGGGTCGAGCGTGCAGCGAAGGCGCGCGAAGAAGCTGGCGGGGATGGGGTGAGGTTCACGGTGCGGTAGGCGCGGAGTCTTCGACAAGCTCAGGCAGAGCGAGGATTGGGAACGAGTCCCAGGCGCCCAGAGAGCGGGTTGGAGGAGCTGCCCCTTCCCTAAATTCCCTGTTCCGGGCCTCTTTTCGGGCGTGACAGAGCACACCGCCCGCATCCCGTCTGCCCTGCCTCCTCCGCAAGCCACCCGCCAATGTCACCCTCCCCCGATCAACAGGTTGCAGGCTCATGGTCAAGTGTCACAGCTGGCCGCCCAAGGTGACACAATCGCACTTTTTGGCCCTGAACACTTTTCCTTGTGTTCCACATCAGCCGCGGCCCCGATGTTAAGACCTCGCCACCAACCCCTTAACGACATACCCCCGAAACAAGGCCTCATCCACAAGCGCGAGCACTGCGCGTGCAAGGCCGAACGGCCGCCCGCAGCGTGGGCAGCTTGCCTGCCAGCAAGCGAAGAAAGCCGAGGGAACGGGAGTCGCAGACGGGCGAAGCCCACCCGACCGCCAGCGCTTGAGGCCCGACAAAACTGTGTGACTCAAAAGACTCACTCAGAAAGTCTTAACGTGTGAAACGCTTTGTTAACCTTTTTCGGTGAGAAATTGCGTGGTTAATACCGGGCTGCACCTCTTCACGGGGCAGGCCTGTGGGGACACTAAGGGGTACTAAGATGCGCGTACTGCTGATCGAAGACGAGCCGACAACCGCCAAGGCCATCGAGCTGATGCTCACGACCGAGGGGTTCAACGTCTATCAGACTGACCTGGGCGAGGAAGGCCTCGATCTGGGCAAGCTGTACGATTACGATATCATCCTGCTCGATCTGAACCTGCCCGACATGCACGGCTATGACGTGCTGAAGAAGCTGCGCGTCGCCAAGGTGCAGACGCCGGTTCTGATCCTCTCCGGCATTGCCGAGATGGACAGCAAGATCCGCTCGTTCGGCTTCGGCGCGGACGATTATGTGACCAAGCCGTTCCACCGCGATGAACTGGTTGCCCGCATTCACGCCGTGGTACGTCGTTCGAAGGGCCACAGCCAGTCGATCATCCGCACCGGCAAGCTGGCCGTGAACCTCGATGCCAAGACCGTGGAAGTCGATGGCGCCCGCGTTCACCTGACCGGCAAGGAATACGCAATGCTCGAGCTGCTTTCGCTGCGCAAGGGCACCACACTGACCAAGGAAATGTTCCTCAACCACCTTTATGGCGGGATGGACGAGCCGGAACTGAAGATCATCGACGTGTTCATCTGCAAGCTGCGCAAGAAGCTTTCCAGCGCCTGCGGCGGTGAAAACTACATCGAAACGGTCTGGGGCCGCGGCTATGTGCTGCGCGATCCCGATGCCGTGGAAGAAACCGAAGCGGCCTGAGTTTTATCCCGATATTGCCCTGGCAAGAACACGGCCCGCCACCCGTGCCGGGAAGCGGGCCGTCGCTTTGGCCGTTAGCGCGCCGGTCTACCCGGCTCAGCGTGCCTCAGGCGCGTCGGTCGCCGCATCATAAGGCAGGCCGCCAAGCTGGCGTACCAGCCGGGTATAGGCATCGAGATAGGCGAGCACGATGATCTGGCCGATCTCCGTGTTCTGATAGCTGCTCGCACCCGCACTGCTCCAGCCGCCACCACCCCAGAGCGACCCGCGCGCCGAGATACCGAGATCCTGCTTTTGCGCATAACCTTCGGTCAGTGCCTCTTCAACCGTGGTGCGCGCATTGACGACCGAGAGGACAACGTTCGCCTCGCCCTTTCTTACATCGATGCTGCCCGCGATCCGGCCCGCACGGCGACCCAGCAGGCCGCCGGCAAGTCCGCCCAGCGCCGCACCGAGACCGCCACCGCCGGAATTGTTGTTGGCGGTGACGATATCGGGCTCCATGAAATAGTCGGCCGTGCGCACCTGCCCGCCTCCGACATTCGAGCCATCCTGCAACTCGCCCTGTTCAGCCAGCGCGCGCTCCATCGCCCTGCTGCGCATCGAACGGCCGCGATTGACGATGCTGAAGCAGCCGGAACGCTGAATGAACACCCGCAGGATAGTCTCAGGGCTGCTTAGATCATATTGCCGCCACCACCGGTCTTCCGGTTCGACAATCGCGATCGTTCCAAGATTACGCGTGCACTGAGGAATTTCGGCCTGGCCTTCCACTTGCATCTGCCGCCCGGACGAGCTGCCCTGTGCTGCTGCTGGCATGGCCATGCCCCCCAGGCATGCCGCCATGATAGTACCCGCAATAAATGTCTTCATCGTCTTGAGTTCCCTGCCCTGATTGACCTGTCCGTCTCCAAGCGGCTTTCGATCCAAAAGAATTGCGATCCCGAATCGCATGATACCCTGTATGGGAGCGCGGGCAAAGCCACGGATATTTTAGATGTCGGTCATTACGCCCGGTCGCGGCCACGCAAACCTCGCGTCACCTCCGCAATATCGAGTCCCGAGGGCTCCTGGAACAGGCGCAGGCCGAACTCTGGCAGAATGGCAATCAGGTGGTCGAACACGTCGGCCTGGATACGCTCGTACTCTGCCCATTGGGTGGTGTTGGTGAAGCAGTAGATCTCCAGCGGCAGTCCCTGCGGCGTGGGTGAAAGCTGCCGCACCAATAATGTGAAGCCGTTGTCGGTCAGCTCTGGATGGGCGCGCAGATAGGCGATCACATAGGCGCGGAACGTGCCGATGTTGGTGATGCGCCGCGTGTTCACCGGGTTGGCATCACCCGCCAGTTCTCGCTGGTTCCACTCGGCCAGCTCCTTGTCCTTGCCTGCAAGATAGTCTGCCAGCAACCGGAAGCGGCGCAGATCATCGACCTCCTCCCTTGACAGGAAGCGAACGGAATTCTGGTCCAGCGGTAACGCCCGCTTGATCCGCCGCCCGCCCGCATCGCTCATGCCGCGCCAGTTGCGGTAGCTTTCGGCAATCAGCTTGTACGTGGGGATGGTGGTGATGGTCTTGTCGAAGTTCTGCACTTTTACCGTGTGCAGCGCGATGTCGATCACATCGCCATCGGCGTCCATGCTGGGCATTTCGATCCAGTCGCCCACGCGCAGCATGTCGTTGCTGGTCAGCTGGACGGAGGCGACGAGCGATAGGATGGTGTCCTTGAACACCAGCAGCAACACCGCGGCCATGGCCCCGAGGCCGGAGAGGAGTAGCAACGGCGATTGTTCAATCAGCGCCGAGATGCCGAGGATGACGGCACCGCAATAGACGAGAATTTTCAGAACCTGCACATAGCCCTTTATCGGGCGCATGTGCGCATCTGGACGGCGACGGTAGAGTTCCTCAACGTAGTCCAGCGCCTTGCTGATCGCCATCGCAACGCTCAGCACGATGCTGGCTTCGGCAATGTTCTGAACCAGCAGCCACACCGTGTCGGGGAGGTTGGGCACCAGTGCGATGCCATTGGCGATGATCAGCAGCGGAGCAACCGTTGCCAGCCGTGCAGCGGCCTTGTCCGCCGTCTGCGTGCGCGTATCGAGGAACGGCGCGGCAAGGCGCAAAATCACCTTCTTGAGCAGGAAATTGACCACCAGCGCCACCAGCGCCAGCACGGCAAGCCCGATTGCAGCCTGCGCCCACGGCGGCTGAGCGTCGAAGAATGAAAGTGCTTGTTCCATTGCCGGAGCGCCTAAAGCACAAGCTGGTGCTGGACAACCCGCCCCCTGCCGCTCTAGCGAGCGCGCCATGACGGCATACAAGGACGGCGATCCCACCACTCTCAACCGGCTGTATGGCCGCTCTGTCGGCAAGCCACTGCGCGCCGCCCAGCAGGAACTGGTCGACACGCTGCTGCCGCGCATAGCCGTGCCAGTTGAAGGCCCGGTGACAGCGGAACGGTTGTTCGGCGAAAATTGCCCGCTGCATTTCGAGATCGGCTTCGGCGGCGGGGAACATCTTGCCTACAGGGCAGACCTGCTGCCCAACCACGGGTTTATCGGCGCCGAGCCTTTCCTCAACGGCGTGGCGCAGGCGCTCACCCACATCCGGGATGGCAAGCTCGCCAATCTCCGCCTGCATAATGGCGACGCGTTGCAGGTGCTCAGTCGCATTCCCGATGGCGCGCTCACCATGGCCTACCTGCTCCACCCGGATCCGTGGCCCAAGGCCAAGCACGCAAAGCGGCGGATGATGAACGATGGTCCGGTTCAAATGATCGCCGACAAGCTGAAGCCGGGCGGCGAGTTTCGATTTGGCACCGATCACCCGGTTTACGTGCGCCACGCACTGATGGTGATGCAGCGGTTCACGCATTTGTTTGAGTGGGTGGCAGAAGGTCCGGACGATTTCCGCGTGCGCCCCTCTGGCTGGTGCGAGACGCGCTATGAACACAAGGCCCGCACCAAAATGGGGCACGAGGTGTGGTACTTTCGATTCAGACGACGCTAAAGTACGAAATCATTGTAAAACAATGTACTTAGCAGATTCACCTTACGCTAGAATTGCCTCCATTTCGCCCCTTTTTCCGCTTGCGTGATTGCCCGGTGATTGCCAGAAAAGGGACACGAGG
>MDTG01286327.1_pt1 | contig 16111 bp, 10 predicted proteins | sample 811421 | NCBI WGS metagenome assembly MDTG01 (sample SAMN05326645, study PRJNA326480) | marine metagenome | isolation source: seawater | place: Pacific Ocean: South East | collected 2011 | reverse complement strand
TAAGATTTTGTTGGGGGAACATAGACCTAGCTCACGTAATATTTAGGATACGCTTTATTGACTGATTTTTTTGGGGATCAAGATCCCTGAAATCTCCTCGTCCGTTTCCCACTCCGTATAGCACCTTAGGGTTTCGGAAGTCATCAACCACTACCTCTCCGTCATATGCGCTTAGTCCTCCAGAGACCAAGGCAACTCCATTTATAACGCTCCTGCCAACTTTAGCCATATAGCGGGATTCAAGTGAAATCTGTGCCTCAAGAAACCCCTCAAAAATATGCTCAATGCTCAAGCGATATTCCGGAATTTTCCTTTCAAGTAAAAACTCAGATGCATCCGAGCTAAATGAGCCCTTACCAATATCCATAACAAAAGCACCCTCAGCGATCACCGTTAGATGTTCTCGCGTTATTGCTCCGATACCATTTGTTACCCCTAGAACGATATCTGCCGATTTACAGGCAGCTATGACGGAGCTTTCTGCGACTGCGGACGCCAAAGTATAACGTGGCTTTACGAGGTTAATACTGTCTACCATTAAATTCAATTTGGTTTGATCTCTGCGGTAGCAATGGACAAATGCACCACGCTCGACCAACTTTAGTGCCATTTTGAAGCCAATGTTACCTAGCCCAATCAAGGCAACTTTTTTTCTACCCAAACCGACTTCATCGCGACGAAATATCTCCGCAACAAAAGAGTCTGCAGCATCTACAGACATGTCATTGGCTTTGTAAGAGATGCAACAACTTTCATTCACCAATCTTTTTACATCGGTCTCGATGTTTACAACTGAATTACTCTCGCTCTCACCAATGATCTTTTTCTCCGCATCCACGAATATGTAGTCAATCAACCCGTCTGCTCGGGAAGCCGCTAACTTTGCAATATCAGAAGAGTAGACGACCACCCCCGATACAAGCAAATTCGAGAACTTTCTGATGGGAGTTAGATAAAAACCACTGACGTCTACTTTGGATGTCGTACTTATCGTAAATACGGTACGTTTGCCGCTCTCGCGCGCCAGTTCCACTAAAGACTTAAGTCTTTCTTCAAGCAGCTTAGCATTCATTTTTTTTTGCTCGAAAATAAGAAGGATAAATCGTCATTTATTGCTGACCAGAAAAGCTTTACCAAATACTGCCTAATTGAAACGACATTTAACTCCCTCGAACAAGGTCCTATGTAACATTTCGATACCACCCGCTTCACAGTGCCTTTAAAGATTGGCCTTCATTTTGGGACCAGTAGTTTTCCAAAAATGCGGCTCAAAGCAACCTTTATGCTTTCTTCCCTTTAAGAGATCATCTGCCTAAAACGAGCGAATTAGAGCTGTACCGAGCGCGCATTCCCCTATCTTAAAAACCGATCGTTTCTCGATACAACTTCCTTACTGGGGCCTAGGTCAATAATTTCGCCATCCTCAAGAACACAGACATTATCACAGTACGCCAGTTCGTTATGGCTGTGAGTGATCATGACTACTGCTGCATTTTTTTTCAATGCCACAATAGATTCCATGACTCGACGCTGTGTTCCGAGGTCTAGTGCACTAGTGGCCTCGTCAAACACTATAAATTGCGCACGACGATAGAGAGCGCGGGCAAGGGCGAGTCTCTGTCTTTGACCCCCAGAAATAAGTATGCCGCCCTCCCCAATAGAGAAGTCAACCCCCTCTGCATAAGAGTTAACAAGATTCTCTAGATCAGCATCCCTGATAGCACAATTAACTGCTTCATGATCGACGCTCCCCTGATCGACCCCGAAGGCGATGTTTTGAGCAAAGGAGGTGTCCAAAAGGCTCACCGTTTGGGGCACATACCCAACCAGATTTCTCCAACAAGATATATTCCCAGCGTTAATTTCTCTACCATCGACGAGCACTTTGCCAGTTTCTGGATACAGGAGTCCTAGAAGTAAATCGCCTAATGTAGATTTACCTGAGCCAGAATCACCAACCAAACCGAGAATCTCACCTTTTTTGATATCGATGGACACTTTACGAAGCGCGGGTTTATCAGAATTTGGATAGGCGAAGGAAACGTCGACTAACTGTAATTTGTTCACCCAGGTTAAAGCGTCAGTCTTCTCAGCGTGATCTCTAAGTCTTCGATTAGTTTTAGCAAGAGATCTTTTGTCGAGATGGTCTTTAATCGAAATGAATGCATACTCATTTCCTTTGACTTGAGCCGAACTTGCATAGACCTGCTGAACGCATGGCATCAATCGGAAAACAGCGAATCCAAAAAAAGCCAAGGTGGGCAAACTGCCCAACAACGATTGACCACTGGCATCCTTTGTTATCGCAAAAAGCATGAGAGTAACGAGGGCACCAAAAATAGCCAGCTCGATTAAATAACGCGGCGTAATCGCAAGGGCCAGGTTTCCGCCTCGGGCGTCAGCAAGAACTCTCCCCGCGGAAGAAAAGTGAGACGAGAAATATTGATCATTCGACCTTAATATGATGTCTTTTATTGACCTCAGTCCTTCCATCAGTACTCGAAATCTTGCGGCGCTCATAAGTGATACTTGCCTCGCGTTTGCCATTAACTTTTTTCGCAAACCGGCATAAATAAGGAAGTAAAAACCCCCAATAATCGCGATTCCAGAAAGCGCAAAGGAAGCGTTGTATAACACCATTGATCCTATGATCAGGACACAAACCACCAATCGCGCATTGATCAATAATAGAGGAGTAATCACATTATCGGAAACGCGAAGGCTGTCCTCACTAACTTGTTTGACTAGATCCGATGTATTATTTTCCGTATGAAAAAGCCATTCTTCACTTATGTAGTATTCATATAGCCGGTCACCGAGTTCCATTCCAAATCGAGCACCAAAGAGTGATAACCTCCATAAGGTAACCGTAGAAACAAGAGTCGATAACGCCAATAGTAAAACGACGATAACTCCGAGGGCTATAATTATATTCTCCACTCCAAAAACACCTAGAGCAGCCGCAACATCGGTGAGTAGGGGTGCTTTATTTAGAATCGTCGGGTCGACAACGACACCCATAAATGGCGCTATACTCATAATGGAAACTGTTTCCAGACAGGCAGCTAGCACAACAAAAAACTGCAATTTAACTAACCGCCGCGCTTGATCTCGTGTTAGTAAAGAAATCAGACTCTTTGCGACTCTCAACATCTTGGGTGCATTTCCATTCCGACAGTTAAGTTTCGAAAAGATGATCCCATGTAATCGGATAATCTTCTGAAATCTCGCTAACCAGTTTCTTCCCTAGTATTAGGTCATAATATTTTGCTGGGATACCATCGCCAGGAGATTTGATCAGAATATATTCTCTCGTTAACTTGGTGCCCTTTGGACAATCCCTGGCTGCGTAAATACTTCGTCTAAGGTTTTGTTTCGCGGACAACTCGCCCCTAGAAATTTCGGTCTGGTGGGGCCTTAACGCTTCCTCTGTCTTCCGAACCAAAGCAACCATCTCCCTCATTTGTGGGGGATCGAGGGAAAAGTTGTGGTCGGGACCGTCCATCGCTTTATTCAAGGTAACGTGCTTTTCGATCACTCGAGCCCCTTTCGCTACTGCTAATGACGGGGTAACAACCTCAAGCGTATGATCCGAGAATCCGGTTATAGCTCCGAAACTTTCGGCGATTCGGGAAATTCGAGATAAATTTGCAAATTCCAAAGGACAAGGGTAGGAAGAGACACAATGTAGGACCGCTATCGAGGAGCATCCGTTCATAAGGCACACCTCAATCGCGGACTCTAATTCTCCCATTTTGGCCATACCAGTTGATAAAATTAGAGGCTTTCCCAGACGTGCCAGCCTTTCGATAAGTGGAAGATTAACTAGGTCCATTGAGGAGACCTTGTAACCCTTAACGCCCAGGCCCTCCAACAAATCTACCGAACGAAGGTCAAAGGGTGTAGAGAATAATTCAATATCAATATCTTTCGCAAAAAGAAAGATTTCTTTTAGTTCGTCTTCAGTGAAGATTATACGATCTAAGTAACTGGAAATGGATTCTTCCTGATCAAGAGTTTCTTCATAGTATCTTGAGGTTCTAGTTTTTGACGAAACTCTTCCCAGGTCGTACGTCTGTATTTTAGCAGAATTAAATCCCGCTTCTTTTGATTTCTGAATCAACTGCTTACACAGATCAACACTCCCATTATGACAAAGACCAATTTCGGCAATCAAAAAGACCGGATCTGACTTGGAATTAGATATTACCTCTTTGCCAAAGTAAAAGTGCTCGTCGGGTATAGACAGGGATTTTTGCTTCAGCATTTCATTCTTGGACGAATTTTCGTTGAAAGAAAGCTCGTGGGCCAAATCGATTGCTTTAGCTGTCAATACCTGCAAATCCGAGTATGCGTATTCTGCTAGGGACCCTAAGCTATAAAAATTGTCATACTCGTTTATATGAGCATTTACCCGGGCAACTTCTGATTCGTGCCCAATAAAATAGCCCGGATAAACAGGACCGATATCGTGATGAATCACAGATACGATGTCTCGCTCGGATAGCAACCCATATTCGCCTAACTTTTCCCTGGAGATGGTTTCCCAGTACTCGATCTTTTCTTTTGAGGGCTTATCCGTATAAGCGATTTCACAACACATTATGTGCATATCATCAGGAATGCCTTGACGACTAAATCTCGTTTGCATGCCCACACGATGAAATGGCACCTCATCGTTTCCGAAATATAGCCAATCATATTCTGGAGGAAAGGGATCCGTTCCTCTTGTTACGAAAACAAGGCTGTAGCAGGAGCGGAAATAGAGACTGGTTTCGTAACCGAAGAATCCAGCGCTGGTGCTGAGCGGGACCGTAGAGATGACCGTCGCATTTTCCATGTCAACGGTAGACCCGTCGGAGAGCCTGATAGTTGAAATTGTTTTTTTGTCGACATGTTCGCAGGCTTCAAAACCGTCAACTTTACGGCCAAATTCAATAGTGCCGCCATTCTCCAGGAAGCCCTCGGCGATTCTTTCCGCAAGGATTCCACAGCCCCCCTCAATGACTCCGGCGAACTTTCCTTCGCCGGAATGAAAGGGCCTCCGTTCATCTCTGATCTCTATTCGTCGAGGAGCGAAACGAGCCGATAAAAGATTCGTATCCAATCCCCAGAGCTTGGAGGGGTAATTTGTGAAGAACATTTTGGCCAATAACGGTCCGGCAAGGTTGTTAACATATTCATTATAATTACGGCTGGCTGCAACTTTTTCCGGGCTGGATTCTTTTAATTGAGAGAGTATTCCATTCAACTCTTCTTTCGAAAATTGATCTCTCATAGATTCCTTATTTATCGGATAATCATAAATTTTACCGTCAAGGTAGTTCCCAGAATAAAACTCCCTTTCGACCAATAAATCGCCAACAAAAGTTCTCCAATATTCAATTATTTCCGCATGAATCGAATGATAAAGGTGGGGACCACTGTCAATATAAAGTCCATCCGAATTAAAGGAATGTGCAAGACCCCCAACTCTGTTTGATTCCTCGTAGATAATTGCTTTCTGCCCTCTGACCGCGAGCTCATAGCCAAGCACGAGCCCGGACACCCCGGCTCCAATTATGAAGAACTGTTGCCTGTTATCTTTTGATGACACCTATTTTCCTCAACGCTGCCGTAAATGTATGTAAATGTTAAGTGGGCTTTAAAAAGATGGCCGAAATAATCTCTTGTTGCTTTTCATCGGCATCGGCTAGCAACTTGCGCTTCAACAATCCGATGGGTTCCAACTACTCTTAAACCCAAAGTTACACCGTTTCTATGTCCTGCTAACAGGTAGAGGAGCTTTCCGAACCTCCTCGAAAATATAGTTCTCCCTACCACCATTGTAAAACCTAACATGAACTTATCGCTTCTTCGATTGTCGAATCTAAGAATATAAGCTCATCAGTAATATCAACGTGATGATTACCTACAAACAATCCATTCTCATCGATATGTCTGGCGTTAGTAATCTCTCCATGAACCTCAAAGTCAAAAAAAGCTAACACCTCATCATTTTTCAGAAAATTACCAGTAACAATGGGCCTACATTGAATATTGTTTTTATTAAGCACCGAAACCAATTGAGTTCTTGTCAGCGGGCTATCCTCGGACAAAACTAGCGAAAAGCCAAACCAACTGCTGCTAGATATTTCTCTCTGAATACTAATAAAAGGCCGATTGCCAAAAAGAGAAACGAAACATTCAGCATTTTTTCTTCGCTGCGCAAGGAATCCTGGGAGTTTCTTCAACTGCTCGCATCCAATAGCCCCACTCATTTCTAGCGGCCTGACGTTGTACCCTGGTAAGACAAACTTAAAAGACTCCTCGAACTCGTCTTCGCTTTTCAGACCTGTCACCCAATTTTTTTTTGGGAGATCTCTGGTCCAACCATGAGCGCGTATGCTCAAGAGTATGTGATATATCTCTTCGTCATCGGTAAGTATCATGCCTCCTTCCATTGTGGATATATGGTGACTAAAGAAGGAGCTGAATGTCCCCATCAATCCAAAAGTCCCGGTGAATTTCTCACCATAAGATGCGCCAAGTGACTCGCAATTGTCCTCTAGCAACGTAATTTCTCTACTACCGACTATAGACCTAATTTCTGTGAAATCATTTGGATTACCCAATAAGTTTACTAAGAGAATTGCTTTGGTTTTTTCGGAGACTGCATTGCGCAGGCTTTTCAGATCAATGTTAAGCGTTTCTTTATCAATATCTACGAACTTCACCCTCAACCCGAATTGCTGCAACGGAAAATATGTCGTAGACCAAGAAACAGCTGGTACAATGATTTCATCCCCACGTTGCAGTCTTCGATTTTTGTCTTTTGTATAAAACATCGAAGCTATCATAAGAAGGTTGGCGGTAGAGCCAGAGCTAGTCATGATACCGAACCTGCTATCGAAATAGCTCGCAAATTTGGTCTCATACTCTTTCACTCTTTGGCCCATGGAATACATATCAGAATCGATGACACTCTGAATTGCCTCCAGTTCTTTTTGATCCCAAGTGCTAGACGCAAGTTTATACTCCACAATCAACAGCCTCTTTGTAACATTCATAAGCCTCGGCTATACCCTCTCGTAGGGCAACTTTGTGGTGCCATCCCAATTTGTTTACTGCAGTAACATCTACAAGCTTTCGATTCATCCCCACTGGCTTACTTAAATCATGAACAAAGTCGCCGTTAAAACCTACAACGGAGGCAATAACTTTATAGTAGTCCGAAATAGAATAATCATGTCCTATGCCAATATTTATGTTTTGAGGAAGGGCCTCTAGCTGGCCCATCGCAAAATAAATAAAATCCACTAGATCTCGAACATTCATGAATTCTCGTCTCGCGAGACCGTCCCCCCAAATGTCAATAGTTTGCCGACCAACAAGGTTCGCCTCGTGGATCTTTTTGATTACTGCTGGGATTAGGTGCGAATGAGAGTCGTCGTACTTGTCGTACCGACCGTATAAATTGCAAGGAATAAACGTTTTGTAGTTAAAAAAAGAATACTCGCGAGCAACATATTCGCACAACCTAGTCGAGACTATTTTGGCAAGCGCATATCCTTCGTTGGTCGGCTCTAGCTGACCCTTGAGTACGGCGTCTTCCGTTAAGGGAGAATCATTATCTTTAGGATACATACAGGAGCTTCCCAAGTTTATCAGGTTCTTTACTCCGGCTGAAACAGCACTCGAAATAACGTTAAGACCCATATCCGTATTTTCAAGCAAAAATCTTACTGGTTCCTTGATATTTGCCTGTATCCCTCCAACTAGCCCTGCGGCATGAATTATCAAATCTGGCTTCTCACAACGAATCCTTTTCTGCACAGCATCACGATCTTGCAAATTCAGATCTTTTCGATGAGGCGCGACAATTTCATGATTGCTTGATTGGGGATGCTCTAGAAAATTCCGACCAACCATACCCGTTCCGCCAGTTAGAAAAATTTTCATCGACAGTTTCCTATCTTTTCCAAGAAGGTGCTTGGCCAGTATGTGCGCTCAGCAGTTTCCTTTTTTTGGCCAGCTCTAAATCCTCTCTAACCATCTCTGCACACAATTCCTGCACAGATATTGAGGGTTCCCAGCCCAGAATTTGCTTAGCTTTACGTGGGTCTCCGAGAAGTGTTTCAACCTCTGCAGGTCTAAAGTATCTCCTATCGACCCTGCAAATAATATCGCCAACACTAACCGCGGGCGATAAATCACCAGTGACGCTTGAGACTCTGGCGATCTCCGCTTCATCCGAACCTTCAAACTGAAGTTCAATTCCAAGTTCACCAGCTGACCAAACGATAAATTGTCTTACCGAATACTGTGCTCCGGTCGCAATTACGAAATCCTCTGGTGTCTCATTTTGCAGCATCATCCATTGCATCCTTACGTAATCTCTCGCATGCCCCCAGTCCCTCAGAGCATTTAGATTCCCAAGGTAGAGGCAGGACTCCAGCCCGAGGGCTATATTTGCTAATCCTCTAGTGATCTTGCGAGTCACAAAGGTCTCACCTCTCCGCGGGGATTCGTGATTGAAAAGAATTCCGTTACACGCAAATAGACCATAGGCTTCTCGGTAATTCACTGTAATCCAATACGCGTACATTTTTGCCACCGCGTAGGGAGACCTAGGATAGAAAGGTGTTGCCTCGGTTTGAGGAATCTCCTGGACCAAACCATACAGCTCTGATGTTGATGCTTGATAGAATCTAGTGTGCTTCAGCTCGAGAAATCTTATCGCTTCGAGGAGTCTGAGAGTTCCTAAAGCATCTACATCGGCAGTGTATTCTGGCGACTCAAATGACACAGCTACGTGCGACTGCGCAGCTAAGTTGTACACTTCATCCGGTTGCACCTCTTGCAGTATCCTCGTTAGATTGGAGGAGTCAGTTAGGTCGCCATGGTGCAAAATGAAATTATTTTCTTTTCTGTGAGGATCTTCAAATATATGGTCAACCCGTTGGGTATTAAATGTCGAGGCCCGGCGCTTAATACCATGGACCTCATAGCCCTTTTCCAACAAAAACTCTGCAAGGTAGGAGCCATCTTGTCCAGTGATGCCGGTGATTAGAGCTATTTTTCTCATCGTGAGCTACTTCTCGCTTTGACCCTATAAACATGATTCTTTGAAGAGCATCTGGTTCAACGTACGACCCTTCCATATAAGTCCTCAAAACGAATGATATCGTCTTCACCGAGATAAGATCCAGACTGAATCTCGATGATCTCTAAAGGTGTCGAACCTGGATTTTCAAGCGCGTGCACCACGCCTAAGGGAATGTAAGTGGATTCGTTTTCATGCAGAAAAAACGTCTCATCACCATTTGTAACCTTTGCTGTACCCGCGACGACAACCCAATGCTCTGATCTATGGTTATGCTTTTGCACACTAAGCTTCGCTCCAGGTTTTACAGTGATGCGTTTTACTTGATAGCGCTCGCCGCGATCTATCGCGTCGAATTTTCCCCAAGGACGGTAAACCTCACGATGATTTTCCCACTCAGGGCGCGACTCGGACTTTACTCTCTGGGCGATGGCTTTCACTTCTTCAGTGTGAGCCCGACTCGCGACCAACAATACGTCTTTCGTGGACATTATGATTAAGTCGTTAACACCAACAGCAGCCACGAGCTTTTCATCGGTTCTAACATATGAATTCTCGGTCTGATGGAGCATCACATTTCCATAAACAGCGTTACCTAGGGCATCTTTGTCACTAATCTTCCACAAAGAGGACCAGGAACCAATGTCACTCCAACCGACGTTCATCGGAACGACGACGGCATCTTTCGTATTTTCCATTACTGCGTAATCTATAGACTCGCCTGAGCACTTCTCAAAGTTTTCTTGATCAATGCGGATAAAGTCAGAGTCTGAACCAGATTCATCCATGCAAGAGGAACAGATCCGGTAAATATCTGGTCGGTATTTAGAAAGTTCTGCAATAAAACGACCGGACTTGAATAGAAACATACCGCTATTCCATAGATAATCGCCCGAATTTACATAATTCTCAGCACACTGACGTGAGGGCTTCTCGATGAACGCTTCAACTGCGAAACCTCCATCTTGCTCCGCACCTTTTTTTATGTAACCGAAACCGGTCATCGGTTCATCGGGTTCAATACCAAAAGTAATAAGCTTGCCGGCTTCCGCTAATGGTAGCGCAGTGAGCACCGCCTTTATAAAGGCATCCTCGTCTTGTATCACGTGATCTGCAGCTAAAACGAGCAGCAGATCGTCTTTACCCGATGCTAGGGCCGCAAGAGTTATTGCTGGCGCTGTATTACGGCCGACCGGTTCTAAAATTATCGGCCCCAAGTTGTCGATCTGCCGCAATTGTTCTGCGACAAAGAAACGATGCTCTTCGTTGCACACTGTGACTATTGGTAAATCGAGATTTAAGGAAGAAAGCCGTCTTGCCGTCGCTTGAAGCATACTGAAATCTCCATGCAACTGATGAAACTGCTTTGGTTTGGATGCTCTAGACAAGGGCCATAGGCGACTACCGGTGCCGCCCGCAAGAATCACTGCTTGTAAAGTCATAAAAACTTTCTATCTTTCTTGTAATCTCGCCAACTGCGAAGACCTAACCTGCCTTCCAACAGCCTCATTCTGCTCTGAGGACCCTTAGTCATCGAAGGGATTCCAAGGTAGGCTGTTGAACCCAATCAGAAGTCGTTAGAATTATTGATATTATGGATCACTGCGGGCTTTGCGTCCAACCGTTACATACTAATACATTATCATCTGAATTCAATCCGTGCGATCACTCTGTTAGAGACTTCTCGTTGGCAGGAAAGCCAAGTCAGCGATAAATGGTTTCGCAGTTACAATCATGGCGAGGACGAAATCATGTTTGTGCATCTCTCTAACGAACTCGTGCAGTTTATATACTCCCTTAAACGACTCATGATTGTGACGAACCTCCGCTAGAACAAACTCTGTCGTTTTTAGTGTTTCCCTTGCTCCTTGTATTACTTCGAGCTCGAAACCCTCTGTATCAATCTTTACCCCCAGCCTCCCCAGACCACTCTCAGATTGAGTAATCGAGTCTAGGGTCCTCACATCAATAGCTCTCTCCTCAACAGGCTCTCCTTCAAAATTTATTTCTGACACATCGAGGATAGAGGAACGTCCAATGTTTTTCTCCACATTTATTGTTACGGGACGCGCTTCCTTGCCTACACCACATTGATGAAAAATGACTTGCCTTTCTTCTAGGTGCGAGTTTATAAATTCTCTCGTTTCGTCTAACGGATCGATTAATAAAAGTTTAGAGCTCTTGAAACGTTGATATAAATCTGGGGTTCCCATCGGGCCAACGCCAATGTCAATAAGCGTATCTATCGGCGGTAGTTTCTCTAATTGCTGCCAATCGATGTACATTCCGGTTTCTTCAAAGAAATATCTGGTCATCAAATCACCCCTCACAAGGTTGCCGTAGTTGTTTTGCCCACTATGTCATCACCGATAAAACATCTTTCTACAAATAAGTCTGCAGCGATCAACAAAACTTTTCTACATCTACGCGAACTAAACAGATTAAAGACGTGGTTGTAAAGTCAGCTTTAGCTAGCCTCCCTCAGCCAGGGCCTCGACACCATTCTGTCCATTTGTGGACCGACCTAAATGATTGATCTTTCTTACTCTCTTTCATAGCTCAAACCGACTTAAGAACGAATTTTAGGTTTAGGAGTCGCACCGTTAGAACTGAGTTCGGGCCTCTATACGCCTTGTTTTTGCATAATAACGGATGAGGGAAATTAAAACTCCAATAATACCGCCAAAAATTGCGCCTAAGATGCATGTCAGGGCCCGGTTAGGCTCCACCCTGATCTCAGGGGCAATCGCAGGGTCGATAGTAGTCAGAACATACTCTCTCCTGACCTCTGCAAGCATCATTTTCTGCATCTGAGCTTGCATCAATTCAAAGAATACCTGATCAAGATCAGTCACTGCATTCCCAGCCGCCTGTCGTTTTAGGTACTCAATAGACTCTTCCGCTTCCTTTATATCTTTTTGGCGTATGGTTTCATTAATATCCTCGACCAGCCAACTGACCCACTGTCTCGCTGTATCCGGAGATTGATGCTTTATCGAAATAGTTACCAAATTGGACTTTTTATTTTGGCTAACGCCAAGTACTCCTATGAAGGCCTCAAACGCATCTCTATCACTTGGCAGCGCCGATTGAGAGGAAGAGTTGCTTGCAATCCACTGCTCCGTTCGTTGATTGTAAAGATCGGAGTTCAACACTAGTTCGCGGGTATCCGGATCCCAGTGATCAAGAGCCAACAACTCTGGGAGTACATTATGTTTACTAATAAACTCTTTAATAAAAGCTCGGGATCTGATTACTTCTAGCGCTAAACCGGTCTTGGATACCTCCCCTCCACCGAGGACCGGTAATCCTGCCATCCCAGCAAGGCCACCATATTGGCTTAACATTCCGCTCAAGTTGTTACCAGAGTCTTCAGCGGGAGAAAGCAGAGCACTCGATTGATACACGTTTGGCAGGGATAACGCATATCCAACGGAAATAACTGATGCGAGCAGCGTTAAAGACAATATTAGTATTTTCCCAGACCACAAAACCGAGAAAAGCTCCCGAAGGGAAATATCATCTTCGTGCGCGTCTTCAGTCATTTTGATTCGCTATTAGCAATTTGAAGAACCTTGGTTGAGAAAACTCTTTCGCGCTCGCCTATTCATAAACCAGAAGTCTATAGTCATAGAGGACAAGTTCGGATTTGTTTGGAGATATAACGCAAATCTATTGTCTCGCTATTGATAAAAAGGCTGCGATACTCGTAAGGCTTTGGAAGACCACGTTTGTAACAGAGTTGATACGTTCTATTGGAGGGTCATAGTCGAGGTTAGTAGGCACAACAATCGCGTCCCCGGCCTCAATCGCGTCTATCTGCCTCCCCTCAAACCTAACCAACTTTCTTATCGCGCTTGGTCGATAGAAACGCACTGAACCGTCTGCTTTTAGTAAATATGTGTTTTTTTTCAATGCAAAAGTTGTGGCTCCCCCAGCAATTTCCATGTAATCGTCGAGCGTCAACCCGTTCTCGAATCTAAAGGTTCCTGGTTCATAGACCTCTCCAACAACCGCAATCGTATTGGAGAATTTTGGAACAAAAAGAGTATCGCCATTTTCTACTATGACGTTTGCTTCTTGACTTCCATTTGCAATACCCATCAAATCGACAACCACCCTACCCAGAAGATTTTCGTCAATCGCTTCTACGGGGGGCTCGCCCGAATTAGCAGCGCTGAGTTCATCACCGATCGATCTTCGGCTTTCTAGGCGACGCCTGACGCTCGCGGATATTCTTTGAAGTTGCTGAGATTGAGAAGCCCTGGCAGTGGCAGAAAAATACTGAGCACCACCCAGAAACGCCTCATTCGTAAAACCACCCGCTCGCACAATTAGACTGGCAATCGTCTCTCCCTCAAAGATAGTATAAGTCCCGGGAAATACGAATTCGCCGCTGAGAACAACCGTGTCTTCAGTACTCCAATTTGGGATTGTATTTATTTGAAGAGTATCTCTCCCCATTAGGTTAAACGATGAACCGGAATTGCTTGATAAATTTACATTCAAGATTTCTACTTGAGCCTCTTGCATTTCGCTCAATAGAATCCGTCGGATTTCAACACGCTCGAGATATGCAGCGTCCGTGTAACCACCCGCAAGCGCAACAACGTCGCTTATAAGACCGTCGCCAATTAGAGGATAAATTCCAGGCTCCCGCACCGCTCCAGATACAGTAACTACCTGCGCTCTCTCCCCAGATCGGGTCTGCCGCTCCAATTGCTCTACGATTGGTTCAAGCAGATCCCGTCTTCGGTTGGGAGTATTTCCAAGGGGTTCCGACTCATACAGTTCCTCTAACTTTACATCATCAGGGTTGAATCCTGCGATCACTTCTTCCGTAGCGGCTGAATTTGGTAACACGAGAATCCTATCGAAGGGGTTAAGCTCAATATTGTCTTCTGAAGATGGTTCCAAAATCGCACCAGAAAGCGAGAATGGAAGAACCTCTATCTCATTGAGATCATTCTTTCTGCGAACAATCAAAGACAAGTTGAGATCGGCTGAGGGTCTAACATCACCATCTAAGTCTTGAAAAATATCGTTTATCCTCATTCCTGTTGCCCAGCCAAAGACTCCCTCCAGTTCGGTATCTCCCTCAATCACAATAGGATTAGAAACTCTATCGGCCTTACTAGGAATAGTAAGAAAGTCGCCATCGATAACTCGTTCCTCAAGGCTCGAAGTCTTATCTAGCTTTAGGTTTTCAATAGAGGGTAGTGAAGCCTCAACCCTGTATCGTTTCAAAACAGCTTGTTGCGGATTCGCCGTGGATGACAAACCTCCAGCCATACTCAGCAAATCGCGCATCGTATCGCCCATTTTAAGTTCGTATATCGCGGGTCTGACAACTGCACCTTCGACCGAAGCCTGCGTGCCCGCGACAGGAACGAAGACAACATCGCCATTTTGCAATCGGGTGTCACTCGAGTTGTCTCCGAAAAGAAGGAGATCATAGATATCGAAGATTTGTGATATTTTGCCTTTTCGCTTGAGTTGAACTTCGCGAAATGATCCGATGTCAGATATCCCTCCCGCGATGTAAACAGCTTGAGAAAGAGTGGATAGAGCCGAAATCGAGTAATTTCCTGGTTTCTTGACTTCTCCCGCGATGAATACATTGATACTGCGGAGGGATCCCATAGATAGTATGGCCTCAGATCCGATCAGCCGCTCATTCACCCGTTTCTCGATCAAAGTTTTAGCTTCGGGGAAGGACAATCCACTCAGCACAACTCTGCCCAACTTTGGCAACGTTACGGATCCATCTCGGTCAATCAGTAGGGGAAAATCCCCTTGCTCCTTACCTATCAGGAGGACACGGAGTTCATCACCGATCCCTAACCGGTAGCCTTCCGGCACTGGAATGTTATCAACAGGTGCGAACGTACTTACTTCAGAATCAAACAGGTTAGCTCCGAATCTTGATAATCGTTCAGAAAGGTCCTGATCATCCAAACCCTCTTGATCAGAAGCTTCACTATCGCTTTCTGGTAGTACCTGCAGCAATGGCTCCCCAGGTGCCCCCAGCAAAGGTCTTTCTCGGAAATCTTCGTCAATTTGTGGCAAACCAAGCAAGTCGCTGACGTCAAGACCGTATTGCCTTGCCAACTCGCGCTGCTCGGACGGAGACATAGATTTCAGCTGCATCAATACTTCTGGAGGCACTTTAGAGATAGCTGCCTGAAGAGAGCCGGCGAGGAATAAAAGATAGGCGAAAGCGAGGATGCGCTTCGAAAAGCTTTGAGGATATGACACTTTTTCCCCTTGCTGGATTTTAAGTAATCTGCAAATAACCAAGACCGTCCCAATCAACCATCGAATGCCTCCCCCACCGAACATGGTTACGCGAGCGAACTAAATCGATCAGCTCAAGTAAAGACGGGGGATTATAGAGGAACAGCCCAAACTATTGAAGGGGCCTACCTGGCGGCGAATGTGAGGTAGAAAACCACAACAAGAAGAAAAAAAGTTTGCAGACATAGGGTTGCTCGCTGAAAGCACCAATCACCAAGAACTCCCCTTCCTGGTTAAGCTTTATATATAGGGCTTTTCGGTCTGAACACCGCCTAAGCTTAAGGTTATCTCTTCTGCCTTGCGAAGCAGCTCTCTGATCTTACCCCGGTCTTAGGTTTGTTTTGAAGAATAGCTCCCGCTACAGACCCTTCTCCACCAGAACCTTTCATCGATAACGAGTGACCTCGGAACGAACACTTCGCGCCTCGGAAAAATATACAGTAACCAGCTTCGATTTAGGCCATCAAGCATTTAACGCAGTTTGTAGCCATAAGCTGAGGGATCAATGAAAGCGGGTTCATCAGACGTGCAGCACATTGTTTCAGAGACTACCTATCTCAATACGCAAATCCCCTAACCCATTCGGCGAATACAATAAATGTTTTCGCATCTTCTCGTCTTGCGAGCGAAAAAGGCAGCGATATGAACGCTCCACACAACGTCTATTCGGAACAAGAAACAGTGCCCTAGAATATTATCTCAGGAATAGAAGGGTCCGCACAAGCTTTA